>OGGV01000936.1_pt1 | contig 15903 bp, 13 predicted proteins | sample 1571301 | NCBI WGS metagenome assembly OGGV01 (sample SAMEA2582072, study PRJEB24529) | metagenome | biome: Human gut stool | place: China | collected 2011
CCTCCTGCATCACTACTCCACAATGTTTGCGCCACTCCTTGAAACTTATTTTAAAAATTTGATATAGAAGAAAGCGCAGAAGCTGTATCACCAGCAAAGAAAGCTGACTTTGGAATGTATCTTGATGATAAGTGGTATAAGCTTACTGCAAAGCAGGATATACTCTCAGATGACCCTGTTGACGGACTTGATGTTGCCATACTTCAGGATAACCTTTTAGAGCCAGTGCTTGGAATACATGACCCTAAGACAGACAAGAGGATTGACTTTGTTGGCGGAATAAGGGGACTTGAAGAACTTGAAAAAAGATGTCATACAGACTGTGTTCTTGCATTTTCAATGTATGCGACATCAATAGCAGAGCTTTTTGCAGTGGCAGATGCGAAAAGACTTATGCCACCTAAGTCAACATGGTTTGAGCCTAAGTTAAGAAGTGGATTATTTATCCATAAGATTGAAGAATAGGCGGCGGGACACAGCTTTTATAAAAATTAATTGGTAAATATAAGGAGTAACAATGTTACATAAAGTTTATGATATTGAACTTCCATATGAGAAGTTAGGGTTAAAGACACCTGATAAAAAAGCTACAATAACAACATATATCAAGGAAATGTATCCGGATTATCAGGATTCATTTAACAGACCTCTGGTCATAATATGTCCGGGTGGCGGCTATGACCATCATTCACCAAGAGAGGGCGAGGCAATAGCCATCAAAATGCTTGAACTTGGTTACAATGCAGTAGTGTTAAGATATAGTCTTGCACCTTTCGTATATCCTACACAGATATATGAGGCTGCTTATACAGTAAAATGGGTAAGAGATAACGCTAAGGAATGGGATGTTAATCCGGAAAGAATTATACTGGCAGGATTTTCTGCAGGAGGTCATCTTGCCGCATGTCTTGGAACTATGTGGAGTGGTGATATGGTTGCAACATTTGCAAAAGAATATCTTGGCTGCGAGAAGGAATATGTAAGACCTGATGGACTTTTACTTGGCTATCCTGTCATAACAGCAGGAAAAAATGCGCACAGAGGTTCATTTGTCAAGCTGCTCGGTGATAACTATGATAAGTATATAGAAGATATATCTGTCGAGAATAAGGTGTCAAAGGATACGCCAGAAAGCTTCGTATGGCATACATTTGATGATAATTCAGTGTCTCTTGAGAATTCACTTTTATTCGTGGAGGCATTAAGGAAAAATGGAGTTAAGTTTGAGTATCATGTATTTCCTGACGGATGTCATGGGTTAGGACTTGGTACTAAGGAAACTGCTACAAAGGGCGGTAAGCATTACCAGCCCGAGGTATATGCGTGGACAAGTCTTTTCAAGCAGTGGATGGACAGGTATGAATAAGATAAATTCCTGACATAATAATGCAGTGAATAGCGGAACTGCCGCAAGGAAGGGGAATGCAGATGGATAACAGGTTATATAAGTTGATGGACTGGCCGTCTATAGAGGAGATAGTGTACTCTGAAAGCAGCCATCCTAAAAGAATACTGGGAGGACATCGTGTAAAGGAGGGGTTCCTTATTCAGGTGTTCAGACCAGATGCGGTACAGATAAGCGTGTCTGTAAGTGAGAGAAAGAAAAACGTACAGATGGAAAAGGTTGACGATGCCGGATTTTTTGCTGCACTTATTCCGCTTAAAAAGAGTGTTAAGTATGTTCTCAATATAGAAGATAAGCAGGGACATACAATCAGATGTACTGACCCATATTCAATGGAGGATTATGAGGATACTGACACTTTGTTTAATAAGTTTATTGAGGGTACAGAAGATAAGGCTTACAGACTTTTTGGCGGTCATGAGTGTGAAAAGGATGGTGTAAGTGGTACACTTTTCAGGACATGGGCACCATATGCACTCCGTGTAAGTGTTGTTGGCGATTTTAATAACTGGGATGGACGTATATACCAGATGGAGCGTATAACTGAAAATGGTATATATGAGCTTTTTATACCGGGATTATGCGCAGGAACTGAGTATATGTATGAAATGAAGTTCCACGGCAGGGAAACTGCGATAAAGGCTGACCCTTATGCGATGGAAGCCACAAGATATGCAGATGCACACTCTGTAGTTACTAAGTCAGATGTAACTGATAAGAGTCAGGCAGCTAAGAGTACAAATACAGGTGCAGCAAAGAAGAAAACATTTGCAAAGTCTGTAAATAAAGGTGCGGTATCAGTGCTTGAGGTTAAGCTTAAGGATATAGCAGATATTATAGGCACAGATGCAGCCTATGGCACAATAGCCGACAAGCTTATCGAATATGTAAAGGCTGCAGGATATACACACATCCAGATTATGTCTGATGATGGAGTGTTCAGCCATAAAGGTTACAGCTATGCGGCAGCCAGCTACTATGTTCCACTTACAAAGTACGGAAGTGCAGAGGACTTTAAGCAGCTGGTAAACAGTCTTCATAAGGCAGGAATAGGCGTTATTCTTGAGTGGAATGGTGCTTACTTTGGAAGTGATATGCGTGGAATTGTCAACTTTGATGGCGGCAGCTGTTATGGATATTTAAAGCCAAGACTTGATAAAAAGCCTTACAGGGAAGTTACAACATTTGCATATGACAAAGGCGAAGTAAGAAGCTTTCTTATATCTAACCTGTCAATGTGGCTGGATGAATATCACATTGACGGAATAAGACTTACAGATACAGCTACTATGCTTTATCTTGATTATGGAAAAAATCCGGGTGAGTGGACACCTAATATGTATGGCGGTAATGAAAATCTTGATGCAATAGATTTCATAAAGCAGATGAATGAATATATACATTTGCACAAGGCAGGTGCCATAAGCATAGCCGATGAAACAAGCAGATGGCCGGGAGTGACAGATGTTGATGAGGAGTCACTTGGCTTTGACTACAAGCTTAATGATGGGCTTTCGGAGGAGTTCTATGAATTCATAAAGCAGGACCCACTGTTTAGAAAGGGTGTATACAACAGGCTTACTTATGAAATGTTCTATCATTACAAGGAGCGTTTTATGTCTTCACTATCATATGATGCGCTTTCTGGTTCATCTATGTATGAGATAGCTTCTGGCAATAGCAGGAAGAGCCGACTTGAGGACATAAGGGCAGCACTTGGATATATGTACACATATCCCGGTGCAAAGTGTATATCACTTGGCAACGATACAGGAGCACTTATGACAGGTGAGGAGAGCGTTAAAGAAGCGTGGGAGCGTCTTGCAGATAAAGATTACACACAGATGCTTAAGTATGTTGCAAAGCTTAATGAACTGTATAAGTCGGAGCCGGCATTATATGAGCTTGATGATAAGGAAGATGGATTTGTCTGGGTGGATAATTATAATGCTGCCGAGACAGTGCTTGCATATGAGCGTGTAAGTAACGATGGAAGCAGACTGCTTATAGCGGTCAACTTTACTCCTGTCTTAAGAGAAGCTTATGTGCTGCATGTTCCTGATATGGGAAGGTATAACCTTGTACTTGACAGTAACAGTGCAGAATACAGTGAAAATGCTGAAAAGGAAAGCCGGGATGTCATAAGCTCATCAATACAGGCGGATGATAATGGAAAGTACGAGCTTACTATAAGTATTCCTTCATCATCTATAGTTGTATATAGATATGAGCCATACAGCGATGTAGAGATAAAAGAGCTTATGATTAAAAATGAAGCGAAGGCTGCAAAGGCAGAGGCTGAAAAGAAAGCTGAGATGGCAAAAGAGCTTGCTATTAAGGCAGATGAGGAGGCTAAAAAGGCAGCAGAAGCGGAAAAAGCAGCAAAGGAGAGCTTAAAGCTTGCACAGCGCGCAAGGGATGAGGCTGAAAAGAGAGCGAAAGATGCAGTTAAGGAAAGCATAAGAATAGATGAAGAAATGCAAAAGAAGCTTCTTGAACTTAAAAAATAAAAACATATGAAAAAAGAGGAAAGGAATGTATAAATATGGCTGAGATTAACTCAATAGTTGAACAGATTACCCATTGGGGACTTTCAGGTATATGGAAGATTGTATTTGCATTATTAATATGGTTTATAGGAAAGAAGCTTATTTCATTAAGCCTTAAGCTTTTAAGGAAAGTATTTGACAGAGGAAGCATAGATTTAGGCGTTGTAAACTTTACTATGTCAATCATAAAGTTTGCATTGTATGCTGTACTTATCCTTATGGTTATTGATGAACTGGGAATACAGACAACATCACTTATAACAGTGTTTGGTTCTGCGGCACTTGCTGTAGGTATGTCACTTCAGGGCTCACTTTCAAACTTTGCAGGTGGCGTGCTTATACTTATATTCAAGCCGTTCAAAGTAGGTGATTATATCGTAGTCGGCAATTATGAAGGAACAGTCAGAACAATAGAAATACTGTATACAAAGCTCACAACAGTTGATAATAAGGTTGTTATGCTTCCTAATGGTACTTTATCCAACTCTAACATTATAAATGTTGGTGCAGAGGATTTCAGACGACTTGATATTGAAATGTCAATAGGTTATTCATCAGACCTCAAGCTTGCAAAGACACTTCTTAACACAATAGTAAACAATAATCCGGCAGTAATAAAGGACAGGGATATTAAGGTTATCGTTAAGAGCCTTGATGAGTCATGCGTTACACTTGAAACAAGAGTGTGGGTAAAGACAGAAGATTACTGGGATACAAGGTTTACACTGCTTGAAGAATACAAGGCAGAGTTTGATAAGAATGGCATAGAAATACCATTTAACCAGATGGATGTACATATTATTAACCAGTAAATAGAATTGAATATAGATAAATTATGACTTGCAGCAGGCAGGAAAAACACATTGTACGGTATGTTTTTCCTGCCTGTTTTATATTATCGTAATATCACATTTTTTACTTATTTTTTACATCATTTGGTCACAATTTCCAATTATTATACAATTGTTCACAGGAAAACGCGTTGTGAAATAACCCGCAGATTAAAATGCAGGAATGATTGGAGGTCATTGTATGGCAATCGAAGTATTTAACAGGTATGAGAAGAAATATATGCTTGATGAAGTTACATTCAAAAGATTATTAGACCGTATATCTGATTATATGGAGCCGGATAAATATAATAAGAATGGTCAGTTTTATAGTATAAGCAACATTTATTATGACACAGATGACAACAGGCTTATAAGAAGCTCGATAGAAAAGCCGGTGTACAAGGAAAAGCTCAGAATGAGAAGCTATGGTACTCCTGACACAAGTGATAAAGTTTTTCTTGAAATTAAGAAAAAATACAATGGAATTGTAAACAAGAGAAGAACCTCCATCGTGTTAGAAGATGCATACCAGTATATAGAGAATGGAACATTTCCTAAGGAAACAGAGTGTCTTAACAGACAGGTGTTAAAAGAGATAGATTACTTTAAGAGCATATACGACTTAAAGCCAAAAGTATATCTTTCATATGACAGATACGCATTTTTTGAGAAAAATGACGGAGATTTCCGAGTTACCTTTGATACCAATATCACAACACGAAGAGGTGACGTAAGGCTTGAGAGTGGAAGCTACGGTAACAGGCTTCTTCCACAGAATATCTACCTTATGGAGATTAAAATAAACGGTTCAGTGCCTATGTGGTTTACAAGCTGCCTTTCAGACCTCAAGATATATCCCGTTTCATTTTCAAAGTATGGAACAGAATATAAAAGATACGTTCTTGAGGGCTATGATAAAGATACAGAAATGCTTGATGAGCAGTATTCAGAATTAAATGAATTGTCTAACGAAGCTGCTTATCCATATGAAAATGTTATCAGATATAAAAACAAAGGTAAAACAGCCTCAGGTATATACACAGACAGCCAGAGCAGCGCGGTGTGCATATAAAAATTTATAAGAGTGTAAATGTATAAAATAAAGAAAGATTTACAAAGTAAATTATTTTAAAAATGTTAAAAACACAAGAAAATCAATAAAATACAAAAAATAGATTAAAGGAGTGATAAGTATGTTTGATACAATATTTACAACAACATCAGATGGTTCAATCAGTCTTACACAGTCAGTTATAGCGATAGGTGCAGCATTTATAATAGGATTTGTGATAGCTGCAGTATATATGTTCATATGCAAAAAAGAAGGCTGCCAGAAAAACTTTATAATCGGACTTGCAATGCTTCCAGCAGTAGTAGCAGTAGTTATTCTTCTTGTAGGCAGCAATGTGGCAAGAGCTTTCTCAATGGCAGGCGCATTTGCACTTGTAAGGTTCAGAAGCGCACCGGGAAGTGCCAAAGACATATCAATAGTATTCTTCACAATGGCAGCAGGACTTGCCTGTGGACTTGGATATGTAACATTTGCGGCAGTATTCGTAGCAGTTATGCTTATCGTGCTTATAGGTGCAACAGCAATAGGCTTTGGCGACAGAAATACAGGAAAAAAACAGCTTAAAATAACAATACCAGAAAACCTCAACTACAGCTCAGTATTTGACGACCTTTTTGACAAATACACATCAGAATACAAGATGAGCAGGGTAAAGACAACAAATATGGGTACAATGTATGAGCTTACATATGAAGTGAGATTAAAAGACGAAAGTCAGGAAAAAGACTTCATAGACCAGTTACGCATAAGAAATGGAAACCTTAACATAACAATGGCACTTATGCAGGATAATGGAAGTGCGATGTTAAACTAAGAAATTGCAAACAGGATATGCTTACAATTTAGATAAAAAAGACCATAAAATATAAGAATTTATAACACATACAAGATTATGCAACATTTTAAATTCGTACATTTGTTATAAAAATAAATATAAATACACAGAAAATCAATATAAGAGTGGAAAGTCGTGCCAAAGGCACGCTGCCCCTCTTATATTGATTTTCGTCCGTTATAACCAACATTGTAAAATCTGTTTTTCTGACACGGACATAATTATGCAATATTTTTAATTTGCTCATTTATAGTTTATATAATAACAAGCTTTATAATCTTTACTGGTTAATCTGCGCTCTCACACTCTCCAGTGCCGCATTAAGCTGTGTATCCTCATCGGCATCCTTGTCGTACTCAACAACCACATCAGGAGTAACACCTTTTCCGTGTATATCCTGTCCCTTTGGCGTAAAATACTTGGCTATTGTAAACTTGATTGCACTTCCATCTGTGAGCGGCTTTACCGTCTGGACTATGCCCTTTCCGAAAGTCTGAGTTCCAACAATAACACCTTTGCCGTAATCCTGTATTGCTCCTGCAAATATTTCAGAAGCACTTGCACTGTTTCCATTGACAAGAACAGCAAGTGGCATATCAAGCTCCTCATTATCATTGTCACTGTACTCTTTTCTGTTGCCGTCCTTATCTTCTGTGTATACAATAAGTCCATTTGGAAGTATGTCTTTAAGCATACTGATAACGGTTGTTAAAAGCCCACCCGGATTATTTCTTATATCGATGATTATTCCTTTAGCACCTTCACTCTTAAGGTCTTCTATAGCTGCCTTAAACTGCTTTGCTGTAACATTTTCAAACTGGGAAACTGATATATAACCTATATTATCCTCTGTCATTGCATAATTGACTGTCTGCACTTCAACTTCATCCCTGACAACTGTATAATCATAGGTCGCACCATCTCTTACAATCTTAAGCGCAGCCTGTGTGCCTTTCTCGCCCTTTACAAGCGCAACTGCTGACGAAAGGTCCATATCTGTAACATCTGTGCCATCTACCTGTATAATTCTGTCACCGCTTCTAAGCCCTGCCTTATAACCTGCACCACTTTCATATACATCCACAAGAAGAATTCCACCTTCTTCACTAAGCTGGCACACAGCGCCTATTCCACAGAAAGTACCATTTGTAGTTTCCGTAAGCTTCTTATATTCGTCTGCTGTATAATATACAGTATATTTATCACCATATGAGCTAAGATATGCCTTATATATGCTGTCTTTAGCCTTTTCATCATCAACCTCTTCAAAGTAAAATGAGTCAAGCACCGAATCTATCGCATTAAGCTTAGCCTCCACTTCACTTCCTATGCCGTTTCCATCCGTTACGGCATCCGACTGTATATAAACATCACCATTGATGCCTATATGAAGATATCCCTTTTTAAGGCACACGTCAGCAACCGATAAAACAATCAGCACCATAGCTGAAAATGTTGCTATTATTCCTGTAAGAAGTCCCTTTCTGTAAAACCTTGAACCATATTTTCTCTCTTTATTATGCTCATCCACAATGTCCGCAATCTGCTGGTCATACTGTCCTCTTCCAGTCTGATTACTGCCATCATAATTATTCTCATTTTCATTATTTTGCAATGAATTATAACTCATATTCTGATTATTATTCCCGCTCATTCCATCATCTGTGGATAATCCGCTTTCTTCCCTGTTATCGTTATCCATAATTCTCTCCATTTCTATGCTTATTTTTCATTTATAGTAATCAATCTTAAAATATCACATATCTTTATTATTACAAACCACCATCACTATATTAATTCCAATATGTGAAAAATTTATGACATATATTATAAAAGCCGCAGGTACTACACTTCTCCCGCGGCTTTTATATATTTTCTAATATCCTTTACATTCTATATCAGCTGCAAAGCACCTACTTACTCAGATAATTCCAAGGATTAACAACCGAACCATTCAGTCTTACATCAAAGTGAAGATGTACACCGTCAGAATTACCAGTTGTTCCCATAAGCGCTATTGTCTGTCCCTTGGTTACATATGTTCCAACACTTACAAGAAGTGAGGATGCATGAAGATATCTTGTATACAATCCATTACCATGATATATCATAATATAGTTACCTGCTGATGAGCTGAACTGTGATATAACAACCTTTCCATCAGCCGCCGCATATATAGGGTCACCTGACACACCTCTTACAACAGCACCGATATCAATACCCTGGTGTGGAGATGTCCTTCCTTCTGTATCTCCATATGGTGATGTTATTCTTGTTGACACTGTAGGCCACTTAAAAGCTCCGCCGTCATAACTTGTGCTGCCGCTATTACTATTATTACCACTGTTATTATTGCTATTACTGCTATTGTTGCTGCTGTTGTTCTTTGAAGCATTTGCAGCAGCCTCTTCTGCCTTTATCTGTGCCTCTATGCTTGCAATCAGATTATCCTGAGCTTTCATATCAGCCTCAATCTTCTCCTTATAATCCTTCTGCTGCTGTGTATTCTTCTTAAGCGCCGCCATCTCGTTCTGCTTGGTTTCCTCAAGAAGTTCAAGCGAAGACTTCTTATCCTGGAGTTCATCCTGCTTTGCAACCAAAGTTTCCCTGTCCTGTTCAAGCTTTATCTTTGCATCTGTTATAAAGTTCACTGTATCATTGAACTTTTCAAGCATTTTCCTGTCATAATCAGAAATCTTTGTAATATACTCTGCTTTATTAAGCATATCACCCATACTCTCAGAGTTGAGCAGCAGTGCAAAATATGTCTCATCATTATGTTCATACATATACTGTATTCGAAGCTTCATTGCATCATACTGTTCATCAACATCATCTTCTGCTTCGGCAAGCTTTTCTTCTGTTTCAGTTATCTCTGTTTCTATCTGCTCTATCTGACCACTTACTTCATTCAACGACCTATTAACTGTTGACATCTGTGAATCCAACTGTGCAAGATATGTTTCCACATCATCACTCTGTGACTTAAGCTCATCAAGCTTCTTCTGTGTCTTATCATATTCACTCTGAAGGTCACTTTTCTTATTGTTAGCATCGCTAAGATTTTGTTTGCTGTCACCATATACATCATTATATGTGACAAAACAATATGGTACGACCATTGTCAGAAGCAGTAACAGGGTAACAACTCTTTTCACTAATGCTCTCCTCATACAATTCCTCCATAAAGCCATATGTTTATAAGATAACTCTTATAAAACAGGACCGCTGCCAAAGCTTTCCCTTCGCAACGATCCTATACCCTGCAAATATGCTAAAAACCACAACTCTTTAGTTGTCTTTAACATTATTTATTATACATTAGCATGCTTTCTTACAGCGAAGAAACTTCCTAATATACCAATACCAATACCGAGAAGAATTCCTACAGGAACCAGTATCCTGAATACATCATTTACCGGCATAAATGCAAGAATATTCTGAAGTATTGAAAACTTATTCATAACATAGTTAATAACATTTTCGTAGATAAATCTAAGGATAACCAGAGGTATAATAGAACCTATAATACCAATAGTAATACCTTCTACGAAGAATGGCGCATCAACGAACGCATCCGTAGCACCGATATACTTCATAATTGATATCTCTTCCTTACGCACAGTAATACCTATTACGATAGTATTAGTGATAAGGAATATAGATACTGCAAGAAGTATAACGATAATAGCTATTGCTACATAGCTGACAAGTCGTGCTGCACTTGCAAGTCCGCTTGCTGTTGCCTCTGACCTGTTTACCTGTCTTATACCGTCAAGATTTTCAAGGTATGTAACAAGAGTAGCCTGACTTGAAGCATCATTGAGATATATCTCATAAGATGATGAATTAGCAAGAGGATTATCATCCTTGAAGCCTTCTGCAAGCTGTGGATAATCCTTGAAATATTCAGCCTTATAATTCTCCCACGCCTCATCTGCTGAAGTATAGTGTATACGTGAAACCTCATTTCTCTGGCTTATCGTATCTCCAAGCTTCTTAATATCAGCATCTGTAAGGTTCTGGTCAAAGAATACTGTGACACAGACTTCATTCTCAGCCTTATGTATCATATACTGAAAGTTTGTTACAAGCGAATAGAATAATCCAAAAAGGAATATACACGCCGCTATAGTTGCTATTGACGCAAGAGAGAACAGTCTATTACGATAGATGTTCTTTAATCCGTCTTTAATATGATAAAATAACGATCTAATCTTCATAGAAATAACCACCCTTTTCCAAATCACTTATAATCTTGCCCTGACTCATTGTAATCGTTCTCTTTTTCATCTGCTGAACGATTTCCATATTGTGGGTAACTACAAGTACTGTAGTTCCCTGCTTATTAACAGCATCAAGAATTTTCATAATCTCATTAGAGTTAGTTGGATCAAGGTTACCTGTAGGCTCATCACATAAAAGTATAGATGGTCTGTTTATGAGAGCTCTTGCGATAGCCACTCTCTGCTGCTCACCACCTGATAACTCATTAGGATAAGACTTATACTTGTCAAGAAGGTTGACCATTGAAAGCATTTTAAGAACATTACTCTTAATCTTCTTAGTTGGCGCTTCTACGACCTTCTGTGCAAATGCTATATTCTCATAAATGTTTCTATCTGGTAAAAGACGGAAATCCTGAAATACAACACCTATATCTCTTCTTAAGTAAGGAAGCTTCTTTCTTGTAAGCTTATTAAGGTACTTCTTGTTTACATATATTTTACCTGATGTAGGGTCAAGTTCCTTAAGAAGAAGCTTGATAAGTGTCGACTTACCGGAACCACTCTTACCTACTATGAATACGAACTCGCCTTCCTGAATGTGAAGATTAATCCCATTCAGTGCAGGAACATCTGAACCAGATGCATACGTTTTCGTAACATCTTCCATAATTATCATTGTATATATTCCTCCAAACTGTACATATAACTAAATTCTGATATTATAACGACCACGATTAATGCTGGCTAAAACCGCCTGCTGCACATATTAATATGTATCCTTGCTTTCCATATACTTCATATACTTAACAACCATAAGCGCAATCTTAAATGTGATTGCATCATCAAATACCCTTAAGTCAAGACCTGTAGTCTTCTGAAGCTTATCAAGTCTGTATACAAGGGTATTTCTATGAATATATAACTGTCTAGATGTCTCCGAAACATTCAGACTGTTATCAAAAAACTTGTTAATTGTTGATAATGTTTCCTCATCAAGGTCGTCAGGCGACTTGCCGTCAAATATTTCCCTGATAAACATCTGACATAAAGGAAGTGGAAGCTGGTATATAAGTCTGCCTATGCCAAGTCTGTTGTAAGCAACAACATTCTTATCACTGTAGAATATCTTGCCTACATCAAGCGCCATATTAGCCTCCTTATATGACCTTGATACTTCTCTTATATCATTGACAATAGTACCATAAGCTATGTGTGCTGAACTCATAGCCTCTGTATTAAGCATATCTATAACAACCTCTGCTGTCTTGTCAAGGTCTTCATAAGTCTCACCCGGCTTAACCTCCCTGACAAGTATTATACTCTTCTCGTCAACTGCTGTTATGAAATCTCTTGGTCTTGAGACAAATAATGTCCTTATTATTTCAAGTGCATTTGTATCCTTTTCGTGCTTAGTTTCTATTATGTATACAACTCTCTTGACATCTGTTTCAATATGGAGCTTTTCTGCTCTTGTATACATATCAACCCTTAAAAGATTATCAAGAAGAAGATTTTTAATAAAGTTATCCTTATCAAATCTTTCCTTGTAGGCAACAAGAAGGTTCTGTATCTGGAATGCTGCAAGCTTTCCTAACATAAATACATCGTCACTTGTTCCCTTTGCTAATATTATATATTCAAGATTGCCATCTTCAACTACTTTGAAGAACTGGTATCCGTTGACTACCTGACTATCTGCTGGTGAATCTATAAATACAAGTGCATCGGCTGTACATTCGGCAACACTATCAAATGTCTTTGCCACAACCTTACCCTCTGCATCAATAACACATAAATCAACGCGTGATATTTCTTTTAATCCATCGACAGTTGTCTGTAAAATCTGATTTGAAATCATATCGTACTCCTATTCATATACCTGCGATTTTTCAAAGTTATATCCAATACTAAAGCCTATAACTATTCTTATCTTAATTTTAATTATATTCTCTACCTACATGCTAAAAATAATTTCTTAAGTCAGCAATTATATTTTTCTTAAGATTAACATTATATTCCTTTTTATGATTGGATTAATCATAACTTGACACTTACTATAATATTGTAAAGCAAAACGACAAAAAAAAAAAGAGGAAATGTATAGAAATTATACACTTCCTCTAAATTTTATAAATTCATTATAATTTAGAAACTGTAATTAGTGAGTAATTACGTTCTCTGTTTCCTTATCGAATACGTGAAGTCTTGCGATATCCATTGCAAATGTAACCTCATCACCAGGACGAGCTGTTGTTCTAGGACCAACCTTTGCTGTACATGTAACATCACCTATTTCATAGTGAAGGTTAACTTCTGAACCAAGTAACTCGTATACTCTGATTGTAGATGTGAACTTTGTATCTGGATGAGCTGCGATGAATTCTGGGTCATCCTTGATATCCTCTGGACGGATACCAACTACAACTGTCTTTCCAACATATCCACCATCAATAATCTTCTTGCTCTTATCTGCTGGAAGCTTGATAGTAACATCATCGCTCATCTTAAGAACTGCCTGTGAACCTTCCTGGCTGACTGCAGCATCAACAAGGTTCATCTGTGGAGAACCAATGAAACCAGCAACGAAAATGTTGTTAGGTGTATTGTAAAGGTTCTGAGGTGTATCTACCTGCTGGATGATACCATCCTTAAGAACTACGATTCTTGTACCAAGTGTCATAGCCTCTGTCTGGTCATGTGTAACGTAGATGATAGTTGTCTGTAATCTCTTATGTAACTTAGAAATCTCAACACGCATCTGAACTCTTAACTTAGCATCAAGGTTTGAAAGAGGCTCATCCATAAGGAATACCTTAGGGCTACGAACGATAGCACGTCCCATAGCAACTCTCTGTCTCTGACCACCTGAAAGAGCCTTTGGCTTACGGTCAAGTAAGTGCTCAATATCAAGAATCTTAGCAGCTTCATGAACTGACTTATCTATTTCAGCCTTTGGTACTTTTCTTAACTTAAGACCGAATGCCATGTTGTCATATACTGACATATGTGGGTATAACGCATAACTCTGGAATACCATAGCGATATCTCTATCCTTAGGCTCTACATCGTTAACGAGCTTGTCCCCAATCCATAATTCTCCTGAGCTGATTTCCTCAAGACCTGCAATCATACGAAGTGTTGTAGACTTACCACAACCTGAAGGTCCTACGAAGATGATGAATTCCTTATCAGCGATTTCAAGATTAAAATCCTTTACGGCAACAAAACCGTTCGGATATACTTTACAAACATTTTTAAGTGATAAACTTGCCATTTTAAAATATCCTCCTAAATAAATGACGCCTTTCGCTTTCGCATCTTGCCCGCGTCTGTTGTTGTTATAAATAATACAATAATCAGCCGATAATTACCATATTGTATTTCAACAAATATCTGCGGATATTTTCGTCAAATTTACTATAGACACTGATTTACTGTAACTTTTGTACAAAACCATTCCCCATTACTTCACGAACATCACCAACGATTAAAAAGCTGTTTTCGTCTATTTCCATTACGATTTCTTTCAGATACGGTATCTGTTTGATTGAAACCACGCACAGCAGCACACTTTTTTCCTGCTGCGTATAGACCCCGCTTGCAGGAAACCGTGTAATGCCACGGTGCATTTTTTCCATAACCACCGGTGCAATCTGCTCATTTTTATCGGAAATAATCCACACTGCCCTTGCCTGCTTCGTGCCTTCCAGCACCGTATCTGTCACCAGCGCCGTGACATAAACGGCAATAATGGCATACAGACTGACACTCATTCCGAATACCAGCACACCAGCAATAATAACCGCCATGTCCAGCACCTGAATAATACTTGCCAGCGCATACTGGCGGAAAAACCGGTGCAGCAATACCCCCAGCATATCCGTTCCGCCGGTTGTAAATCCGGATTTTAACACCAGTCCGATACCGGCTCCGCAGGCTGCCCCGCCATACACTGCCGCCAGCAGATAATCCGCTGCATCTACGGGAACTGCCGGAAGCACCGCCAGGTACAGTGTAAGCAGTACCGCCCCGGTAACAGTGTTTTTTATAAATTCTTTTCCTTCTATATAAAATGCAGCAATAAACAATGGCACATTTAATGTAACATTGGTAATCCACAGTGGCACGCCGCCCGCCCATACGCCACCTGTTACACGGTTTACAATGACTCCGATTCCCGAAAATCCGCCGGTCACCATACCCACCGACTGATAAATGCTCTTATATGCTGCCGCCATCAAAAATGTCCCTGCCGCCAAATACAAATACCGCTTCATCCCACACTCCGCTTTCCTTACTTTTCCCACAGTATGCCCTGAAAATGTGCGGACTATACTAACCAGCGAAAATAGTTCATTCGGCGAAGTTTTCCTCCACCATCCAACAATGGTGCTGGACCAAAGTCAAGTAACACTATGATAAAATCCCTCCGGGCTGCCACCCTACTCCGGCGAAAATAGTTCATTCGACATCGCCACAGTCCAGCAAATGTGCTGGATCGAAGTTAAGTAACACGTTGAGGGACAGCACATTTGCTGGACCATATTTGTATAAAATGTGACATTTTTTCTCTTTTTTCTTCATTTTTTTGTAAAAAAAAGGATGCCTCATATGATCTTTATCGCAAAGAAATTATTGTCAATTGTAAAATGAGTAAGAGTATGAAGCCTAGAGTTAGTGTGATTTTACCGATTTATAAAGTTGAGAAATACTTGGATCGGTGTATGCATTCTTTGTTAAATCAGACATTGAAAGACATTGAGATTATTATGGTGGATGATGGCTCACCCGATAATTCTCCTACGATGTGTGATCAGTATGCAAAAGAAGACAGTAGGGTAAAGGTCATACATAAGCAAAATGCAGGCTTAGGTTTTGCTCGTAATTCCGGGTTGGAGATTGCTACAGGAGATTATATCGCTTTTATGGATCATGACGATCTGCTGACACCGGACGCATTGTATGAGGATGTGGCAGAGC
>OGGV01000939.1_pt1 | contig 15828 bp, 12 predicted proteins | sample 1571301 | NCBI WGS metagenome assembly OGGV01 (sample SAMEA2582072, study PRJEB24529) | metagenome | biome: Human gut stool | place: China | collected 2011
GTATATATGCCCAACAACTCAGGTGCTAACGCCTCTTTTTCAGAGTATTAATACCTGAGTTGTTGGGCATATATACCCAAGGCGCTGGATCTATATATCCACCACACTGGATCTATATGTCCAATAAACGTTGTGAGACAGCGTTATACGATGTGGAGGAGGCGAAGGATGATTTCTCTTCTATATTTTGTGTTTTGTTTTACAGTGGCTGGACAGAATATGATTAATGTTTGCTTAGTATTAGCAAACTTTCCGGTCCCATATTGAACAGCAAGTCTATAATACTCAAGTTAGGCAGGAACCCCAGTTTGGACTCGAAAACCTGGTAATAAGGCTGCGGAACGAACGCTGTATCGGCCGTCCGGAAGTCCTTTTTGGGATGAATGATTTCACGAAAGTCGGCTTCGTCGGCGGTGAACTCCATTTTATATTCGGCGGTACGTTCTATAACCGGATGAATATCTATCAGTTCGCAGACCAGTCGGCAGAGTTCTTCGTTGAAATCGAACAGAAACTCGTATTTCTTTTCGTAGAAGGGACGGAAATCGTCTTTGTAGTATTCGAAGAAAGGAGTATTGTTGTAGGCCGACTCAATAGCGTTCCAATGCAGGTGTCTCCAGTTGCCGTGGTCGGAAATCCGGATATCTTTCATTGGGCATTTCGGTGTATCGGGCTTTACGGTGGGGATAGAGAGAGCCAGTTCGCCGTCCGGTCCGGTAATTGTGCATCGGTTACGGTAGGTTTGTTTCATATAGTGGTCGTGCTGTTCTATAAAAATCTTGTCGTATGCCAATAGTTTGGTGTAGTACTCGACAGGAGCGAGGTAGGCTGAAGATAAATAAGCTGTTTTCATTTCTTTCATTTTATACGTTTTGAGAGTCGTTTATGTTACTGTTCGGGGGATTGTCGTGCTGCCCGGAAGATCATTTCACCGTCCGGAAAAAACGATTCCAACGGTAGCCGTCAAACACTCCGGTGTCTTTTTCTTTGGAGAACCAGACAAGAGAGGCTTTGCCGATCAGATGGTCTTGCGGAACGAATCCGAACAAGCGCGAATCAGTCAGGTTAATGGTGTTGTTGGCTCCCACCCAATAATAATCTTTGGTGAAATAACAGTGTTGTGTTGGTTTGCCGTCCACATAAAGAGTGTCATTCTTGATTTCCGCCTGTTTACCTTCATGCATCACGAGGGTGTTTCGCAGTAGTGTAATATTCCAAGGATGTACCCGGGTGAACTTCCCTTTACCGGGGACGATAAGCGGTCGCAGCTCGGTGTCTTTCTTCCCCGCCAAAGGCTGAATCCAGTTATTCCCGTTTATGGCTTGTTCCAACAGGTAATATTCATAACGGCTGAAACTGCGTACATGGGTACTGTCACTGCTACCCATTAAACCGTCATCGTCAATGGAAAGAGTGTGCATGAGTGAAGTTATCAGATTCTCTTTGTCTACCGGATAAGCATAGAGCCGCTTCTTGTCCGGATTGAATTGTACCTCGGGAGAAATCACAGAAAAAAGGGAATCGATAAATAGAGTATCACCCGGAACACCGATACAACGGCCGATGTAGATCTCGCGGCGGTCGATAACCGGTTGCCGGATGCCGGCAGGATTGTTAAACACAACAATATCTTGTTCTCGTACCGGACGTTCGCGCCAACGGTGATAGGAGAATATCGACATGAAAGGAACCCGCAGGCCGTAACTCCATTTATTCACCAGAATACGTTCGCCTTGGAAAATAGAGTTTTCCATGCCGGTGGAAGGGATAAAACAAGACGTAAAAGCAAATCCCCGGAGCAGAAGCACAATGACTATTGCTCCGGCAAATACTAGTATCCATTTGAATTTACGAATGTTCACTTAATAGCTTCCTTTTTTAATCCACCCACTTAAAGAGGCGGTTCCAACGGATTTTTCCGTCAAACCAGCCACGGTCTTTATCGAGCGACAGCCATACAACGATCGGTTTGGCCACAACGTGGGCTTCGGGTACAAAGCCCCAATAACGGGAGTCGGCAGAATTATGGCGGTTGTCACCCATCATCCAGTAGTAATCCATTTTGAAGGTATATTCATTGGTCTTTTCACCGTTGATATAGATACCGTCCGACTTCACTTCCAGCTTGTTGCCTTCGTATGCCACGATGCAACGTTCGTAGATAGGCAGGTTGTCCGGAGTCAGCGTAATGGTAGCTCCCTTGGCCGGAATCCAGATTGGCCCGTAGTTGTTGCGGTCCCACTTGGTGTAAAGATTCAGCGGATACATTTGTCCGGCATAGGCTTCCGGTTCCATGATTATTTTGCTGATTAGCTTCTTGTTGCCCAGAAGAGTGTCATACATCTTTTTAGTCAGCGGGAGATGATATACAGGATTCAGTTTTCCTTGCGCATTCCGGCTGTCGAGTCCCATTTCCAATAGTCCGATTTCATAACCGGAGTCTTCCATTAGTGTCCTGTCAGCATTGCTGATTCCCAGTTCGCGGAACATTTCTTCCGGGATATATGGACCGGTTGTTTGCACGAAATAGTTGAATTGCAGATTCTCCGGATTCTGGATTGCCTTGCCGTCAATCATGACTTGTCCGTCTACGATCTGGAGCGTGTCACCCGGCAGTCCTACACAGCGTTTTACATAATTCTCGCGGCGGTCTACCGGACGCCAGAGCACTTCTCCGTAGGTTCGCGGGTTATTTAGGATCTGTTTGCGTCCTGCGGCGTAATATAAGTCATACACGGCACGCTGTTGTTCGCGTGTCAGGCTATCCATATCTATCTGTTTGGAATATATGCGTTGGCCTTCGCCGTATGCCAATGTATAAAAGTCTGTCGTCTGTTGGTAATTGACGGCTACCGTATCTCCTGCAGGGAAGTTGAACACTACGATGTCATTCAATTTCACATTACCGAATCCCGGCACTCTTTTATATTTCCATTGTGGCCATTCGATATATGATTTAGTACCTACAATTGGTAATGTATGTTGCGCCAGCGGCATAGAAAGCGGTGTGTTCGGCACGCGGGGGCCGTAACTCATTTTGCTGACATATAGAAAGTCGCCTACCAGCAATGATTTCTCTAGAGAAGAAGAAGGAATCTGGTAGTTTTGGAAGATATAGATATTGACAAAGTAAACGGCTACCAATGCAAAGATAATAGCATCTACCCAGCTCATGACACTCCGAACTGCCGGATTCTTTGACCTTTTCCAGAACGACCAGGGTATTTTCTTTGTGATATAGATATCGAAAATGAAAGGTATGACGATTAATCCCCACCAGCTTCGCACCCAGATGAGGAAAACAAGATAGAGAAGAATAGCAATAGCACATTTAATCCATTGTGCACGTGTGGCTTGTCTCATAGTGGTATATTTATATTAGAACCTTTATTCGTTTAAGAACGGAAATAAGTTTTTCATTCCCAGGAAACCTTCGTGATGCGCGGTGTATTCGGCGGCCAATATAGCTCCGAGTACGAAACCGCCCCGGTTCTTGGCATCGTGAGTGATTGAAATGCTGTCAATATCAGACTCATAACGAACAGTATGAATACCGAAAACTTCACCTTCGCGGATAGAACTGATCGGAAGTTCGTCCGGAGCGCAGTCTGTTGTTCCGCTGATTGTTCCGTCCGGTGCCGTAAATGTCCCTTCCACCCATTTATCCTTACGGTCTATATTCTCTAGAATACCTTCTGCCAGCGTAATGGCAGTTCCGCTGGGAGCGTCGAGTTTGTGGATATGGTGTGTTTCGCTCATGGTGACGTCATACGCGGGGAATTGATTCATTATCTTGGCCAGATACTTGTTTACAGCAGAGAAAATGGCTACTCCCAAGCTGAAGTTGGACGACCAGAACAGCGTTTTTCCGCCTTCCGTACAGAGCTTCTTGATTTCTTCGCCATGTTCGGACATCCATCCGGTACTGCCTGATACGAGTTTGACTCCGGCTTTAAAGGCTTTCATATAGTTGCTGTAAGCCACTGTCGGATTTGTAAATTCTATGGCAACATCAGCCGATTTGAATGCTTCCGACTCGAAGTCTTCCTGGTTATTGATATCAATAATGCAGACAATTTCGTGTCCGCGACTCAGGGCAACCTTTTCTAACTCTTTGCCCATTTTTCCGTAACCGATCAATGCTATTTTCATTGTTTTCTGACTTATATTCAAAATAATAGTCGCAAAGATAAGATTTTTATTACATTTGCAGTGTACATTAACGTCTTGTTAACATGGAACACCTTCTCCACTACGTGTGGAAACATAAATTATTCTCCCTTGAAATCCTGCAAACCACCAAAGGCTTACCGGTAGAGGTTATTGATCCCGGTCTCCGGAATCCGAATTCCGGTCCTGATTTCTTCAATGCCAAATTAAAGATAAACAATACTTTATGGGTAGGAAACGTGGAAATCCATACCCGTTCTTCGGATTGGTTCCGTCACGGGCACGATGGTGATAAAGTCTATGACTCGGTGATCCTGCATATAGTGGGTGAAGCGGACGGAGAAGTGACCCGTACCAACGGGGAAGTCATTCCGCAAATGATAGTGAGCTGTCCCGAACGGATAAAAATGCATTATTATGAACTTTGCGTGTCCGACTGTTATCCGGCTTGTTATCCGATCCTCCGTTCTTTACCGAAGCTTACGGTTCATTCGTGGTTGTCTGCCTTGCAAACGGAACGGCTGGAACAAAAGGCGAAACTGATAGGAGCACGTCTCGAACATTGTAACAATAACTGGGAAGATGTTTTCTTCATCACTCTTGCCCGTAATTATGGTTTTGGCTTGAACGGTGATGCTTTTGAGGCATGGGCGGAGCTGCTTCCGTTTCGTGCGTTGGACAAGCACCGGAACGATCTGTTTCAGATAGAAGCTCTTTTCTATGGTATGGCGGGACTGTTTGAAGATACATTTCTGAAAGAAGAACAAAAGGATGAATACTGCCTGCGTCTTAGCAAAGAATTTCATTATTTGCAACGGAAGTTTGAGATATTTCGGGTAATGGACGCTACTCTCTGGCGTTTTCTCCGGCTTCGCCCGGATAATTTTCCTCATATCCGGCTGGCACAACTGGCTTATCTTTATCAGAAAGGGGACAAGTTGTTTTCCCGTTTATTGGAGGCGAAGACATTGGCGGAAGTGAGAATTTTGCTCTCCACCCGTACTTCTGTTTATTGGGAGAATCATTATATATTCGGTCGTACTTCTCCACAAAGGGAAAAATTGTTAGGAGAACAGTCGAAAGACCTGATTATCATCAATACCGTTGTCCCTTTCTTGTATACATATGGTTTGCACAAGGCCGATGAAGGAATGTGCGAACGTGCCGGACGCTTTCTGGAAAAACTGAAAGCGGAGAATAACCATATTATTCGCTCCTGGAGCGACGCCGGACTACCGGTAGCTTCTGCTGCGGATAGTCAGGCGCTGATACAGTTGCAAAAAGAATATTGTGATAAACGTAAATGTTTGTATTGTCGTTTCGGATATGAATATTTGCGGAAGAAGTAAGTACCTCTTACTTCTCCAGTTCCTTATAGACTGCATTTAGAAGTTGGTTTTCCATTGTAGGTCTGGGAGCTTTGCGGTTTACAATGTTTCCTTCCTTATCTATTAACATATAGGTAGGGAAGGAATGGACTCCAAGATATTTTTCAATGGCAGACTGTTGCTTGTCGGGCAAATTGTAATGGACTGAACTTTTGCTTGTCAGACCGTACTCTTTGATAATGTTTTTCCATGACTTGTCTGTCGAATGATTGCAAAGGTAAAGGAACACGACTTCTTTTCCTGCAAATAGATTCTTAATGTTTCCCGCATATTGCATCATATCCTTGCACGGACCGCACCAAGTCCCCCAAATATCCAGATAAATCACTTTCCCTTTGTATGGCTCAATGATTTTGCGGAATAACTGTTCGCCGTCCGTTATTCCTTCCAGAGGGGCATTCGGCATCAGGCTTTCCGGATGTTCGATGGTTTTATGTGATACTTTATCATATTTCTGTTGCTGGACCAAAACATAAGATTGCAAAGAAGGATTCGTAACTTCCTTTTTAAATTTACTGATAAGGCTGTCGGGCAATTCCTTATGGGTATATTGAAGCACTTCATAATAGCACTTTGTTTTTAGAATCTCTCTCAGGTCCTTATCCATTTGAAGGGAGTCGATAATTGCCATGCTGTTGTTGATTGCATTAACGTACATCTGTCCTGTCATATATTCATTGAGAAGACCGTCTCTGGCAATGAGTTGCTCTATTATTTCTATCTGGGGTTTGATGACAGTTTCCTGTTCCTTGGTGTAAGCCTTAATGGTTGCTGAATCGGCTTTGGCAGTCTGCAACTTTTCAATTTCTTCTTGATATTTGCTGAAACTGCGTAGTGCGTTCTTTTCTTCTTCGGATAGCCGGACTTTACCTTCGGCTTCAAAGGCAAAGTAAAGTCTCTCCATATTTTGAGGTGTTAAGGTTAGGCTGTTGGATGATGGAGTTGTGTCGTCGATATAACCAATGTAATCTCTCATGAATGAATTATACCCTCTGAGAAGAGTATAAGGATGTACTGGATGTGGGTAAAAAACAGAATCTATATAGTTCATGAATTCGTCTTCCAAATGTTCCTGTTTGTTACGGTCTACTGAGAAACGTCGTTGCATCAGGGTAGATGCCGCATCGTATCGTAGTTCCTGTTCGGTATAGTAGCGGTATTTGTCAGAAAGTAACGGATGTTCTTGGAGTGTTTTCTTCCGGAACTCCAGTTGGCGATGAAGCCTTTCCTGTGTCTTGTGCAGACACTCCAGATTACTTCTTTTTTGTTCTTCATTATAATCGAGTGATTCCCTCAGTCCTTCATGGGAGAGAAGTTCGTTGAGTACACGTGCTTTCTTTCCCATGAATAACTTTTGTTGTTGGGCATAATCTACGTATAAGAAATAAGTTTCTCCGGGTTCTACCGCCGACCAGATGGTCGTACGTCCCCAGTCGATAAAGACATTATGACTGTTCAGTACGGGAAATCGCAGGGTAAACCGTCCTAGCGAGTCGATGTCAGTCTGGTATTTTTCTTCTTTGCCTGTAATCATGTCAGGTATGCTAACGTCGAAAGGGCGTGAAGAAGGAAGATTGCGCAGGTATCCGGTGAGGGTGACGCTGTCTGTCCGGTACCCGTTGTCGATGAACGGTGTAGTATCGGTTAACGGGTAGTCCGGTAGATGTTTGCCGTTACAGAGGATATATTTTTGTGGATTATCTTTTCCGAATGCAATGTTGCAAGAAGCTCTGTTCTTATGTTTCAGAGATAGAGTCAGGCGGGTTGTATTGTTTTTTAGTTTGACGACGGTTTCATCCTTTTTAATTTGTATGGATTCGTAGTCCCAGAACCGGCATTGGTATACGGCGAAGTTTTCAAAGAAACCAATAGTCCATTCGCCGGTTGCCTGATTTACCCAACATCCGGTGATGATATATACTTCAGGGCGGGAAGTTGCGATGGGAAATACTGTCTTATTCTGTAATTCGGCTGCAACCTTCATGGAGTTGGGAAAAGGAAAGCTAAGGTAAAGCAGTTTGTACCGTTCTCCGTTTTTGGCGAGCAGACGATACTCTTTATTAAGGAAATGTCCGGCAGATACGATATCCCATGTTTTTCCGTCATATATAAATTTACCATCGCGTGTAAATTCGTATATAACATTGCCGGACAATCCTTCCACCCATTTCTTGTAAATGATGTCAGGCAGTGTAGTGGGAGTAAGCATTTCCGTGTGGTCGGGAATTTGCTTGCGGACACAGTGTTTAGGTTCTTTCCAGCCTTGATAGAAGATGATAGCACTATCTTCGCTGATAGGGGTGAAACGGAAATCCATTTTATTTCCATTTTGGTTCCGCAGGTGGAAGAGATAGCTTCCATCGGTTTTCTTTTCCATTTGTTCGACCTGGAAAACGGTATAGAGAGCTTCTACAAAATTCTCTCCAATGAGAGGTCCGTTCCAGTCGGATACGTTCTCTGTTTTGTATTGCCAATAACCCCGCAAAGATTCGGGTATTGTCTGGTAACTGTCGGATTGGGCGAATGTGATAACTCGTGTACAGCATAGTAATAAAAAGACGAAAAGACGGAATGGATGAATGTGTGTCATAAGTATGTCTGATTTAAAGTGATACTAGTTACAGTAAATACCCCCTAAAGATAGTCATCCCCACATCTAATATATGTAATTTATAGTTGTTTAACGGTAATTTTTCTATTTCGCGGCTCTCGTGTATGAAGATGTTGAACTTGTGATTATCTTTGTGCCTTGAATGATAGCATTTGTATTATGGGAATGAATCACTAATATTATATATTTATGAACGTGAAAAGGTTTGTATGTTGTCTGTTAGCCAGTGTGTTGCTGTTGGGAGTGTCTTTGATTTCTTGCGGTAATAGTTCCAGGGCTAAAGCGAAGAATGAGATAGCACAGTCCGGCGAGGATTTTAAATCATTCCTTGATAAGTTTACGTCCAGTGCAGCATTCCAATATACCCGTATCAAGTTTCCATTAAAGACACCGATTACTTTATTGGCCGATGACGGAGAAACTGAGAAAACGTTTCCGTTCACCAAAGAAAAGTGGCCCCGATCTCGTGTTCGCGACAGTATCCGCCGTGGATTAAAGCGGCTTGGAAAATATTTTTGATAAAATTTCATTTGATGCGCCTGTTTTTTGCCTTTTTTGTCAGTGTTAATAAGAAGGACAAGTTTTCCTCCTTCATTCGTACATTGACAATCGAATAGACAGCACAACAGGTACATAACCCATGTACGAGCGAATATGAAACGCCGCGAAGATGGAGCAGTCAGGGAGGTGATGAAAGAACTGCTTCGGAGCGATCTACGATTTCATAAAACGGATTGTGGCAGATTCGGCGCGATGACTGCATGGGGGCTTAAAGATACTTCCTCACGGCCCGCCAAAGACTTGGGGGGAACCCTGCGGCACACGATACGAACGATGCTGCGGAGTTATGACAGCCGCGCCAGCGGAGACCTGTTATTATACCGGTCAATAGGCTTGATTATGCCGATTTTTGTAAGGGGTTGAAAGGGATGAAAAGTCAGCAGACTTTAATCAACTAGATTATCACAGGCAGGCTGGGGATCGTGCCCTCGTTTTCAATGTTGGCAAGATACCTGGTATCAATGTTCACCTTTTCGGCTAAATCTTTTCGTGCAAGGTTCTTCGCCTTCCGTGCTTCTTTTACATCCGCACCGAAGGTTTCAAAGCCAGGGCAGTCTTTCACTTTTGCCATTCAACATCACCCACATACATTCTATATTTCATAGTCTGCCTGTGGAATGATGTGATATCCATTCTTCCTACACTTTATATTTCATATCTCGGTATTGCTATCATTCGGCTAACCGTATATAATAATGACAAAGGAATTTTTGCGGGAGGGTAGCAAAATGCTTGAATATATCTCCGCCCCAGAAGCGGCGAAAAAGTGGGGCATTTCTGAGCGACGGGTTCAAAAGTTGTGCGAAGAAAAACGCATACCGGGCGTTGCAAAATTCAGCCGTATGTGGTTGATACCAAAGGACGCCGAAAAGCCTGTTGATGGAAGAACGAAAAAGTTGAGAAATTTTTGAGATTTTCATGCGATACTATATGCTTGCGAAAGGAGGCGTTGATTTGTGAACGAAAAGCTACTCATCGTGGATGATGAAAAAGGCGTCGTTGATATGCTGAAAAGCTATTTTGAAATGCAGAGCTTTGTGGTCTATACGGCGTATGATGGCGAAACAGCATTGAAACAGGCGGCTTGCCATCCTGATCTTGTGCTGCTGGACATCAATATGCCCGGCATGGACGGACTTACCGTATGCGAGAAAATCCGCAGCCACATTTCTTGTCCCATCTTATTTTTGACGGCCAGAATAGAAACCGCCGATAAGATCAAAGGGTTTCAGGTTGGAGCGGATGACTATATCATAAAGCCGTTTGACATTGATGAATTAGGCGCAAGGGTCGCTGCACACTTGCGGCGGGAAAACAGAAAGCAGGGGCAATCCGAACTCCGCTTTTTCTCTGAAATGGTGATCGACTACTCTAAACGGGAGGTATCTATCAACGGAACGCCTGTCAACTTATCAAAAAAGGAATTTGACATTGTGGAGCTGCTTTCACTGAACGCTGGGCAGGTATTTGACCGGGAACGGATTTATGAAGCTGTGTGGGGACTTGATGGCGAAGGCAACAGTGATACCATTATGGAGCATATCCGAAAAATTCGAAGCAAGTTTACTGCCTTGTCGCATCACAGTTATATCGAAACAGTTTGGGGGGTGGGTTACAAATGGAATGGATAAAAAATATGAGCCTGAAAAAGTCCTTGTTCACGCTGACGCTCATCAACCTATTGCTGGCATTAAGCCTTTCGGCTGTTGTTTTTGTGGGCTGCACAAAATTGAGTGCAGTATTCGCCCCATCTGGCGTGCAAATTATCGTTGGAGCAGATTCCACAATAAAGACAGAGTTTCCGGAACCGGTAGCAGGAGCAACCGCAGTTAGAAATGCGTTGGCCATTTTTCAGTTCGTTTTGCCGATGCTATTCTTCATTGTCGCTTTGATATTAACTGCATCGCTGTTCTATCGCTGGAAACTGAAAGAGCCGCTTGCTATTCTCATGGATGGAGCAAACCGCATGATGGAGAATGATTTGGACTTTACCATTCCATCCGTATCTGGGGACGAGCTGGGACAGCTCTGTGTTGCATTTGAAACCATGCGGCAATCGCTATTGAACAGCAACCGTGAGTTGTGGCGACAAACGGAAGAACGGAAACGGTTAAATGCGGCGCTCGCCCACGATCTCCGAAATCCGATAACAGTCCTGAAAGGCTCAGTGAAAATGGCAAAACATTGTGCAGGCACCGGCAACACACCGCAGCTTATGGACGATCTTGAGCGTATAGATGCCTATACAGGACGCATCGAACGCTATGTAGAAACTATGAGCAAGGTTCAACGGTTGGAGCAAGTTCAGCCGAAAAAAGCTCTTTTTGACACTGTTGCCCTGAGTGCAGATTTGGAAAAAGCTCTTGGCTTTTCTATAACCGAATATGGTAAGCAGCTTCGCTTTCATGGCCTGTCTGTATGTGGCACTGTCTCTTTGGATAAAGGAATGTTGTTTCAAATTGCTGAAAATCTTACAACAAATGCTCTGCGGTTTGCAAAAGAGAATGTTGCGGTAAAACTTACCATAGAAGGTGAAAATCTGATATTAGAAGTTACGGATGATGGTGATGGATTTTCGGCGGATCTTTTGAAAAATGGCATTCAACCGTTCCGTAAGGGTACAGAAGAAGCAGAGCATTTGGGCATGGGACTTTATATCTGTGATCTTCTTTGCCACAAACACGGAGGTGCTTTGAAAATTGCAAATACCAATACCGGAGCTGTTGCATCCGCAATTTTGAAAATCTCGTAACTCTTGAGTGTTTTTTGAGATTTCCCTTTTATACTCTCCTTATCAAAACGATAAGGAGAGTTTTTTTATGGATATTCAGGTAAACGATGTTTCCAAAATCTACGGTACGGGCGAGAACGAAGTTGTTGCGTTGTGCCATGCAAATATGACAATCCATTCTGGTGACTTTATCTCGATCATGGGGCCGTCTGGCAGCGGTAAAAGCACGCTGCTTCACATCATAAGCGGATTGGACACGCCAACCTCCGGCAAAGTGTTGTACGGTGATACCGACATCCACCACGGAAGTGACAAGGAGCTATCGGCGTTCCGTCGCCAAAAGATTGGCTTCATCTTCCAGCAATTCAATCTGCTTCCTGTGCTGACGGCACAGGAAAATATTATCATGCCGCTGCTTCTCGATAGGCAGCAGCCGGACAATGCTTATTTACAGGAGATTGTAGCTTTTTTAGGGATTGATAGTCGTTTGACCCATCTGCCCCATGAATTGTCTGGCGGGCAGCAACAGCGTGTGGCTATCGCCCGCGCTCTGATTACAAAACCAGACATCATCTTTGCTGATGAACCTACGGGAAACCTTGACAGCAAAAGCGGCGGCGAGGTCATGAAAATGCTCTGCGATCTTCGGGCGAAAATGAAAAAGACACTTATTGTCATTACTCACGACCCTCATATTGCAGAAATAGCAGAGCGTCGTTTTACCATCATTGACGGAGTGCTTTCGGAGGTGACAGTAAGATGAAATCCTATTTAGCTCTTACATGGAAAGAACTAAAAACGCAAAAAATTACAGCGACTTTAATCCTGATTGCAGTTATCATGTCAACGATCATAACAACCGTTGTTGGTCAGTCCATTGGAATTTTGCAGTCTATGAGAATAGAGCAGGCTGCGAGTCTAAACGGAAACCGCTATGTAACATTTCATCAACTCAGCAGGGAACAAGCACAGAAACTCCATGAGGATGATCGAGTATATGATGTAGGAGATACCGTCTTTGTAGGCAGCACAACCCTTGGTAATAGCAGCCTGAACTTGTATCTCAGAGAGTATCATGATAACGCTTTGGCGATGTACCCAGCAATCAGCAAGATAAAAGAGGGGCATTTGCCGGAGAAAGCAAGTGAAATTGCATTATCAGAGGACAGCTTGAGGTATCTTGGATTAGATGCTGCGGTTGGAGATACCGTTTCTTTGGATATGCGCGTATCGGTTATGGATGGTTCACTTCCTGAATTTGAATATTGCGGAAAATTCATATTAACGGGTATTCTTGAAAGCAGCTATATCGGCTATTCAACAGGTACAGTTGAAGGAATTGTAGGAAACGGAACCGCAGAAAAACTATTACCAGAAGAATATCTGCTTTATTCTACTGACTTTAAGACTCATGACAAGAAAAACTTTCAGAGCATCGTTTATGATCTTGCGAAGAACTTGGATGTAGAGGATCGGTATATCCAATATAACTGGATTCTTCTTGATGCTGTCGGTATTTCTTATGATGAGACATCCAACAGTGATGCTGGTGCAGGTTTTTCCTTTATGACGGTGGCGTGTGTTTTGGTAGGCTTGTTGGTTTTGTTTGCAGCTGGACTGGTAATTTATAATATTCTAAAAATTTCCATTACAAAACGAATTAAAGAATATGGAACACTTCGTGCAATCGGCGGAGAGCGTGGACAAATCTATCGTCTTGTTTCCTTGCAGCTCCTGATCCTTTGCGGAATCGGTATTCCGATTGGGCTGGTACTTGGCACATTAGCAGCAAAGGCTACGCTAATTGCTGCTACGGGTGCTCTCAATCCTGATATATTCATGGCAAATAGTGTTTCCGAATTAAACGAAGCAATCAGCGCTGCCAGTACGGTAAAATTCCCCATGCTCCTTGCAAGTATTGCGGTCACACTTTTATTTGCGCTAATGGCTGCATTTCCAGCTGCTCGGTACGCATCGCGTGTATCCCCGACAGTTGCTATGTCTGGCCAGTCTGTTAAGATCAAACGCCGCAGAAAAAGAAATCACAAAATCTACAATTTTGAAGCCTACTATGCAAGACTCAATTTGAAACGCGGGCGTGGCAGGACGCTTCTTACAATACTGTCTCTTGTTATGAGCATTACCGTCTTTGTTGCTCTGCAGAGCTTTACTGGGCTGCTTGATGCCAGCAGTTCGATTCAGGATATGTATTTCAGCGATTATGCTGTTACAAATGAAACATCAGGTATTCCGGCAGAAGCTATAAGCACATTGGAGGCAAACGACACTGTAAAAGACATTTCCACTGTCAGGCTTTCTGTATTTACGCCGGGTGCTGGTGACGAACTTCCCTTTGAAACAGATTTGTCCGTGCAGAGCCACGAAACTTTTCAGCTTGTCAATATTGACGATGGGCTATTAGAAATCTACGCTCCCAATCTTTCTGATCAGGATAAGCAGGCGCTAAATAATGGAACAGGCTGCCTTGTCAAAAATCCTATTCCCTTTTCTTACGGGGATACGCCTGTGGAGCATACGGAGCTTTCTATTGGTGATACGATCCAGTTGGGCAGCAGGGCGCTTCGTGTGATAGGGATAATTGATACTCCTATTACAATCAACAATGAAGGTTTCACCAACGGTGTGCAACTTATCGTGAACGAAGAAATATATTGCTCGCTGATGCAGGATGATACCTATTCTGAAATCTATTTGACATTGCAGGATGGCGTAGATACGAATTCTTTTGAAAGTATATTGGATGATTGGTGCAGCAAATATCCGGGTGCTCACTGGCTTTCTTACCTTGAAAGCAGCAATGAAATGGCAGAGAGTTTTGAACAAATCAAAATGCTTTGCTGGGTACTGATTATCTTTATTGGCATCATTGGCATATTGAATATCATAAACACCGTTTACAGCAACATCCATACACGTGTCAATGAAATTGGTATGCAGCGGGCTATTGGCATGAGTGCCGCAAGCCTTTATAAAACATTCTTGTGGGAAGGTGCCTATTACGCTATCTTTGCCTCTGTGATTGGCGCAGTGCTGGGCTATGTCTGCTGTATCTTTGTCGGGGCTGCAAAGACGGATGCCTTACAACTGGTTGCCGTTCCCGTTATTGCGATTATAGAGGCTGCTGTGGTTTCTGTTGCTGCCTGTCTGCTGGCAACGGCGATCCCGCTGCACTCTATTGCAAAAATGAACATTGTTGAAACAATTGAGAATATCGAATAACACCTGAGCAAAAGCCGTCCGGCTTTGCAAAGATGACGGCGGCTTGAAAATATTGCATTTCAGGCCGCCGTTTTCCTTTTGAAAAAATGGATTTACGGAGGGTGTGATAAAGTCGCCCTTTTTTAAGGATACGGCGGTGTCCGAGGAGGTATCGCCGTGTCCATTTTATTATTTCATCATTCTCGTGAACTGCATCAGCTAAAAAAAGCATTGCTCCTCCTCCGGGCAAGTATAACATTGCATCGGCATTATCGTTCCATGTAATTCAGTATAATAATGGCTGTTCTTGGCGCGCCAGTTTTCCCTCACGGAAATCTGGCGTTTTTTGTTGCCATTTTTTCGGAGATGACCCGGTTGTCTGCCGGTGTCGGTCTCCGCCTCCATTCGATTCACCCGTCAATCACCCGTGAATCGAAATGGAGGTACATAATGAAGAAAATTAACCTTCGGGAACTTTATCCTGATGTTTATACAACAGACTTTTTTGTAGATGTGACAGAGGAAGTAATGGAGACTATTCGAGCAGCTGAACGTGCGGAGGCTGCGTATGAGCGAAAGATGTATCGTTATAAAGCACAGTATTCTCTGGATTGCGAGAATGGCATTGAAAATGCGGTACTGTTGAAGCCGCAGACACCGGAAGAAGTCATGGAGGACAAACAGCTGCGGGATCAACTCTATGCTGCGGTAATGACACTGCCGGACAAGCAGGCTAAGCGGATATATGCCCGGTTCTACCTGGGGATGACGCCGATTGAGATTGCCAAAGCCGAGAAAGTGGATGTCAGTCGCGTTCGAGACCGCATCCGCCGAGGATTGAAAAATCTTTCTAAACTTTTTCGCTAAGTTTTTCCTGCACACGCCTGTTTTACTGATTTTTTGTCAGTGCAATTAGAAGGACAACCTTCCCCTTCTTAGGCACATTGACAAGAGAATAGACGGCATTTCTGGTACATAACCCATGTACGAGCGAATCAGGCGCGCCGCCAAGATGGACAGCTAAGGAGGTGATGAATAGGGCTGTCTTGAGCGATTAGCGTAAACCTGGAACCCAGGGAGTGGCACTTTGGGACGCGATGACTGCATGGGGGCTTAAAGATACTTCCTCACGGCCCGCCAAAGACTTG
>OGGV01000941.1_pt1 | contig 15806 bp, 17 predicted proteins | sample 1571301 | NCBI WGS metagenome assembly OGGV01 (sample SAMEA2582072, study PRJEB24529) | metagenome | biome: Human gut stool | place: China | collected 2011
ACCAGTATTCCGTGGCCGCCACCGCCGCCAGCAGCAGGATAACGGTCAGGATTTCCCGTGTAAGGTTTTGTTTTTTGGTCAGCATGGGGTCTCCTTTGTGTTGCTTACTTGGGCTGGGATGCCTTCCCCCTCGGGGGAAGCCTTTACTCGCCCCGCTCCATCGCGGCTACATAGGCGTTGCAGACCTCCTCCGCGGGGCCGTCGCCGCGCAGGTGGCCGTGGTCGATCCAGATGGCGCGCTTGCACAGCTGCTTGACCTGATTGATGTCGTGGCTGACAAACAGCAGCGTTGTGCCGCCGGAGAGCATCTGCTCCATCCGCTGGTGGCACTTCTGCTGGAACATAAAGTCACCGACGGACAAAATCTCGTCGCAGGCCAGAATGTCGGCCCGGACCTCTGTCGCAATCGAGAAGCCCAGCCGCGCGATCATGCCGCTGGAATAGTTTTTTACCGGCACATCGACAAAATCCCACAGTTCGGCAAAGTCGATGATGTTCTGGAAGTGCTCCTGCATGTAGGCGCGGTCATGGCCGAGCACTGCACCGTTCAGAAAGACGTTCTCCCGCGCGGTCAGGTCCAGGTCAAAGCCCGCGCCCAGCTCGATCAGGGGCGCGATCTCGCCATTGACGGTCACGCTGCCCGTCGTGGGGTACATAACGCCGGCAATCAGCTTCAGCATCGTGCTCTTGCCGCTGCCGTTGCGGCCAATCAGCGCCACCGACTCGCCGGGCTCAATTTTGAACGAAATGTCCCGCAGTGCGTAAAATTCGTTGAAAAACAGCTGATGCTTCAGCAGCTTGACGGTGTATTCCTTGAGGGTCTCGGTTTTCTCCTGCGCGAGGTTGAAACGCATCGAGACATCCTCCACCTGAATGATGGACATGGAAAGCTCCTTACAGATACAGAATGAAGTTGCGCTGCAGCTTGCGGAACGCAGCGAGGCCGACGCCCATCATGACCACGGCACTGCCGATGCAGGCGATCCAGGTGTTGGGGCCGGGCAACGTGCCGTACATGACAAGGCACCGCATACAGTTGATGTAATGGTACAGCGGGTTCAGCTTGATGACGGGCACCATGAAGGGCGGCAGCGCCGAGAGGGGATAAAACAGCGGTGTAGCGTACATCCAGGCCATCGTCAGGATACCGTACAGGTATTGCAGGTCGCGGAAGTAGACCGCCAGCGCCGAAAGCAGCACGGCCATGCCGCAGCAGAACGCCAGCAGCAGCAAAAGCGGTGCCCAGACGAGCAGAATCGTCCAGTAGAACGGCGAGCGGGTGATAAGCATGACCAGCAGGATGGCCGCCAGGCTGAACAGCAGGTTCACAAAGCTGGATACCACGCGGCTGATGGGAAAGATGAACTTGGGCACGTACACTTTTTTGATAAGCGACGCATTGCCCAGCACACTGCCCATGCCCATGTTCGTGCTCTCGTTGAAGAAGTTGAACAGCAGCTGGCCGCACATCAGAAAGACGGCAAAGTTGTCGATGCCGCTGCCCCGCATGTCCATCAGGCTGCTGAACACGGCCCAGTACACCAGACACATCAGCAGCGGGTTGAGCACGCTCCACACTACGCCCAGAACACTGCGGCGGTATTTGAGCTTGAAGTCACGGCTGACCAGGTTCCACAGCAGATAGCGGTAGCGCCAGAAGCCGTTCCACATTGCCTTCCATTTTGCCACGGGCGATCACCACTTTTCAAAGAATTCAAACTTCTGGGCGGCAAAGGGCTCGTGCAGCTTGTCCTTTGCGCTGGTCTTGTGCTCGCAGCCGCAGTCCGGCCACTGCACGTTCACGGTGGGGTCGTCGTAGGGGATGCCGCCCTCGCTGGTGGGGTCGTACACATCGGTGCACTTATAGCAGAATTCTGCCACATCGCTCAGCACCAGGAAACCGTGGGCAAAGCCCTCCGGGATATAGAACATCTTCTTATTGTCCTCGGACAGGGTCACGCCCACCCACTTGCCAAAGGTGGCGCTGTGGGGGCGGCAGTCCACGGCCACGTCGTACACTTCGCCCTTGGTCACGCGCACCAGCTTGCCCTGGGTGTGGTTCTTCTGGAAGTGCAGGCCCCGCAGCACGCCCCGGGTGGAACGGCTCTGGTTGTCCTGCACGAACTCCTTGTCGATGCCGGCCTCGGCAAACTGGTCCTTCTGGTAGGTCTCCATGAAGTAGCCGCGGTCATCGCCGAATACCTGCGGCTCAATGACCACCACGCCGGGGATCTCGGTCTGTGTGAAAGTAAACTTGCCCATATTTTTGTACCTCTCTTTTGTGAAGCATTTTGTTTATCTGGAAAAGTCTGCGGTCGGGCAGGCTTTTGCGCTTAGTTGCCGTGCCGCGGCCCCGGGCGGGAGCGGCGGCGTTTTTTGCGCCGGATGCGGTTCACCAGCCGCATCACCAGCACGGTGACCACGGCCGCGGCGGCCGTGCAGCCCAGGGAGATGCCTGCCAGCATCCAGGCACTGCGGCCGGGGGCCACGTCCCCGGAGGAGGCCAGCTGTGCCCCGGTGCTCTGGGCCAGCAGGTCGGCCATGCCGGAGATCTTTGCCGGAATCTTCACGCTGGTGCTCTCCTGCTTTGTACCGCCCCGGATGGTGTACACCGCGTACACCGCCGGGTCATCGCCCAGCAGGTACTGCTCCGGCAGTTCCAGCGACACCTCCACGTCCTTTGCGGTCAGGCCGTCGGCCAGCAGCAGCTTCGTGCCGGGGTCGGCCACCGTGACCGTGCCCAGCGTGCTGCCGCCGCCCGCCACCGGAAGCTGTGCCGTCACGCTGCCGCCGGACAGCTCCGTGTAACCGGTAAAGGTTGCAAAGGCATCGTCCAGCAGGGTGCGCACATCGCTGTACTTGTCGGTGCTCAGCTCGCTCTGCATGGTCACGCAGATGAGGCGCACGCCGTTCTGCTCCGCAAGGCAGGCATAGCTGTACCGTGCGGTATTGGTATACCCCAGCTTGGAGCCCAGAATCCCTTCGATGTGGTATCGGCTGGAACCGATGCGCATCTTGTCCTGCTGGGAGAAGTAGCGGGTCACAGGCTGGAGGTTGGTGGGCTGCATGGTGTACATCTCGTTGCGGGTGAACACCGTTTCAAACCCCGGCTGCTGCAGTGCCCAGCGCAGGATCTGCGCCATGTCGTAGCAGCTGGTATAGTGGTCGTCGCCGCTGATGCCGTGGGGGTTTGCAAAGTGGGTGTGGGCAAGGCCCAGCTCCCGGACCTGTGCATTCATCTTTGTCACGCCGTCGGCGATGGTCCCTCCGCCGAAATACTCCGCCAGCAGATTGGCGCCGTCGTTGGCACTGGCCATCTGGGTGGCATACAGTGCATCGGTCAGCGGCACCTCTTCGCCCTCCTGCAGGGCGATGTGGCTGGAATCGGTGCCGGCCAGCGAATAGACATCCTCGTGGCTCACGGTGAGCTTCACGCCATCCCAGCTGCCCTGCGCCTTTTCGCAGGCAAGGGCCAGGGTCATCACCTTGGTGATGGAGGCCGGATGCAGTTCTTCGTTCATGTTCTGCTGGGCCAGCACAAGGCCGGTGTCCGCGTCGATGATGCAGTACGCGCGGGTAGCACTGAGTGCCGGACCGGCCGCAGCCGCGCCAGGCATCAGCACAAGGATCATAAGCAGCACTGCACAGAGTGCCGTGGTCAGTTTTTTCATCTGGTTTTCTCCGTCCGGAAGTTTGGCTGCCCGTCGTGCCGCACCGGCAGGGCACCGGTTTCAGTATACCACATTTTGCCCCGGCTGAAAAGCCATTGCACGTTCCCTTTGCCCCAGCAGCACCGGCTGCAGCTGTTCGCCGTGCAGGGCGGCTTCCAGCGCGGCAGGCAGCCGGGCAAAGTCCGCTTTCAGGCTCTGGGGCTTGGCGGCGGGGTCATCCTGCCCGTAGGGCACAAAATAGTAGTGCTTGCGCTGGAACAGCCGGGCGATGTTCTCGCCGGAAGCCCCCAGCCCGTCGTTGGTGGACACGGCCAGCACCACCGGGCAGCCCACCCGCAGCAGGCTCTTGGCCGCCAGCGTCACCGGCGTGTCGGACAGGCCCGCCGCCAGCCGGGAAAGCGTGGCCCCGGTGCAGGGGGCTACCACCAGTGCCTGCGCCATTTTGCGGGGGCCCAGCGGCTCCACCGCCTGCAGCGTGTCCAGTACCGGGTGCCCGGCGGCGGCTTCCAGCTGCTCCTTCCAGTAATTTCCCGTGCCAAAGCGGGTGTCCTGCCGGGCGGCAAAACTCATCACCGGCAGCAGCTGCCAGCCCTGCGCCGTTAGGGCGCGGGCAGACTGCAGCGCTGCTTCCAGTGTACAGAAGCTGCCGCACACCGCAAATGCGATCGTTCCTCGGTTCTGTGTGATCATCGTGTTCTCCCCTCCCGCTCCTGCAGCATGGTCTGCACCGTACGCGCCACCGCCTCGCCCGCCGTCTCCGGCGCACAGGCGGCCGGCAGGCTGAGGGCATGGATGGCCCGGTGTCCCCGCCGGGCCGCGGCGGCAAAGTCGGTGCCGCCGGGCTTTGAGGCCAGATCCACGATCAGGCTGCCGGACCGCAGCCGGGCCAGCACCCCGTCCCCCAGCACCAGGGCCGGGATGGTGTTCACCACCGTGTCAAAGGCCGGGGCCAGCCCGGCCAGAGCCGCCAGCGGGGCAGCCCGCAGGCCAAGGCTCTCGGCCAGAGCACGCTGCTCCGGCCGTCGGGCGCAAACGGTCACCCCGGCCCCCAGCGCCGACAGCCGCACGGCCAGTGCCTGCCCCACCGGCCCAAACCCCAGCACCAGCACCTCCGCACCCCACAGGGTGCGGGTGCGCTGCTGCAGCAGGATGCCGATGCACCCCTCTGCCGTGGGGATGGCGTTGTACACAGCCAGTTCCGGCCGGGCAAAGTAGTCTGCCAGCTCCACCCCGGCCTGCCGGGCGATCTCCACCGCCTGCGCCGACAGCCGCCCGCCCAGCGCAAAGGCCCCCGGTTTGGCCGCCCGCAGCAGCTGTGCCAGAGGGGTGCGGCTCTCATCCAGCGGCAGCGGAAGCAGGATCACGTCTGCCCGCGCCACCTGCTCGGCCCCGGCCACCGCATAGCCTGCCCGGGCCAGCGCGCGGCCTGCTGCTGCCTGCCGGGCATCACTGCCCACCACCGCGATCCGTTTTCTGCCCTCCATGCCGCCGTTCCTCCCCCCGCTGTGTTGTGCGCCATCCTATGCCATTGTGCTCTTTATGGTGACTGAACGATTTGAAATGCCCTCCGCTCACGCTCTGGGCATAAACAGCGGAAAAATATTTTATCATTGCAAGCTCCGGCAGTCCGCAGCCTGCCGGAGCTTGCCTTTTCACGGGTGGGGCTGTGCCGGGCAGCAAAAAAGGGACTGCCATGCAGTCTCCTGCACAGCAGTCCCTTGAAAGCTCTATTCTTTTTTCGGATGCGCCGCCCTGACTGCCGCACGTCCTTTTTATTTCAGATACTTTGCCACAGCACGGGCCACGATGCCGCCCAGGATGCCGGACACCAGGAACTCCGCCACGCCCTGGACGCCCACCAGGAGCACCACGAACATGAAGGGGTTGGCCGCGCCCTTGACCGACACCAGATTCTGCACATAGTCGCAGCCGTAGAAGGCCAGCACGATGTAGCCCATGAAGAACAGGGTGTTGAGGGCCGGGGCACACATGGCGCTGAGAATGTAGCTCCAGGTGCCGGGCTTGTCGAACCGCTTGAGGCCGCTGAAGATCAGGCCCACACACAGGCCCATGAGCACACGCATGCCCACGCACAGGATAAAGGTGTTCAGCGGGCTGACCTGGAACAGGGCACCGGTCATGGCCGATGCACCGGTGATGGCGTCATAGAAGCTCACTGCGCCAAAAACGCCGCCCAGGATGGCACCCACGGCAGGGCCCATGGTGATGGCACCCACGGCGATGGGAAGGGTCAGAAAGCTCATGTACAGAGGGCCCATGGGCACACTGCCCAGGCCAACAGCTTTCATGACCAGCTCGATGGCCACCAGAAGGGCCACACGGGTCAGCGTACGGGTATTCATGTTTTTCATATTCAATTGTCCTCCTGCTGCCGTTCCGCCCTTAGCGTCGGATACGGCGCAAACCTGCCCGCTCTGTGCGGGTTTTGTTGTGGATATTCTTATTGTTCTCTTGGAGCGCATTGTGTCAGGGCGTGTTCCAAAGAGGGAATGTCGTTATCGTTCGCCGGGGAAGCGGATGCCGGCCGACCGGCGTGCCACCGTGAGCACCCGGCTCACCGCAATGGAGGTGTCCTGCATGCGGGTGCACAGCTCCTGGTCGCCGCTTTCCATCGCCCGGGCAAACGTCTCGAACTCTGCGGCCTCCCGGGGGCGGCCCCCATTCAGGTTGTAGTGCTCTTCCTTGCCCTCGTTGGGGTGGAAGGTGATGCCGCCGCAGCAGTTGGCGGTGGATTTCTGCTGGATGTAGCCCTTCGTGCCCTGAATGATGCACCGGGCCGGGGCGGCGCAGTCCTTGGCAGCCATGCTCACGGCCTTGAAGCCGGTGTAGTCCATGGTCAGGATGCCGCTGGTGTCGATGCCGCGCTCCACGTTGGCGGTGTAGTGCACCTGATTCGGCTCGCCGAACAGGCCCACGATGTAGCTGACGTTGTACACACCCAGATCCATCAGGGCACCGCCCGCACAGGCCGGGTCGAACACCGGGGGCGTTTCTCCGGCGCAGAAGGCGTCGTACCGGCTGGAATACTGGCTGAAATTGCACTGCACCAGCCTGACCGTGCCCACCCGGGGCAGCAGCTCCCGGATCTTGGCGTAATTTTCCAGATACTGGGTGGTGACGGCCTCAAACAGGAACACCTTTTTGTGGCGTGCCAGTGCCACCAGCTCTTCCGTCTGTGCCGCGCTGGGAGCCAGCGGCTTTTCTACAATGACATGTTTCCCAGCCTCCAGCGCCACCCGCGCAAAGCGGACGTGCTGCAGGTTGGGCACGGCAATGTACACCACATCCACCCACTGCAGCAGCTCCAGATAGTTGGTGGTGTGCTGCGGCACGCCATACTGTCGGCACAGCTCCTGTGCCTTTTCGGCACTGCGGGGCGTGCTGCACAGTGCCTGCACCGTAAACGGCGCGTGTTCCACGAGCCACGGCAAAAATTCCTGCACGATCTTGCCCGTGCCAAGAATGCCCACTTTCATGTTGTTCTCCCTATCCTATCCTTGATCGTAAGTCAGCCCACCAGCGCTTCCGGCTCGCGGCGGGTGCGCTTTTTGGGGTACGGACGCTTTGCGTGGGGGTGCCCCGGCTGGCCCGGCCTGCGGCCGCCTGCCGCAGTGTGGCGGGGTGCGGGCTGGGGTGCATTGAGCTGGTACAGCAGGGCCAAGCCCTTCATGAGCAGCTCCGGGTCATAGGTGAGCGGGTGGCGGCACAGCGGGGCAACGTATTTTGCCAACCCACCGGTGACCACCAGCGTAGCCGGCTGGCCCAGTTCTTCTTCGATGCGCTGCACCATGCCGTCGATGAGCACCGCCGTGCCCATCACCGAGCCGGAAAGCATACACTTTTCGGTATTGGTGCCGATGGCGCTCTTGGGCGAACCCAGATGCACCTGCGGCAGCTGGGCGCAGCGTTCGCCCAGGGCCCGCAGCCCGGTGGAAAGCCCCGGGCAGATCACACCGCCCCGGAACACCCGGTCCTTATCCACCACATTAAAAGTAGTGGCGGTGCCCAGGTCCACCGTGATCACCGGCAGCGGAAAATTTGCCGCCGCATAGGCAGCATCCACCAGCCGGTCCTTGCCCACGGCATGGGGCTCGTCCACAGCCATGGTCAGGCCGGTGCGGATCTCCGGCGAAACAATGACCGGCTTTTTGCCGGTGTAATAACGGGCGCACTCGGCCAGCGCCCCGGTGATCTGGGGCACCACGCTGGTGAGCACAGCGCCCTCAAACCGCACGGGCCGCTCCGGGTGGCGGCGGTGCGCAAATACTTTGTCCATTTCGGCACGATATTCTGCAGCCGTGCGGGTGCGCACCGTGTCCATGCGCGCCACAAAGCATACACGTCCGTCCCGAATGCCCCCCAGGGCGACGGTGGTGTTGCCTATATCAATGGCTAAGATCATAGTTCAGTTTTCCTTTTTTCTGCGGAACGGGCCGGTACGCCGGCCGGAAAGCTGTCCGTTCCGCTTGAGCGGCGGCTTCCTCTATTCTTTGTCAAGCTGTATTTTACCGCATTTTGCCCTGCGATACAAGCCCGCGCAAAGATTTTGTTGTGCTGGCGGAACTTTTGCATTATACTATAGAAAGAAATGTGGAAACAGTCTGTTTTTGCAGGAGGTCTATACATGGATTTAAAGGGCAAATGCGTCCTTCTGGGCGTCACCGGCGGCATTGCCGCCTATAAGATGGCCAATGTGGCCAGCGCACTGCGCAAGCTGGGGGCCGACGTGGAGGTCATCATGACCAAAAACGCCACCCAATTCATCACTCCCATCACCTTTGAGACCCTGACCGGTCACAAGTGCATGGTGGACACCTTTGACCGCGACTTCAAATTCGAGGTCACCCACATCTCGCTGGCCAAAAAGGCCGACGTGATCCTGGTGGCCCCCGCCACGGCCAACGTGATCGCCAAAATGGCCCACGGCATCGCCGACGATATGCTCACCACTGTGGTGCTGGCGGCCAAATGCCCCAAGCTGGTCTCCCCCGCCATGAACACCGGCATGCTGGAAAACCCCATCACGCAGGACAACCTCGCCACGCTGGAGCGGTATGGCTTCACGGTCATCCCCTCCGAGAGCGGTGTGCTGGCCTGCAAGGATGTGGGCAGCGGCCGCCTGCCGAAGGAAGATGTGCTCATCGAGTACATCCTGCACACCATCGCCCGGCCCAAGGACCTGGCCGGAGTGCGTGTCACCGTGACCGCCGGGCCCACCCAGGAGGCACTGGACCCCGTGCGCTACCTGACCAACCATTCCACCGGCAAGATGGGCTACGCACTGGCCCGCGCCGCCGCCATGCGGGGCGCGGACGTGACCCTCATCCACGGCGAGACCGCTCTGCCGCCGGTCAAATTCACCACGGATGTTCCGGTGACCACCGCACAGGATCTGTACGAAGCCGTCACCGGCCGCTTTGACACCACCGATGTGCTGATCATGGCCGCCGCCGTGGCGGACTACCGCCCGGTGACCGTGGCCAGCGACAAGATCAAGAAAAAGGACGGCGACCTGTCCATCCCGGTGGAGCGCACGCCGGACATTCTGGGCACCATCGGCCCTCAAAAGACCCACCAGTTCCTGTGTGGTTTTTCCATGGAGACGAAAGATCTTGTGGAAAACTCCTCCGCTAAGCTGGCAAAGAAGAATCTGGACATGGTGGTGGCCAATAACCTCAAGGTGGCCGGGGCCGGTTTTGGCGTGGACACCAACGTGGTCACCTTCATCACCCCGGACGGCACCCGGGAACTGCCTCTGATGAGCAAGGCCGACGTAGCCGATGCCATTCTGGATGAGATCTTAAAGCGGCGTTCTCTGTGAGAAAAACGGGAGGCTGTTACCCCGCAACAGCCTCCCGTTTTTACTTCTCTTTCCGTGCAAACACGATGCCGATGGTACCGGGGCCGGAGTAACCGCCGATGGTGGTGCCGATGTCTGTTTCCCAGCATTCCTTGAAGTGGCCGTATTTCTTCAGGCCCGCTTTCACGGCCTCCATGCAGCCGGGCTTCGGCTGGCAGGAGGAAATGAACACCAGCCCATCCTCGATGTCATCCCGGTCGGCCAGACGGTCGGTGATGTACTTGCCCACGCAGATGGGCAGGCTGCCGCGGTATTTTTTGACCACTTTCAGCTCGCCGTTGATTACTTCCAGGGCCGGTTTGATGCCCAGCAGATTGGCCCCGAAGGCCAGCACGCCGGAGCAGCGGCCGCTTTTGGCCATGAAGTCCAACCGGTCCAGCACGAAGCTCAGCTCCACCCGCTTGGAAAGGCTCTGCAGCTTCATCTGGATGGCGCGGGCCGTCAGTCCGTCGGCGGCCCACTTTGCTGCCTTCAGAACCAGATAGCCCTGCCCGGTGCAGATGTTCTGGCTGTCCACGACGCAGACATTCTCGAATTCGCCGGCGGCCAGCCGTGCATTCTGGAAGCAGGACGACAGCTTGCTGCTGACCGAAATATGGATCACAGCATCGTACTCTTTGGCAAACGGGGCAAAGAACTCCGTATATTCCACCAGATTGGCGGCGGCGGATTTGGGCATCTTGCCGCCCTGGTTCACATAAGCGAACACATCCGCCGGGTGGACGGTCACACCGTCCAGATAGCTGTCCTCTCCCATCAGGATGTGCATGGGCATCAGGGCGATGTCCCACTTCTTCAAAAGCTCTTCGGACAGGTCACAAGTGCTGTCCGCGGTGATCTTGATCTTCACGTCTTTTCTCCTTTTTGTTCGGTTCCTTTCAAAGCTGTTCCGTTTTATTGTATCACAAACGGTTCAAAGTTGTTAAGTATCTTGCGCCGATAAATGTAAATCTTTTATGAAGCCGCCCTGTGCTTCGGGCTTCTTGTACACATCTCACAAATCTGCACAGGGATTTATGGTTCTTTCCGAAAATTCGGCTTTACCTGTTTATTTTATTCGCCAAAAATTATATAATAAGATGTATTCAAATGGTTTGGGATCGGTCTGCTCTGCGGCCGTTTATTTATTGGAGGTTGCCTTACTATGTTCATGTACACCGACTACAACCAGCATCTGCTGGACAATGTAAAAAAGATCCACTTCATCGGCTGCGGCGGCAGCGGCATGTATCCTCTGATCCAGATCCTGGCCGCCAAGGGCTACGAGATCTCCGGCAGTGATGTGCTGGACGGCAGCATCATCCGCTACGAGCGGGAGATGGGCGTGAAGGTCAGCCTGGGCCACAGCGCCGACAACATCATCGGTGTGGACATGGTGGTGTATTCCGCAGCCATCTCCAAGGACAACGTGGAGCTGTGTGCCGCTTCCTCCTACGGCATCCCCACCATCGAGCGCAGCGTGCTGCTGGGCTATGTGAGCCGTCTGTACAGGCAGAGCATCTGCGTGTCCGGCACCCACGGCAAGACCACCACTACTTCTATGATCACCACCGCACTGGAGCTGGCCGGCCGCGATCCCTCTGCCGTCATCGGCGGCAAGCTGCCCCTGATCGACGGCTACGGCAAGGCCGGCAAGGGCGATGACATCGTCATTGAGGCCTGCGAGTTCGCCGAGACCTTCCTCAAGCTCACCCCGTACCTGTCGGTGGTGCTGAACATCGACAACGACCATCTGGACTACTACGGCAGCATGGGCGAGCTGAAGTTTGCCTTCAAGCGCTTTGCCCTGATGACCCAGTTCATGATCTTTGCCAACGTCGACGACAAGAATACCATGGACGTCATGTATACGCTGGACCGCCGCGTGCGCACATTCGGCATCGAGAACGACGGCGACTATCAGGCTGTCAACGTGCAGGAATATAAGCCTGGCTTCTTCGAGTTCGACCTCAAGGAGTGGAGCAAGATCACCGGCCACATCCGCCTGTCCGTGCCGGGCCGCCACAACATCTACAACGCGCTGGCCATGTGCGCTGTGTGCCGTTTTGCGGGCCTGACCGTGGAGCAGTGTGCCGAGGCCGCCCTGAACTTCAAGGGTGCCGGCCGCCGCTTTGAGGTGTACGGCGAGTGCAACGGTGCACTGGTCATCGACGACTACGCCCACCACCCCACCGAGCTGCGCGCTACCCTGAACACCGCCAAGGAAATGGGCTACAAGCGCCTGATCGCCGTGCACCAGCCGTTTACATACAGCCGCACCAAGATGCTGTTCAACGACTTCGTGGACGTGCTGAAGATCCCCGACATCACCGTGCTGACCCCCATCATGGGCAGCCGGGAGCCCAACGACCCCACCATCACCAGCGCCAAGCTGGCCGCCCAGATCCCCGGCTCCGTGCTGGTGGACAGCCTGCAGGCCGCTGCCGACTGGGTCAAGCAGAACGCACAGCCGGGCGACCTTGTCATCACTCTGGGCTGCGGCGACATCTACAAGGCCAGCAAGATGATGGTGGCCGACAACCAGTAAAGAATCTGCTATACAAAAAGAGGAACGACAGCTGTCGTTCCTCTTTTTTTCGTTGATCCGGGTCAGTTCCGCGAGCACTTTTCCGCGTCGATGGCCAGCACGAACATCAGCACATAAAGCGCATCCTTCGGGTCGGTGATGTCCAGAACGTAGGTGTCCGTCCAGCGGAACGGTTCCTTGGACACGGCGGCCACCGTGCCGCCGTCCGGGCCGGTGATGGTATAGTCCCACTCGAACACATCGCCCTCCACATGCCAGCCATTGAAGTCGATGTTGTACTTCGGCTTGAAGAAGGTCAGCTCCTTTTTCAGGGTGCCGATGCAGGTCTCGCCCTCGTACAGCTCAAACTTGGGCAGCCAGGTCAGGATCTCCTCCTTGACGGTGCCCAGCTCCTGCTGTTCTTCCGGGTCGTAGATCTTCAGGCAGTGCCCCCAGGACAGCTGCCCCTTGACCACATACACGGTGTTTTCGTTTTCGTCGTAGATGTCGTAGCTGTCAAACCAGCTGAATGCACGCTGTCTAAAAAGCAGTTTCATCTTCCTCACCTCACTCGGAATACGATTTGGGACGTCCTTTTCGTGCGGTTCTTCCGCTTTTTTCCATCATACCAGATTCTGCCTCATCGTGCAATCCCGAAGCAGCCCCGCCCGGAACATTCTCCGGGCGGGGCTGCCGTTTGCCGTTCAGTTTTCTACGATTCGGCATGTTTTGTCATTCTTTTTCGTTTTGTATTTCAGTGGCGTCTGCACTTCGGCACGGATCCTGCCCAGATAGGTGCGGGTCTGCTCCACACCGCCCAGAATGGCCTGCACCTGCTCCCGCTGTTCCGGCGTCAGGGCATCCTCTGCCAGCAGCTCCGCGTTGCCCTCCACGATGGTCAACGGTGTTTTCAGCTTGTGGGAAAGCTGCAAAATCTGCTCCCGCTGCTGCTGTTCCATCTGCCACTGCCGCTGCAGGCTGCCGGTCAGTGCATCGCCCATGGTTTGCAGCGCCTGTAAAGCACTCTCGTACTCCCGCACCTTTGCGCCGGAAAACACGGCACTGTCCAGCTCCTTCCGTGCCACCGCCTGCGCGGCGGCAGTCAGCTTTTCGGTCTCCTGGGTCAGAAAACGCCCGGTTCTGTGGGTACTCCACACCACCGCCCCCACCAGCAGCAGAATGCCCAGAATGCAGTGCACGGTCTGCATATCCGGCAGCACGCCCCGCAGCGCAGGGTCGGCATAGGGCACGGCATAGTCAAATTGCAGCAGACAAACCGTTCCATCCTGCAATTTCGACGTCATGTAATACTGTGTGTAGCCAAAATGCCAGCGGGTTTTCCCCTGCCGGTTCTCCATTGCCCGCTGCAAATGCCCGGCGTCCATGTTGGTCGCCAGCACCTCGTTGCTGTCCGGCGCGGCAAACAGGGCGTACCGGCACAAGGAGTCCAGCTGGGTCTCATCAAAGGTGGCGGCGGTCATGCCCGGTAAAACGTCCTGTGCGGCTTTCTGACAGGCCTGTGCAGCTTGATTCGCGGGAAGAAACAGCCCGCCGTTCTGGATCCACAGCATCAGCACCAGCAGCCACCCCACCGCGACCAGCAGGCAGGCCAGCGCCGTGCGCACCAGATATTGCAGCAGCACGCTGCGCAGAGAGGTCAGTCTTCGCTTTTCCATCGGTACCCCACGCCCCATACGGTATTGAGCAGCTTTTCCGGCTCCGGCACGCCCGCCGCCCGCAGCTTTGCCCGGATATTTTTGATGTGCTGGGTCACGGCAGTGTCATCCGCTGTGCCGTCAATGCCAAAAACCGCTTCGTAAATTTGCTCCTTGGTAAAGGTCTGCCCGGCGTGCAGCGCCAGATACTCGCAGATGGCATACTCCGAGCGGGTCAAGGGCAGCACCGCCCCCTCCACCGTCGCGCTCCGGGCGGTCAGGTCAAAGGCTACGCCGCTGCGCACCATCCGGTGTGCCGGAGTGCGGCTCTGCCGCCGCAGATGTGCCGCTACCCGCGCCCGCAGCTCTGCCACCCGGAAGGGCTTGGACAAAAAGTCGTCTGCCCCGATGCCCAAGCCTTCCAGCACAGCCGCCTCGTCGGTGCGGGCACTCAGAAAGAGGATGGGCACTTCGGTCAGGCTGCGGATGCGGCGGCACACCGCAAAGCCATCCTCTCCGGGCATCATCACGTCCAGCAGGATGCAGTCTGCCCAGCGGCAGAGCGCCTCGGTCAGTTCCCCGCCCGCCTGCCGCGTTTCTACCCGGTGTCCGTCCCGCTCCAAGGCGGTGCGGATCAGCTTGCAGAGCTCCAGATTGTCATCCAATGCCAGAATATTTGCCACAAGATCACCTCAGCACGTTATAAAGCAGGCAGGAAGCACCGTAAAGCAGATACACATGGGCCGGGTAGAACCAGTAGAACAGCTGCTTGTGACCCTTGCCGCGCTGGCCGTTGTACAGTAGCATCAGCAGCACCGCCGCCACCCCGAACCACTCGTAGTAGGCGGTAAACATCTGGGTCCACACAAAGCCATCCTGCCGGCAAGCCATCCCGAAGATCAGTGCAAAGTCACACAGGAAAATCACCAGTGCCCATACCGTCAGCTGCACTTTGCGCCGTCCACGCAGGGCATACAGCAGCACGCCGCCCAGCAAAAAGCTCCAGCCGCCGTCCGTAATGCTGCTCCACATGGGCAGCGGGCTGGTGATGACAAATGCCACGACTGTCGAAGCGATGGGCGTCTCCTGCACCCCGGGGAAAAGCAGCAGAAATACGACCACCACATAAGGCCAGCACAGCACAGCGGCTATCGCAGCAATGCCCTTTGCCAGCTTCTTCTCCCGCAGCCAGTCGATACCCTGCCAGACGATGCACAGCAGCATCAGGTCCTGGAAGATGGCGTTCTGGGGGTAGAAGCCGTCTCCACGCCGAAAGGCCTTGGCGTAGATCATAAAGAATTCCAGCGCCGCCATGGCAGTACCAATGGCCCAGATGCGGATAAAATACCGCTTGCGGTCATGGGTGTGGGCAAAACCCTCCACCGTGCAGAACAGGAACAGCGGCGCACTGAGCCGCCCCAGCATACTGAACAGGGTGGGGACCCAGCCTGTGAACTCAAAGAAATAATGGATGTGGTCCAGCACCATCAGCACCAGGGCAATCATCTTGAGCTGGGTGCTGTCCAGCCCTTTTTTCGTCAGTTTATCCATACAGAATCTCCTTTCTTTGTACACATTCAGTGTAACAGGAAATTCTGTAGAAAGTATAAGGTTCTGCCTTTATGATACTATTTTCTGCCCCAAAACGCAACAAAAAAGCCCTGAGATTTCTCTCAGAGCTTTCTGTTCAAGTCGGCGACTACCTATTTTCACAAGCCGTTTCCAGCTAACTATCTTCGGCACAAGTGAGCTTAACTTCTGTGTTCGGAATGGGAACAGGTGGGACCTCACCGTCATCGACACCGACCGATCTGACTGAATCAGTATAACACATTTCTGTGTCACTGTCCAGTATTTCTTAGAAGGACGTGCCTTCAAAACTGAATAATCACTGCTAACATTTTTTCGTTGACTTAAAAAGTCTCAAGCGAATTGTGGTCAAGCCCTCGATCTATTAGTACACGCTTGCTGAATGGATCACTCCACTTACACATTGTGCCTATCAACCTTGTAGTCTTCAAGGGATCTTACCTGATTGAATCAGTGGGATATCTTATCTTTGGGTCGGCTTCACGCTTAGATGCTTTCAGCGT
>OGGV01000948.1_pt1 | contig 15687 bp, 20 predicted proteins | sample 1571301 | NCBI WGS metagenome assembly OGGV01 (sample SAMEA2582072, study PRJEB24529) | metagenome | biome: Human gut stool | place: China | collected 2011
TAATTTATGATTGGAAGTTTGGATATCCAAAAAAAACTCCAGAAATGATTAATAAGATACCTCAAATGGAGAAATATAGACGAAACTTTGGATATCCAACAAAAATTAAAAAGCCATAAATTTCATAATTGCAATATTTTTATTAAACTTATAAAACAAATTAATAGAAAAATTCCAATAATAGCAGTTTTAAACACTGATCAAGTAAAATATCAAATAGAGGCAGAGTATTTGTATGTTGATATCATTTTGAAATATCCAATCCAAAGCATTGAATTTCAAAGTTGTATAGAAAAACTAAAGTTGTTGCTATGGTATTCAAATTGGAAAACAAAAAGAAAAGATAGAAATATGTTAAAAGGTGAATAAGAACACATATTTTTCTTTAGATATATGCTTAAAAGTATGTTTAAATTCATATTGTTATATGTACTAAAAGGTTGACACCAAGTGTGTTGATCTTTTAGTACTTTATGCAGACTTAATCAGTTGGGAAAGCATAAATGCTTAATAGTATTTACGGAAAAGCATTGTTATTATTGAGAAAAAACATTTTCTTTTTGGACAGTTGTGATATAAGCGTAAATGATTAGGAATAATAAGAGAAGAAAATCTATTATATTTATTTTCTATGGAATAGGAAATTTGAGTACAAAAAGTATTTCTTTATATAATAAGTATGTTCATGCTTATTGGTGGTGCTTATATGTTAGAAGTGCGAAATAATTTTCCTAAACGAAAAAAGTTATTATATGTCTATTGTAAAAGTGGATTAGAGAAATTTCTAAATCCACTTTTTTTTGCCTTTTTTACAGAAAATCCATGAATTTTTAGTTGATATATAGTAGGAGCACCTTGATAATTTCATAGAGTAAATTTAATTCTGTCAAGAATAATAGCAGTGATCCATCAATTTCCAGGTGGAAAATTTAAAACATGAGGGACATAAGGAGAATGAAAATGATTAAAATAGCAGTTATCATTTTAGGTATTATAACAATCAGTATGATTGCTTGCATCTTATGTACGTCTGTTATAGCAGGTAAGAGAGCAGATGAAAGTATAGAAAGATATTTTAAGGAACAGAAGAGAGGGTAGAATTATATGAGAAAATCGGGTGTGGTATCAAAAGATGTAAAAGGAAAAGATAATGAAGTTTACCATGATATTATATCGCTATTTAAAATATACAGATCTGTAAATTGGAAAATGCAGATTAAAATCAATCAAGTAAAGCAATGCTTTCATACAGAATATGGCACCGATGTAGATGAATTTTTAGATAGTGTTTACCAGGCAGGAATGGATATCAATCTGGATATGGAAGATATGAGGGAGAGAATCGAATCTATCAATCAGGCGAATAAGTATCTGAAACTGATTGATGAGGCAGTAGAGTTAATGCGGAAATATCACCCACAAGGAGAAAAGTATTATTGGGTACTTTATTATACCTACATGTCTGCTTATAGGGCAGAGAATACAGATGAAATTCTGGATAAATTAGAACCGCATTTCCCACGGATACCAAGAATACACAGAGCCACTTATTTTAGATGGAGGGACAAAGCTTTTGAGGCAGTCAGTAACATCTTGTGGGGATACGAAGCAAAAAATCAGCAAATATTGAAACAGGTAAACCAGAATTATCAGGAATAAGTAGAATAGCCAAAAGGGCTGGAAAGGAGAAATATGGGATTTGTTATGAGTATAGATACAGGCAATAAAATGATGAAAACCAACCATTTTATTTTTCATTCGGGAATAAAAAGGAAAGAACAAAAAATCCTTCCTGGAGAAGAAGGAATTTTTTTTAAAGGGATCAACTATTTGGAAAGCAATCAGAGGATTTCCTATTTGGAAGATAAAACCATTGATGACAGGTATTATATTTTGACATTACTTGGAGTGGCAAAGGAACTAGAAAAAGAAGGGATAGAAACTGGTATTCATGAAGGAGGAATCATTCCGATTCAATTATTAGTTGGACTTCCGCCGGGAGATTACGGAAAACAGATCCGGAAATTTCGGGAATATTTTTGGAGGCAAGGAAAAACCGTTTATTTTTCTTATAAAGGGAAACCATACAGAATACGTTATGAGAGTGTAAATGTATATATGCAGGGATATTCTGCGTACATTTTGGTAGCAAATCAGCTCTATTTACAAGAACAGCCAAAGGTTTTGCTGATAGATATTGGAGGATTTACAGTAGATTATCTGTTAGTCCGGTATGGAGTAGTAGACAGAACAAGAATTGATTCCCTTCCGGAAGGGATTATTATGCTCTATAAAAGAATTATGGTAGGAATAAGGCAGAGATTTAATCTATACCTCGAAGAAACAGATATTGATAATATTCTTTTTAAAAGGAAAACACCGTATTCAGAATTGGTTATTCGAAGGACATTTGAAATTGCTGCAGAATATATGAGTGATTTATTAGGTTCTTTTTTAGAATTTGGTATTGATTTTCGAACAACAGTGACTGTTTTCGTGGGAGGCGGAACGGTTCTTTTAAAGGATATTATTGATGAGGTTTGGAAAAGATATCATTCAACATATTATGTTTTAGACGATCCGAAAGCAAATGTAAAAGGCTTTATCAAACAATATATGGCAGAAAAGGCAGGATATTAAAGGGAGGACGTATGACAAAACAGAATCCGTACAGATTTTCCCTGGGATTTGATGAAGAGGACCCAGAACATCAAGAAGTTGCAAAAATACTAAACCAGTTAGGTCATAGAAAAGCAAAGTTTGTTGTAAAGGCGGTTCTTGCATATCATAAAAACATAGAAGGAAAATATTCAAAAGAGTCGGCGGTGATAGACAAGAAGCTGGATACACCAAAGAAAAACAGAGTTATACAATTACAAGAGGAATTTCTTCCAACACTGCAAGAGGAGGATATTCTCATGATACAGAAAAATAAAGAATTGCTTCAGGAAATGGAGAAAGAGGAATTAGAGGAAAATAAAAGTTCCTATAAAGAAGAACTTTAGAAAGAGAGGAAAAAATGCGGAATAGAGTAGAGTATATTTTAGGAGGAATGACAATTTTACAAGGACTGCTTGTGGGGGTGGCATGGAATGGAAAGAAATGGGCATTTCTGCTGTTGACATTATTGTTATTTTTACAGGAAATGGTTCTTATTCTTTTTTTAGTTAGGAAGAGATATCAAAAAAAGTTTTGTCCAAAATGTGGAATTGAAATTATTATTTGGTATCGGATTTGTCCTAATTGTGGATACATATTCAAACCTGGATGTAAAAAAGAAGATTTAACAGAAATGATTGAAGATGCCTTGGATCAAGAGGAAATTGAAGAGTTTGATCATTTGGAAAATTCGATAGACAGAATGGAGGAAATAGAAGAATGCATGATTGAAAGATATATACATAATGAAAAGAATATATAAGTTTATTTATGCTGTCTTTTGCTGCGAAAACATAATCAGAGTAGTAAATGAATATTGTGCTGTTAGAAGAACTCTAGCAGCTTTTTTGTAATTATTACTTAAAAGTAAGTAATAGTAACATAGAAGTAAAACTCTCCACCTGGAAACGGATTATAGATTAAAAACAGATTTCAGGAGGAGATTTATGGATAAACAAAAACGAACTACCATAGATGAATTTAGTGCATACCTACAAAGTGCAGTAAGAAATACCACTATCAACTATATGAATGATAAAAGTAAGATCAAAGAGCATGAGATCACTTTAGAAGAGGATTTAGAAGAGTTAGAAGGAAGTGTAACAGAATGGAATGAGATGATGGAAGCACACAATATTTTTTCGGGAAAGATTGATCCGGAAAAATTGTTTGCTCAGGTAACAGATAATAAACTTTTACATATATTGAAAAGTTTTTCGGCATTGCATATAAAGGTTCTCTGTCTGCGAATATTGTACGAAAAAACCTTTGATGAAATAGGAATGGTTATAGGAATATCCGGGAAAAAGGCTGAAAACACCTATTACAACATAATAAAAAAAATTCGTAGAGAGTTAGGGGAAGGAAAAGATGCAGGAAAGAGAATTTGAGGAATTATTATGGAAAGCACGAAATAAAGATAAAAAAGCAGTATTCGAAATTATAGAAATGTACCGTCCTTTGCTATTAAAATACGCAAAAAGTAGTGGGAAATTTGATGAAGATTTATACCAGGAATTGGTATGTGCAGTTTTAAAAAGTATTATAAAATTTCCTATGAAAACAGAAAAATACAATAATTTGTGTATTAAGTATTGATGAACACAATATATTGTGATATGATGATTATGTAACTATTTATGATATCAGCATAGGCTGACATCACAAAGGTATAGTCCTATTTTAAATAGGAGAAGAAATTTAGGATAGGGATATATCCATAAGAAAAAGAATGGCATTGATTGTTATTGGGCAGTCAGTGCCTTTTTTATGTTGAAAAGGAGGAACAAGGATGGTAAAAAACAAGAAAATCAAAAAAATGATATGGACGCATGGCTGGGTGGTATTTCCAGTTGTTACGGGTAGACCATTGCACTATTATTGGAAAGGGAAAAAATTCCAAACAGAAGTAGTTAAAAAAATTATTGCTTTGGATGCAAATCATATTGTAGTAGAAGGAGAAGAAAAGACCTATTATATACAGTTTTTTGCAGATGAAGCAGGAAGTTTAAAAGCAACAGCGTAGCAAATGGCAGGATCAAGAAAGGGATTATATTTCTTGTTCCTGCTTTTTAAAAGTAAAAAAGATGAGGTGACTTAGATGAGTTGGATATGTTTTCATATAGAAAATGAAAGATTGTTAAAAAATACTGTTTCAGAAGAAATAAGAGTAGAGTGTGATAAACTTTTCAGGCAAAGGGGATACGAAGAAAGAGGAAGATGGATACCGGAGAAAGAAGTAATCTTGTCTTATATTGTAGAAGGGGTATATTATGCCGCAGTCAGGACAACGGACCGATTTGGGAAAAGCTTTGTGTATGCAGCAATTTTTCCATTCTGTCTTCAAAAAGAGAAGTATTATAATTTGTTATGTAATGAACAGTATGAAGGAGAGTTACCGCAGGAATGTCAGTGCCCGATGGAAATTTTATTATTGCTGAGTTCCACGGCTTCTGCTCTCGCTAAAAAATGGAGAAATAACTGTTGGAGTTATCATAAGAAAGAACATTATCAGGAATATAAAATGAATATAAGAAAACAATCGTCAGAACATAGAAAAAAAGAAAATTATAAAAGGGATTCCAGGAGAAATATAACAACACGGCCATGGTATAAAGCGGCAAATGCATAAGCAGATCTAGTAGAAATAGAGGCCTAATCATTTATCATAAAGAGGAGTACACAGAGTCGGAGCAATAAGGATATGCTCTCGAATTTCTGGTACTCCTTTTTTGTATTCACATTTTTGAATGAAGTTTAAATATAATCTTTAATTGTGTCATTCCACAGCCAAATCCCAACTTGCCCAAAATGCTTGAAGTTTATATTCGTTAGGGTATTTACTCTAATCTAAATAAGTTATTCTTTCTTATTCAAAATCATTGAAATTCTATAAAACTTATTTATTGTATGTCGGAGGTATCCCCTGCTTCATCGCCACTTATATCTGCATTTGTACACCATACAAGTGTATATTTATCATCATGACCGGTTGTGTTACAATTTTTGCATCTCCAGTAGGTTGTTGTTTTTACTTGACAATATCCTGGGTGTGTTTTTCCATGGATACGTGTGGTGTCTGGTGTTCCATTGCTGACGATATTGGTGTGATGACCAGTTGAACATCCGCCTGCTTTTAAATCAGATGAGATTGGCTGATATTCAAATGTTACTAATCCTGCTTGTGTGATCGTGCCGTCTGCATTTTTCTCATTAATAATTTTTTGATTTGTAATCACTTCTTTGCATTCATTTGTTTGGTTAGTGTCGGTGTCACTAGCATAAACTGAGAAAGGAATTACACCTAAAGCTGTGACTGTCAATAATAATGTGAGTATTTTTTTCTTCATTATAGTACCTCCTAGTAAATGACTTGTTTTAAATTTCAGTATTAGAATATCATAGGGGTGTAAAAACTATATTCTTTATTCTATAAAAATATTGTTAAATGAATTTTATGGAATAGAGAGCTAGAAATTACTATAGATACAAAAGGAATAGATTTTTCAAAAATCATATCATTGTAATGTTTAATGTTTATATGTTTTTGCAAAGGATATAAAAATAATATTGGATTACTATAACATTGCGACCGCTCTGAAATTGACATCGGATTCTTAAAGATTTACAATGGTAACGTAAAGTTTTGTGCATGTGAGTATCTACATGGAGGGCCGCAGAACTAAATAATCAGGAAAAAGAGCAATCAGAAATGGTTGCTTTTTTTGTTGCCCTGAAATAAAGAGGAAGGGAGGATGATGTTTGTTTCATAAAAAATTACAAGTACATATTGTAGAAAAATTGAGGAAACCACAGTTTAAAATGACGACTGCCTGGATTCCTCAATTTATGTTTATGGGATTTTTCATGATTACCATGCTGACGTGGTTTACACAGCCGGTATATGCTGCAGATATCTTTTCTATGGCGAAAGATGCCATGCAGAAGGTGTATAACGATGTAGTAGGAATTGCTACTGTTGCAGCAGTCGTGTGTTCAGCAGTATGTTTGTTTTTGATGAATTTTTCAAAAAGCGGAAAAACCGTTGATGAGTCAAGGACGTGGCTAAAACGCATCGTCATTTGTTGGGCAGTACTAATGGTACTTGGAGCAATTGTAAACTACATGGAAGTTCTTGTCCCACAGCAAAATTTTACTGGTTAAAAAAACAGAATATACCGGAGCCCTCCCGGACAAAGGAGGTTGATGAAGTTAGTTGGGCTGGTTATTAGAATTACTGATTGAAGGTATTCGGGAAATTTGTTCACAGTTTTTAGTAGACATGATGGATCTCATTACCGGAATGTTCACAGACTTATTATCCTGTAATTTAAGCCTGTTTGAAGACTTATTCACGGTAGTAAAAGATTTGTATGAAAACGCCATTCTTCCTATGGGCATAGCAATCTTATTGCTGATTTTAGTCTGGCAGTTATTTAAAACGATGTTTGGAAGAGGTGGTGTTGAAGCAGAAGATCCGGTGGAGTTGGTATGTAGGAGTTTCTTGTGCTTTTTTATGTTGCTATTTGCCAGACCGGTAGCAAATTATATTTTGGAAGTGGCAGGCACGCCTTATCAGTGGGGGGCAGGAACAGAAATTGAAGTGAAGAGTTTTTCTGATTTTGTAACTTCACTGGATCAGGCGTCGGCAAGTCTTGGAATTGATGGACTGAGCATTTCTATTTTGCTGTTAATCATGCAGTTTGTGGTTGCATGGAATTATTTTAAAATGCTGTTCATCATCGCAGAACGCTATGTTTTGTTAGGCGTTTTTTCTTATACAGCACCTTTGGCATTTTCAACAGGTGGCTCTAAGGCAACCAATAACGTATTAGCATCTTGGAGCAAGATGTTTGGCGGGCAGGTTGTGCTGATCATTATGAATGCGTGGTGCATGAAAGTCTTTTTGAGTGGATATGGAAACCTGACGGCAAGTCATTATGGATTTACAAAATTTTTTATTGCAACATTGTGTTTGATAGGATTTACAAAAGTTTGCTTCAAAATGGATTCTTATATGGCTTCACTTGGAATTAATCTTGGAAGAATGTCAAATGGAATGGGAGCTTTGGGTTTGATGATGGCAGCCAGCCGATTATTCTCGTTTGGGCATAGCAGTCATAGTTCTTCTGAAAGAATGGAGAGCGGAGAGCATACAGGAACTGGAAATGGAGAAGCAATGGGAACGGCTTCTGGTATGGGAGATGGAGCAGGTCCGATTCCAATGAGTGCCGGAAATCCGATAGATATGGAAGACCTAGGCGAGGATTATATGGAAGGAAGGCAGCAGGAAGAAGGATATCCAGATAGCACAGGTGATGGTAAAACAGCAGATATGGCTTCAGAAGAAGAAAATATTCTGGCAGAAATGGGAATTGTTCCAGAGCAGGAGGAAGTGGAAAATCCAGAAGGTTGTGCAGAAAATTATGGAGTTGGAGTGGGCAGTGAACCGATTGGTAAAGAGGAAACAGAAGAAACTGAATCCACACAGGAACAAGGAAATATTTCTGACCTGCCCAATAATCCAGTACCAGATATTTCTGATTTGGAGGCTGAAACGACTGGAAATAATTATGCAGATGGTATGTTGGAAGCAGATGGTATTCCAGTAGAAACTGAAAATGGAGAAATATCCAATGCAGAGGGAGTTTTTGATTATCCGAGAGAAGAGGAAACAGCAGCTTCTGCTGGTATGGATTTGGAAACAGGAAGCATCGGTGAAAGTGAAATGGATCTGGAAGGTGTGACAAGCGGAAGTGCCGGAAGGGAATATTCCGCACAGGAAATTTCAGGTGGAATGGAAACTTCAGGAGCCGGTATCTTAAACGAAATTGGAGAGAGTAGTGTCCCTACATCGAAAGGAAACTCTACGATTTCAGAATTTTCACAAGAAACAGGACAATATTCAACGGGAGATCCTATTGCTGGTGAGAATGAGTTTGGTCAAAGTGTGGAAGGAAGAATTTCAGATGCACCGATTACGGAGGAAATGGAAGGAGGTCATGTTACAGGAAGAGATATGCTGCTGGACGGACAAAATGTAAGAGAAAGAGCATTTTCTGATGAAGCAGAAAGGATTTCAAAATCGGAAGAAGGAATTCCAGATATTCCAAAGTCACGACATGAATTGAGGCAGGGATATGATAATCGTGAAGACTGGTAGGGAGGTGTAAAAATGGCAGAAGAAAGGCAGGATACCTCGCCTCTTGACAGTACCGCAAATGCTGCAATGCAGACTGCAAAAACAGCAAAACAAGCAAAGCAGATTGCAGATGGTGTAAAAAGTGCAAAAAATGCAGCAAAAGGTACTCAGGCTGCTTCCTCTATAGCCACAGCAAGCGGTGGCAGCGTGGCAGGAAGTACGATTGGAACGGCAGTTGCAGGCCCTCTTGGAACAGTTATTGGATTCTTGGTAACAAATAAGACTTTCCAAAGAATTGTTGCAGGAGTTATGGCTGGAATTTTAATGTTCCTGTTCATCATTGTGAATTTTATTGGTATTCTTTTTTCCTATCTTGGATTTATGGATGCGAATTCATTTGTAAATGAGGCTCAGTCAAAAGAACTATCTGCAATCAGAAGCAGGATTGAACAAATATTGGAAGTAGAGGAATATCAGACAGAATTGCTATCTATTATTTCACAGGAACATGGGAAAAAACTACAGGAGATACAGGCAGATTATGAGGCAAATTATAAAGAGCATAAACTGACAATCATAGATGAGTATGAAACAAGATTAAAAGAAAACCTTCCGTATTACATAGGAATTTTGTTAATGCAGAAGTGGGATAGTACCACACAGAAATCTTTTCTTGGATATTCAGGTGGTTTTGATGCAGATTTAGATACAGATTTAAGTAGTCCGTATGATGCTTTTTTTGAGGAGGCGGCAAATACCTATAATGTGCCAGTAGCATTATTGATTGCAATGGGAAAAGTAGAATCCAACTTTGATCCTAATGTAGAATCCAGTGCAGGAGCAATTGGTATTATGCAGTTGATGCCGGGAACTGCGGCTTCCCTGGGAGTAACAAACCCTTATGATCCAAAACAGAACATCATGGGGGGAGCAAAATATGTGGCAGAACTTATAGGAATGTTTCAAGGACATGCGAATGCATTGGAATTAGTAATTGCAGGGTATAATGCAGGACCGCAGGCAGTTATCAATGCGGGATACCAGATACCACCCTATGCGGAAACCCAGAACCATGTAAAAAAAGTGATGGGATATATTCAGATATTAGAACAGCCAGGGGGAACGGGTAATTCGTCTGATGCAGAGGAAAGTCCAGAAGAACTGGAAAAAGCCTATCAATTATTAAAAAATGCAGTGACAGAATATGCACCGCAATTTTTTTCATGGTCTGTAACAAATACAACAGAGCAGTCCTCGGTGAAGACAATTTATTACATTGTAACAGAAGTTGGAAGGACAGAGATTACAAAAGAAACATATCTAGCTTTAACGGAAAGTGGGCAGAATGTGCAGATGGAAGAACAAGACGTGCAGGAGTCTACGGTGGAGTATACATTAGCCCTGTTATTGAATTCTCAATTATCCCAGAATGGCAGCCGGTATGAATATAAATATATACTGGATCAGGGGACATTTGAAATAGTTTTACGCGTTCTTCAGATCATGCAGGATGGAATTGACGCATTAAAGAAAGCTATTTTTTCGTTGTTTTCATGGACTGATTTTGTAACAGGAGGAGGCATTGATGACTCAATCACTGGGAATATCGATGTTACTGGCGATAAAATACGGTATGATACAGTCGAAGACTGTGTGAAGGAAGTCACTTATTTTAACCAGACAGAAGAACCATGGGCAAGTCTTCCTTATGGGACAAGCAATGTTGGCGCCGCCGGATGTGGTCCTACTTCTCTAGCAATTGTAATTTCTACTTTCACTGGCCAAAATGTGACACCGGAAATTACGAAAACTTTTGCAGAACAGAATGGGGAATATGTTCCCAATGTAGGTACCAGCCATTCTTTTGTGAAAAATGCGGCCACGCATTGGGGATTGACTTGTGAACGGGTTGGAAAGGATCGCATGGATTATGTAGTGGAGTCCTTAAAAGATGGAAAATTGGTTGTTGAGATCTGTGAAGCCTATACGATTACCGGTGGAAGCAGCGGGCATTTTATTGTTCTTACCGGAGTGACTGCAGATGGATATATTACAATTGCAGATTGTGCAAGTAGAGAAAGAACCGGAAAACTTTACAGTGTGGAAACAATAAAAAGTTACGGAAGAGATTTGTCGGAAGGAGCCTTTTGGATTATTGGAAAATAAGAATAAAGTGAGAAAAAGAGTTATTTTTGTGCTTACATGTACAATTTTTTGGCTTGTGTTTTCTGTTTCGGTTCTGGCTGTGACTATAGAAGAGTTACCTGTCATTAGCCGATGGGAAAATGGGAATGGTTATGACGAAGATGGAAATCGCTTGGAAGATACATGGGCATATGATTCGCTACATGAAGCTGGGAGATACGTTTTGTTTGGAAAGACTGGAGAAGTATTGCAAAAAGCAGAAGAATGGGAAAAGAAGGAGCAGGTAAGCGAAAACTTTACAGTGACGAATCAAAATACGGGAACTGTAGCGATACGCGCAAAAGTTTTTGAAGATTTTGCAGGAACTGTAGAGGGAAGTGTAAAAGAAAAACATGGGGTAGAATATCTGTTTGAATTGTGTGAAGCAAATCAGTATAGCACCAATTTGGAGTTATCACCTGGAAATTATCAATTATCCATAGATGCGATAGAGAAAGATCGTCGATATAAGGTGTTCTATGATACTGAAGAATTTACTCTGAAAGAATCAGAACTGAAAATGGAAAATCTTCAGGTGATAGAAGAATGTATCGGGACAATTACAGAAGAAAAAGCAATACAAGAATCTGAAAATGTGTCGCAAACAGAACAACTGAAAACAGATAACGTCTCAAAAGAAGTTTTAGAATTCATAGGGAAGCTGAGCATTCCATTATTGATTATTTCCCTTGCAGGCTATCTGTTTGTACACAGGAAAAAGCAACCATATACATAGGAGGCAGAAAATGTCAGAAAGAGAAAAAGTAGATACTTATACCATACCGCCGAATTTTGCAGAATCAGGGAAATGGTTTTCTGGAAGAGTAAGTGCGGGAAATGTAATTGAAGCGGCAGTTATGTCGCTTATTTTATTGAAAATTTTGCTGCAGATACCAGTGGAGGGGAGAACGAAAATCTATTTGGGCATTATCTTTATTCTTCCAGTTGCTATTTTTGCAGTTATTGGTGTGCAAGGAGAGCGTTTGACTTCTTATCTGTTTCATATCTTATGTTTTCTGAAAAATAGAAGAGTGCTTACAACACCAAGCGGAAGATACCAGTTAGAGAGAAAGCGGCGGATAGAAAGAAAAGAACATAAACGCCGTAAGAGAGGAGGAAATCATCATCAGTCAGGAAATAAAGGAACTGGAAGAACGGTTAAAAGAGGCAAAAAAGGAAGAAAAGCGTCAGCAAAAAGAGCAGAAAATACTGGAGTTGGAGCGGAAGAAAGCTGAGAGAAAGCAGTTATTGGAAGAAAGTAAGGTGCGAAAACAGCAGAAGAAAGAAGAACACAGACTGCAAAAACAGCTCAGTCAGGCAGAATACCAAAGAAAATCAGTAAGAGAAAATGCACAGTTAGAGTCCGGAGGAAAGAGAAAATCAGACGAAGTTGAAGAAAAACATGATTTTTTACCAGTTACCTGGGCGTCTTCTTACTTGCCAATCCAGAAAATCAAAGATGGAATTATTTATACAACAGATCATCGGTATGTGAAAATTGTAGAAGTCCTGCCGATTAATTTTTTACTTCGGTCACCAAATGAATAGGGTAAACATGTATTTTATTTTTTGTGTTATTTGAAAATTGCACCGGTAAAAATGCAGTTTAAAGTTATTTCTAAAAAAGCAGATATTTCAGAATATCTGGAAAAAATACAGCAGGAGATTGCAGCAGAAGAAGACGAACAATGCAGAGTTCTTCAAGAGGATTATGCACGGCTGATCCGATCTATTGGAACAAAAGAAGCGGTGACAAGACGCTTTTTCCTGATTTTTGAATTCCAATCTTATGATGGAAATCGGAAACCAAAGGAAAAAGAAGTCTATCAGTATATGCGAACAACCGTGCAGACAGCTAAGAAATATTTAGCATTATGTGGCAATGTAGTCTTAGAACATGAAAACGAGTCACGTTTTTGTGTAGAATTGTTTTACCAGTTGCTGAACCGCAGAACCAGTGTGACTGTACCTTTTTCAGAGCGGATTAAAATGGTTACGCAATGGTATCAGGAGGAAAATGGAAAAGAAAGCCTTCCTTACATTCCAGTAACCGAATTGTTTGCTCCTAAAACGTTGGATTTTAAACACAGGAACTGTGTGGTCTTTGATGGTGTCTACCATACGTATTTATATATTCCTTCCGGAAAATATCGTATGAGAGTTCCAGCTGGCTGGATTTCCCTGATTATCAATGCAGGGGAAGGGATTGATGTTGATATTTTTTTCTTTAAACAGGATAAAGGAAAAAGTATGGAACGCATTGGGCGAAGGATACGTTTGAACCGATCAAGATTAAAGGAAACTTATGACACCAATAGTGATTTTGATGATTTGTCAGAATCCATACGTGCTGGCTTTTATCTGAAAAGAGGACTCAGTGGGAATGAGGAACTGTATTATATGTCCATGCTGATTACCATTACTGGGTATACAGAAAAAGAAGTAGAGTGGCGTGCAAGAGAAATGGCCAAACTGTTAAATTCACAGGACATTGGAACTGCCAAATGCACATTTTCTGAAGAAACGGCATTTTTATCTTCCCTTCCAATTTTGAATTTAGATAAAAACTTATACCAGAAATCGAAAAGGAATGTTTTGACTTCTGGTGTTGCATCCTGTTATCCCTTTGTAAGTTATGAAATGTCAGATCGTGATGGAATATTGATGGGAGTGAATAAAGCAAACAATTCTCTTGTAATCGTTGACATTTTTAATAGTGAAATTTACAAAAATGCAAATATTGCGATTCTAGGAACCAGTGGCGCAGGAAAAACCTTTTGTCTGCAGCTTATGGCTCTTAGAATGCGTAGGAAAAATATTCAGGTATTTATCATTGCTCCAGAAAAAGGGCATGAGCTGGCAAGGGCGTGCAAAAATATAGGCGGGGCATATTTGAAGATTGCACCAGGATCCCAATATGGCATTAATATCATGGAGATACGACCAAGTGATCAAAGTGCTAGAGTAATTTTAGACGGACAGGCTTCAGAGCGTTCAGAACTTGCTATGAAAATCCAGAGTTTGCATATTTTCTTTACCATTTTAATTCCAGATATTACCCATGAAGAACGTCAGCTTTTAGACGAGGCATTTATCATTACCTATCAGAAGAAAGGGATTACTCATGATAATGCAAGTTTGTGGGATCAGATTCACCCTGGAAAGTATAAAGAAATGCCAATTTTGGGAGATCTTTATCAGGTGCTTTTGAAAAAAGAAGAAACCAGACGTATGGCGAATATTTTAAATCGTCTGGTCAATGGTTCTTCTTCCAATTTTAATCATCAGACAAATATAGATTCTGATAACAAATATATGATACTGGATATTTCAGAAATGCAAAGCGACTTGGGACTTGCTACTTTTACAGCCTTGGATTTTGTATGGTCAAAAGCAAAAGAAGACCGTACAAAAGAAAAGGCTATTTTTATTGATGAATGCTGGGCACTTTTATCAACGAATGAATTGACGGCAAATTATATTCTTGAAATTTTTAAGACCATACGTGGGTATGGAGGCGCTGCGGTATGTGCCAGTCAGGATTTGGAAGACTTTTTCTCTTTAAAAGGCGGAAAGTATGGAAAAGGTGTCTTAAACAACACAAAGACAAAGATTATTCTGAATCTGGAGCATAAGGAGGCAGAAGTCGTAAAAAAGGAATTGGATTTGTCTGAAGCAGAGATGCTTGCTATTACCCGATTTGAGAGAGGAAATGCACTGATTTCCACTAATAATAACAACTTGTTAGTAGAATTTAAGGCAAGCCGGTTAGAAAAAGATTTGATTACAACAGACCGGAAAGACTTAAAGGAACTTAAGGAACGGTTGGAGAAGTACGGGGAAACAGCCTATGAGAAAGGGGGAATGTCCAAATGATTGTAGAGGTATCGTAACCATAAAATGCGTATAGATTACGCAATCAGAAATTCAGGTTGATAGAATACGCAATTTATACGCAATCCTAAAATGGAAAGGAGAAAAATTTTGGAACATGTAACAAATCAAAAACAGGTAGAACGTCAGATACTGGAACTTGTTAAAACTTATAATGTCTTATATAAAAGGCAGATTTATGCTTTTTTTGCAGTAGATGGAAAAGAGAAATTTGTAGGAAAAGCACTGCACACGTTATTGAAAGAACATTTGATTTATATAAACGAAGTCACAAAAACGGTATCCCAACATGAAGATGCCTATCAGTTGCGGGAAAAAGGCACATTAAAAGCATTCTGGGTTCTTCTTTCTTTGATGGAACAGAAAAAAATCGAACGACATTTCTTGGCAGAAAAGGAAGAGTATCCAATTCGTATTGTATTTGTGGGGAATGCGGAAATTTACGATATTCTTTATATATCGGAAGCTGAGATCCAACTGGTAAATCAGTTGTTTTCCAGACAGAAACTGGACGGGTGTGGACATGTTGTTATTGTGGAAAATCCGGAGGAAATTCCACAGATAGAAATCCCAAATGTGATAGGTTTTTGTACGGTGCAGGAAGAAGAAGGAGGGGTGGAATATTATAGGAGGGAATAGCGAAAAAGAAGGAATACAAAGACTAAAAGAACAATTGGACGAGGGACAGAAAACGGCAGGATATGTGGAATCCATGCTTGCAGAAGCACGCAATCTATTACAGGCGTATGCCAGGAAGTGCGTCAATATTCATTTTGACGCACTTCCTGGCATACGCCTGTAATAGATTG
>OGGV01000969.1_pt1 | contig 15431 bp, 14 predicted proteins | sample 1571301 | NCBI WGS metagenome assembly OGGV01 (sample SAMEA2582072, study PRJEB24529) | metagenome | biome: Human gut stool | place: China | collected 2011
CCTGCCCGGCGGGCTGCTGCGGCCCCAGACCGAAGCCATCGTGGGCGCGGCAGCCGTGAGCAGCCTGCAGCAGTACAACTTCACCAAGGCGTTCATGGGGGCCAACGGTGTGGCGCTGGAAGCAGGCTTCACCACCCCGGACCCGGAGGAAGCCGCCGTGAAAGCCACGGTGGTGCACCGCGCACGGGAGAGCTGGTTTCTGGTGGATGACGTCAAGTTTGCGCGCATCTGCCCGGCGGTGATCGCGGACCTGCACAGCGGTGCCATCCTGACCAACCGCTGCCCAAGCCCCAAATACAAACAATACACGCTGGTAAAGGAGACGGAACTATGATCTACACTGTCACATTCAACCCGGCCATCGACTATGTGGTGCGGCTGGACGCCCCGCTGGAAATCGGGCAGGTGAACCGTGCCTGCGGCGAGGACTGCGTGCTGGGCGGCAAAGGCATCAACGTGTCTGGTGTGCTGGCCCAGCTGGGCTGCCCCAGCGTGGCGCTGGGGTTTGTGGCCGGGGAGACCGGTGCCTGGCTGGAGCGCGGTCTGGCCGCGCAGGGCCTGCACACCGACTTTGTGCATCTGGAAAACGGCATGACCCGCATCAATGTCAAGATCAAGGCGGGGCAGGAGACCGAGCTGAACGGAGCTGGGCCGGACATCCCGGACGAGGCCCTGCACCAGCTGGAAGAAAAGCTGGACAGCTTGACCGAAAATGACGTGCTGATTTTGGCCGGCAGCATCCCCGCCAGCCTGCCGCAGGACGTGTACGAGCGGCTGCTGGCCCGGCTGGACGGCCGGGGCGTGCGCTGTGTGGTGGACGCCACCCGCGCCCTGCTGGTGAACGTGCTGCCCTACCACCCCTTCCTCATCAAGCCCAACAACCACGAGCTGGGCGAGATCGTGGGCAGGGAGCTGCACACGGATGAAGAGATCGCGGCAGCGGCCCGCACCCTGCAGGAAAAGGGTGCCCGCAACGTGCTGGTGAGCATGGCCGGCGACGGCGCCCTGCTGCTGGACGAGCAGGGGCAGGTGCACCGCATCGGCTGCCCCAAGGGCAGGGTGGTGAACAGCGTGGGGGCCGGTGACAGCATGGTAGCCGGTTTTGTGGCTGGGTATCTGCAAAGCGGCAGCTACGCGCAGGCGCTGCGTCTGGGCACCGCCTGCGGCAGCGCAACGGCGTTCAGCCTTGGGCTTGCCACAAAGGAGAAGATCGACGAGCTGCTGGCGCAGCTTTGATGGAATAAAAGGAATAAGGAGAAACGTTTATGCGTATCACCGAGTTATTTACCGCACAGTCCATTGCGCTGGACGAGGCGCTGCAAACACAGGAGGAGATCCTGAGCCGTCTGGTGGAGCTGCAGGCCACCCACGGCAACATCACCGACAAGGATGCCTACAAAAAGGCCCTCTACGCCCGCGAGGCCGAAGCCTCCACCTATGTGGACAACGGCATCACGGTGCCCCACGCCAAAACGGCTGTGGTCACCCGGCCCAGCCTGGCCGCTTTGCGTCTGGCAAAGCCGGTGCAGTACAACGCCGAGGATGACGGCACCACCGACCTGCTGTTTGCCATTGCAGCGCCGGAAAACGGCAGCCTGCATGTAGATATGCTGGCCCGCATGATGCAGATGCTGATGAACGAGGACTTTGCGGAAAAGCTGAAAGCCGCAAAGACTCCGGCAGAGTTTCTGGACTGCATCGACGCGCAGGAGGATGCCCAGTTTGGTGCCGAGAGCTTTACCCAGCAGGTCATCCCGCAGGACGGCTACCGCATCCTGGCGGTGACCGCCTGCGTCAACGGCATTGCCCACACCTACATGGCTGCCGAGGCGCTGACCAAGGCCGGTGACAAGCTGGGTCTGCCCACCAAGGTGGAGACCAACGGCTCGGACGGCGCAAAGAACATCCTGACCCGTGCCGAGATCGCCGCCTGCGACGGTATCATCGTGGCCGCCGAGAAAAAGGTAGACACCGCCCGTTTCGACGGCAAGCCGGTGCTGTTCACCCGCGTGGATGACGGCATCCACAAGCCGGAGGAACTCATCAAGAAGATCGCCCACGGCGAAGTGCCGGTGTTCCGCGCCGAGGGCGGTGCCGAGGCCACCGAGAGCGCCGACACCAAGGACAGCTTTGGCCGCAGCCTGTACAAAAACCTGATGAACGGCGTTTCCCACATGCTGCCCTTTGTGGTGGGCGGCGGCATTATGATCGCGCTGGCCTTCCTGCTGGATGATTACAGCATCGACCCCGCAAACTTCGGCATGAACACCCCCATTGCCGCCTTCTTCAAGACGGTGGGCAGCGCGGCCTTCGGCTACATGCTGCCCATTCTGGCCGCGTTCATCGCCATGTCCATCGCCGACCGTCCGGGCTTGGCTGTGGGCTTTGCCGGCGGCGTGCTGGCCATGAACGGCACCAACTTTGCGGGTATCGCCAATGGTGAGACCACCGGCATCTCCGGCGGTTTCCTGGCTGCCATGCTGGCCGGTTTCCTGGCGGGCTACATCGTCCAGTTCCTGAAAAAGATCACCGAAAAGCTCCCTGCCAGCCTGAACGGCCTTCGCCCCATGCTGATTTACCCGCTGGGCGGCATGCTGATCATTGGTGCCGTGATGTGCGGCATCAACCCGGTCATGGGCATGATCAACACCGCCATGACCAACTGGCTGAACGCACTGGGCGGCACCTCCAAGGTGCTGCTGGGTGCCATCGTGGCCGGTATGATGAGCATCGACATGGGCGGCCCCTTCAACAAGGCAGCGTATGTGTTCGGCACCGCAGCCCTTGCTTCCGGCAACTATGAGGTCATGGCCGCCGTCATGGTGGGCGGCATGGTGCCTCCCATTGCCATCGCCCTGTCCACCACCTTCTGCCCCAAGAAGTGGACCCCCGACGAACGCCGCAACGGCATCGTGAACTACGTCATGGGTCTGTGCTTCGTCACCGAGGGTGCCATCCCCTATGCAGCAGCCGACCCGCTGCGCGTTCTGCCCAGCTGCATCATCGGTTCGGCCCTGGCCGGTTCCCTGTCCATGGTCTTTGGCTGCGGCCTGCGGGCACCCCACGGCGGCATCTTCGTGTTCCCCGTGGTGGACCACGCCGCTCTGTACTGCGTGGCGCTGGCTGTGGGCAGCGTGGTGGGTGCTGTGATCCTGAGCCTGCTCAAGAAGGACCGCACCGACGCCTGATCCGCCATTTACTCCCTCCATTGGAGACTTTCTTCATACAGCACAAGGCCCCCGGGTTCCCGGGGGCCTTGTGTCGTTTCAGTGGCTCTCTTTACACAAAAACGGCTGCCCGGTGTGGAAAACCGGAGCAGCCGCTTTGCATGGATGAAATCTTATTTGCCGTGCTTCACGCGCTGGATCTCGCCCAGATCGTAAGGTGTGTTCTGGTAGACGTAGTAGTTCAGCCAGTTCTCGTACAGCAGATGAGCATGGGCGCGCCAGCGGAACAGCGGAGGCTGCTCCGGGTCATCGTCCGGATAGTAGTTGACGGGCACATGGATGGGCAGGCCCTTGGCCACGTCCCGCTTGTACTCGGCATCCAGCGTGTACTTGTCGTACTCCGGGTGGCCGGTGACAAAGATTTGCCGTCCGTTCTCGGTGCTCATGAGGAAGGGCCCGGCCACATCGCTCTCGGCCAGGATGCGCAGCGCGTCGCAGGCATTCACATCGGCCCGGCGGATGCCGGTGTGGCGGCTGTGGGGCGCATAGAACACCTCGTCAAAGCCGCGCACCAGAGGGTTCGCCGGGCGGGTGACCCGGTGCTCGAACACGCCGAACATCTTTTCCGGCAGCAGCTCCTTGTGCACACCGTAGTGGTAGTACAGGCCCGCCTGGGCACCCCAGCAGACGTGCAGGGTGGAGTAGACGTTCGTCTCGCTGAAATCCATGATCTCGCACAGTTCCGGCCAGTAGTCCACCTGCTCAAAGTCCATGGTCTCCACCGGGGCACCGGTGATGATCATGCCGTCGTAGCGGTTGTTCTTCACCTCGTCAAAGGTCTTGTAGAATGCATCCAGATGGGCGGCCGACACATGGGTGGCGGCATGGCTGGCCGTCTGCAGCAGGGTCATATGCACCTGCAGGGGGGTGTTGGCCAGCAGACGGGCGATCTGGGTCTCGGTGGCGATCTTGGTGGGCATCAGGTTCAGGATCAGGATCTCCAGCGGGCGGATGTGCTGTGCCAGTGCCCGCTCCCGGTGCATGACAAAGACGTTTTCTTCATAAAGGGCATCGTAGGCGGGCAGGGTCTTGGGGATGATCAGCGGCATAGTTCGTACTCCTAACGATTTAGAATAGCCTCCGCTGGCGCTCTGGCTGTTTCAGCGGAATATTTATTTTTATTGCAGGAACGGAAAGCCTGCGGGCTTTCCGTTCCTGCCTTTTTCACGGGAGAGGTCGTGGCGGGGAACAGCATCTCTACCCGCAGGGCCATCCGAAAACGTTTCACGGGTGGGGCTGTAATGAGAAACAGCAACTCCACCCATGAAAAACTCCGGCGTACCCTTCATCGGGAAAAAACGACCATGCAGCTGACCGGACGGGATCAGATCTTATCCAGTGCCTGTGCGATGTCGGCAATGAGGTCCTCGCTGCTTTCCAGGCCGCAGCTCATGCGCACCAGCTCAGCGGGCACACCGGCGGCCTTCAGCTGCTCATCGTTCATCTGACGGTGGGTGCTGGAAGCGGGGTTCAGGCAGCAGGTGCGGGCATCGGCCACATGGGTCTCGATGGCGGCCAGCTTCAGTTCCTTCATAAAGGTGCTGGCTGCCTCACGGCCGCCGGCCAGGCCAAAGCTGACCACGCCGCAGCTGCCGTTCGGCAGGTACTTTTCAGCCAGTGCATGGTAGGGGCTGGATTCCAGACCGCAGTAGTTGACGTAAGCCACCTTCGGGTGAGCTTCCAGGAACTTTGCCACGGCCATGCCGTTCTCGCAGTGGCGCTGCATGCGCACATGCAGACTCTCCAGACCCAGGTTCAGCATGTAGGCGTTCATGGGGGACTGCATGGAACCAAAGTCGCGCATCAGCTGGGCCGTTGCCTTGGTGATGAAGGCACCCTCCTTGCCAAAACGCTCGGCGTAGGTGATGCCGTGGTAGCTGTCATCCGGGGTGCACAGGCCGGGGAACTTGTCGGCGTGGGCCATCCAGTCGAACTTGCCGCTGTCCACGATGGCACCGCCCAGTACGGCACCATGGCCGTCCATGTACTTGGTGGTAGAGTGGGTCACGATGTCGGCACCCCACTCGAAGGGGCGGCAGTTGACCGGGGTGGGGAAGGTGTTGTCCACGATGAGCGGCACGCCGTGGGCGTGGGCTGCCTGCGCAAACTTTTCAATGTCCAGCACGGTCAGGGCGGGGTTGGCAATGGTCTCGCCGAATACGACCTTGGTGTTGGGGCGGAACGCGGCGTTCAGCTCTTCCTCGGTGCACAGCGGGTCCACAAAGGTGGCCTCGATGCCCATCTTTTTCATGGTGACCGAGATGAGGTTGAAGGTGCCGCCGTAGATGGTGCTGGATGCCACGATGTGGTCACCGGCCTGGCAAAGGTTGAACAGGGCGAAGAAGTTGGCAGCCTGCCCGCTGGAAGTCAGCATGGCAGCGGTGCCGCCTTCCAATTCACAGATCTTCTGGGCCACAAGGTCACAGGTGGGATTCTGCAGGCGGGAATAGAAGTAGCCGTTGGTCTCCAGGTCAAACAGCTTGCCCATGTCCTCGCTGGTGGCGTACTTGAAGGTGGTGGACTGGATGATGGGGATCTGGCGGGGTTCGCCGTTTCCGGGCGTATAGCCGCCCTGCACGCAGATGGTATCACGATTCATACTACATACTCCTTTGCTGGGTTTGTCCATATAGCACAATTCCCCGCAGGGAGCATACAGCCTCCGGCGGGGAATTGGAACGTTAAATTTTTCCCTGCCGGGATCGTCTGGCAGTATGCAACCCTCTCAGTCACAGCTTACGCCGTGCCAGCTCCCCCCGAAGGGGGAGCTTTTTGGCTTTTTTATAAGCACTCTTTTTTATTGAGAAGGATTGCTTTTTCTTACCTGCTGCAACAAGCTCGCCCTTCGGGAGAACTGTCGCCGCAGGCGACTGAGAGGGTTCGGTTTACTTCCGCAGGCGCTTGTCGCTCCGGGTCGCCCAGAAGGTGCCCGCGCTCTGGAACACCTGCACCATGAGCACCAGCAGGATGACACACACGATCATGATGTCGGTCTGGTAGCGGTAGTAGCCGTAGGACAGGGCGATCTTGCCCAGGCCGCCGCCGCCAATGACGCCGGACATGGCCGAGTAGCCCAGAATGGTGGTCAGGGCCGTGGTCATGCTGGAGATCAGGCCGGGCAGGCACTCCGGGATCATCACTTTGGTAATGATCTGGAACGGGGTGGCACCCATGCTCTGGGCGGCTTCCACCACACCTTCGTCCAGCTCGCGCAGGCTGGTCTCTACCAGACGTGCCACGAACGGGAAGGCGGCCACCACCAGCGGAACGATGGTAGCTTTGGTGCCCACCGTGGTGCCTACGATGACACGGGTGAGCGGGAATACACAGATCATCAAAATCAGGAAGGGCACACTGCGCAGAATGTTGATGACGATGTTGAGGATGTGCATCAGCCAGCCGGGCAGGGGCAGCACGCCGTCCTTGTCACCGGCCACCAGCAGCACGCCCAGCGGCAGGCCCAGCACCAGCGCAAACGCGGTGGAAAGAACCGTCACGTAGAACGTTTCCCAGATGGCAAAGCCATAATCTGCAATACTCATTCGCCGGTCACCTCCTCCACGGTCACGCCGGGCTGGCTACGCATATAGGCAGCCGCCTGCTTGGCCAGCTCCACATCGGCAGGCAGCTTGAGCAGCATGGAGCCGTAGCACTGGCCGCTCAGATCACGGGTATCGGCGCTGAGCACCGACACCAGAATGCCCTTTTCGGCGGCAAGGCTTGCCACCAGCGGCTTTGCGGTGGACGAACCGTTGAAGGTGACACGCACCACATGGTCATCCGGCGCAAAGCTGGAAAGGTCGCGGGCTGCGCTGCCGCCGTTGGGGGCGACCAGACGCTTTGCCGCAGCCGTCTTGGGGTTGGCGAAAATTTCCTGCACCGAGCCCTCTTCCATGACCACACCGCCGTCCAGGATGGCCACACTGTCGCAGATCTCTTCCACCACGCTCATCTGGTGGGTGATGACCACCACGGTGATGCCCAGCTTCTGGTTGATGTCCTTGATCAGGGTCAGGATGGAATGAGTGGTGTTGGGGTCCAGCGCACTGGTGGCCTCGTCGCACAGCAGCACCTTGGGGTTGGTGGCCAGGGCGCGGGCAATGGCAATGCGCTGCTTCTGGCCGCCGGACAGCTGGGCGGGGTAGGCGTTTGCCTTGTCGGGCAGGCCCACCATCTCCAGCAGCTCTTTGGCGCGCTTTTCGGCGTCGGCCTTTTTCACACCGGCCAGCTCCATGGGGAAACAGATGTTCTTCAGGCAGCTGCGCTGCATGAGCAGGTTGAACTGCTGGAAGATCATGGTGATCTCGCGGCGGCGCTCACGCAGGGCCGCCGGAGACAGGGTCTCCATGGCGGTGCCGTCGATCACCACGCTGCCCTCGGTGGGGCGCTCCAGCAGGTTGATGCAGCGCACCAGCGTGGATTTGCCCGCACCGGACATGCCGATGATGCCGTAGATGGAACCATCCGGAATGGTCAGGTTGATATCGCTCAGCGCGTTGACCGCGCCGTCCTTCATCTGGAAGGTCTTGGAAAGATGTTTGATCTCGATCACGGAAATGCTCCTTTGAATCAGATGGAGAGCTTAGCCCTCGATGGGAGACAGGTCGCTCTGCTTGCCGCCGTAGATGCCCATGGGCTCGACGTGGATGCCGGCCACGGTGACCAGATGGGTGCCGTGTTCCTGGTTGAAGTCGTCCAGGTAGGGCTGATGCTGGAAGTAGTTGGTGTCGATCTGACCGTCCTCGACGACATTGTTGGGCTGGATGTAGTCATCGAACTCCTGAACATCCAGGGTGATGCCCTTCTGGGCCAGGATGTCCTTGCAGATCTCCAGGATCTCGCAGTGGGGAGCCGGCGTTGCGGCGCAGCTGACGGTCTCGCCGTTCAGTGCATCGTAGTCCACGGTGGAGTCGTAGCCGTCGGTGGGGTTCTCCACGACGAAGACGACGGAGCCTGCATACTTCTCATCGATGAAGTCCTTGACCTGCTGGCTCTCCAGAGCAGCGGCCAGAGCCTTGATCTTGGGGGACTCCTGATTGCCGTCCTTGCAGACCAGAACGTTGACGTAAGCAGAAGAGCCGTCCTCGATGGCCAGTGCATCCTCCACGGGGTTCAGACCGGCAGAGATGGCGTAGTTGGAGTTGATGACGGCGTAGTCCTCATCCTGCAGAACGCTGGGCACCTGTGCAGCCTCGACCTCGTCGATGTTGACGTTGAACGGGTTCTCCTCGATGTCGTTCTTGGTGGCGGTCAGGCCGGCATCCGCCTTGACCTTGAAGAAGCCGTTCTTCTCCAGCAGAGCCAGAGCGCGGGCCTCGTTGGTGGTGTCGTTGGGCACGGCCACGCTGATCTTATCCAGCTTCTTGACCACCTCGGAAGAGGCGGCAGCGGAGCTTGCGGTGGAAGAAGAACCGCCGCAGGCGGTCAGGGCAGCTGCAGCGGCAGCGATGCCGGTCACTTTCAGAAAATCACGACGCGAAATCTTAGACATAATGTTTTCCCTCTCTTGTTGTTCCATAAAAATTTTTTGCACTGCGCAGCACATTTTTCTGCGCCTTGTGCAGCCGGAAGTACGAAAAAAGCGCCTCCGTCCTCGGCGGGCAACTGCCCACAAGGACGAAAGCGCATAAAACTTCCGTGGTACCACCTTGGTTCACCGCACCCTCACGGGCCCGGCCTCGATGCTGCGGCAGCGGCTTTCTCCTCCCACTGCTTACAGCCGGACGCTGTAACGGGCGCTCCCGTCGCGGGCTTAGCACTCTTGCGCTTCGCCCCCGCAGCTCCGAGACCATTTTCGGTTCCCTGTTCCCTGCCCTTTTCCACCGACCGGGCTCTCTGGAAGGATCAATGCGAAAACCTACTCTTCTCTTCACAGCCATTTTTGTGATATTGGCTTTATTCTAATCCCCTTTTCGGCATTTGTCAACCCTTTCAACGAAGTTTTTTGGTAGGGAATACCCTCTCAGGCCGCTTTGCGGCCAGCTCTCCCAAAGGGAGAGCCCTTGGCAGGCCGGGCAGACCTGCGCACTGCCGCCTGCGGCTCCTGAACGGCTGGGCCCTGTCCTCATTGTCAGCAGCCGTTTGCCTGAGCAGCAAGGCCCGTCGCCTTCCGGCAGCATGGGCCTGTGCAGTCAGCACGGCCAAGACCGGTTCGCCAGTGGCTCGCCCTTTGGGAGAGCTGGCAACGCCAAAGGCGTTGACTGAGAGGGCAAGACATGCTATCTTATAAATCAAGAACGTATGCCCTTTGCGGCACAGTAAGGAGAAACGCAATGAACGGCAGGGAATTGTATCCCGACGCAGAACAGCGCCGCCGCATCATGGATTTCATTATGGCGGCCGGGCAGACGCTGCTGGAAAACGGCGCGGAGGTCTTCCGCGTGGAGCAGACCATGGAGATCATGGCGCGCAGCTTCCATCTGCGGGAATTTCATGTATATGTATTGACCAACGGCATTTTTGCCAGTGCCGGCACGGCCGAGATCAGTGAGGTGCGCAACGTGCCCACCCGCACGACCCATCTGGGCCGGGTGGCTGCGGTGAACCAGCTGTCCCGTCAGATCGCAGAGGGCAGCGTGACCACCATCGACGAAGCCGAGAGCCGCCTGGTGCAGGCGCAGAGCATTCCCTTCCCGAAGGGCCGGGTGCAGCTTCTGGCCGGACTTTCGGGCGCGTTCTGCTTCGCGCTCATCTTCGGCGGCACCCTGCGGGCCGCGCTGGTCGCTGCGGTGGCGGGCTGTGCGGCCAACGCCTATCTGCTGTTCTGCGGGCGGCACCCCATAGGCGGCGGGTTCCGCACCATCTCCACCGCTTCGCTCATCACCATCCTCTGCATTCTGGGCTGCCACCTGCTCCACACCGAGGCCAGCCATGCCATCATCGGCACCCTGATGATCCTCACGCCCGGCATCGCGTTCACCATGGGCATCCGGGATTTTGTGCAAGGCGATTATCTTTCCGGCACCATCCGGATGATCGACGCGCTGCTCATCGCAGCCAGCATCGCCATCGGCACCGGTCTGGTGCTGGGGGCCTATGCCGCATGGACGGGGGTGGTGGCCGCATGACAGAACTTCTGTTGACGAGCGAGCAGCTCGGCCAGCTGGTGGCCCAGTTCTTCATCGCCGGGGCGGGCACCCTGAGCTTTGCCGTTCTCTTCGCTTCCCCTAAGCGCACCCTGCCCTACTGCGGCCTTGTCGGCGCGATGGGCTGGTTCATTTACGAGCTGGCCGTCCTCTTCGGGCTGGAAAGTTTTGCCGCCTCGCTGCTGGCCGTCATCCCCTTGACGCTGCTGGCCCGCATCTTCGCCATCGTGCTCAAAACGCCGGTCACCATCTTCCTGCTGGCCGGCATCTTCCCGCTGGTGCCCGGTGCAGGCATCTACTACACCGCCTACTACTTCATCCAGGGCAACAACGCTCTGGCTCTGGCCAATGGCATCTCGACGTTCAAGATCGCCGTGGCCCTTGCCATCGGCATCGCGCTGGTGCTGGGGCTTCCGCTGCCCCGCTTCAAGACCCGCCCCAGGAAATGAACAAAAACGCTCCGGCACAATGCCGGAGCGTTTTTGTTCATCAGGAGAGCAGCAGCAGCTGTGCGCCGCCTGCCATGTTCAGCTGGAAGAACGCCTTCTGGCCGTCCTCACTGTAACTGACCTGCACCGGGGTCTTGCTTCCATCGGCATGGACCTGCTGCAGGGTGTACCCCTGCACCGCAGAAGCCGGAAGCTCGATGTTCGCCGTGACGTCCGAGTCCATCACACGGGCATCGGTGACGACCGTGTTGCTCTTGACCTTGCCGCACTTGGTGCAGACGACCTTGTTCATGCAGGTCTGGTAGTAGAAGGCCACCGTCATGATCTTCGGGCCGTCCTGCAGGCTGCCCTCATAGATTTCGAGGTTGGAGAAGTTCGAGAAGGTGTTCTTCACCTTGGTCAGGCGCTGTACGGGGTCTTTTCTGCCCTCCTTGCCGCAGTGCGGGCAGAGGGTGAAGGTCTTTCCATCCAGCGTGAAGTCGGTGGGCACACAGTCCTCACGATACTCCACGAAGGTCTTCCACTTGTGCTCGTTCTCCTTGCACTCCTTCCGGGCCGGTTCCTCTGCAACGCCGGATACAGCCCCGCCCACCAGGATGCAGACAGAAAGCCCCAGCATTGCGAGCGTTTTCAGGATTCGTTTTCTCATAGCAGTTCCTTTCTCCCTGCCGATCTGGCAGAGCTGCGCGGTGAAATGCGGTCTGTTTTTCGCTTTCACGCTGTTTTTCGTGCCTTCATTATACCATTTGGTGGAAAACACTGTCAATTGTTCCTTTTTAACCGGTGCTTGCGCAGGCGGACCCTTCGCGCTATACTGTTCTCAGAACGATCGAAAGGAGACGCTCTCATGTCTGTTATGGAAAAACTTCTCGCCCGCCGCACCTACCGCCGCTTTGCACAGAAAGCCGTCCCGCAGGATGTGGTGGAGGACATCATCGAAGCCGTCCGCCTCTCCTCCTGCGGAGCCAACCGTCAGGCCGTGCGTCTGGTGGTCGTGAACAAACCTGAAGATGTGGCCGAAGTCCAGCCGCTGGTCAAGTGGGCCGCCTATCTGCCCCCGGAGCAGGGCACCCCAAACGCTGACGAGCTGCCCACTTTATATATAGCCGTCGTGCAGGACACTGCCATCCCCGGTGACCTGAACACCGACACCGGGATCGCGCTGGCCAACATGACGCTGGCTGCGTGGGACAAGGGCGTGGGCAGCTGCATCATGGGTGCCATCAACAAGCCCGCCCTCACCGCGCTGCTCCACATCAAGGAGCCGGAAAAGCTGGCCTTTATGGTGGCGTTCGGCTACCCCACCCACGAAGCCCACATCGTCCCCCTGACCGGGGAGACCGGCGTGAAGTATTATCTGGACGGCCAGAAGGACTACTGTGTGCCGAAGCGGAGTGTTGAGGAGATCGCACGGTATTTGTAAGGTCTCTCTTCATGCAACCTCTCCGTCGAGCCTGCAGCTCGCCAGCTCTCCTTGCAGGAGAGCCTCTGGCGTATCCGGCAGGCTGCACCCGGCTCGGAGCCATGACAGAGAGGTTTTTGCATATATTCATTCATTTTCCCGGTATGATTGCATAAGTGTTCTCAAAACGGTTTCATTTTTATCGAATTTTTGCACAACACTTGACTTTTTTATTTGTGCAATCTATACTAGACCCGTTCTCTGATGTTTCGATGAATCGCATCGCCGCAGAGAGATGAAAGATTATACAATCGATCGAGGAGTGTTTGAATATGAAAAAGATTACCCGTCGCAGCTTCCTGGCTGCTGCTGGTCTGACCGCTGCCGCTCTGGCTCTGACCGCCTGCGGTGGTTCCTCTTCCAGCACCGCTTCTTCTACCGCAAGCTCTGCTGCTTCCTCCGAGGCAGCTTCTTCCAGCGCTGCTGCTGAGCTGACCACCGTTGAGGCCGGCAAGCTGACCATGGCCACCAACGCTACTTTCCCTCCGTATGAGATGACCACCGACACCGGTGCGTTCGAGGGCATCGACGTGGACACCGCACAGGCCATTGCTGAGAAGCTGGGTCTGGAGCTTCAGATCGACGACATGGAGTTCGACGCTGCGCTGCTGAGCGTCCAGCAGGGCAAGGCCGACATCGTCATGGCTGGCGTCACCGTCACCGACGAGCGCAAGGCCGTCATGGACTTCTCCGGCAGCTATGCTACTGGCATCCAGTCCATCATCGTTCCCGAAGGCTCTGACATCGCTACCCCCGACGATCTGGCCGGCAAGAAGATCGGCACCCAGCGCGGCACCACCGGCTACATCTACTGCTCCGATGATTTCGGCGATGAGAACGTCGTGGCTTACGACAGCGGCCTGACCGCTGTGCAGGCTCTGAACAACGGCCAGGTGGACGCTGTCGTCATCGACAACGCTCCCGCCAAGGAGTACGTTGCTGCCAACCCCGGTCTGGTCATCCTGGACACCAGCTATGCTGAGGAAGACTACGCCATCGGCATGGCAAAGGGTTCTGCTCTGGAAGATGCCATCAACGCTGCTCTGGAAGAGCTGAAGGCTGACGGCACCCTGCAGTCCATCGTGGACAAGTACATCACCGCTGAATAATCAGCGCGACCGTGCACCACGGGGAGGAAGCTCTAAGGGAGCCCCTCCCCTTTTTTGGAAAAAGAAGGTTACAAAAATCTGACAAAACAGGAAAGTGAGGATGCGAATGGCCGCACAATATGAACTGCTGAAAGAGCTGCTCAACAGCGGCACGAAGCTCAGCTTCGGGCAGGAATTCTTCTACAAATTTTATCAGGCATTTATCCTGAAGGACCGCTGGGTGCAGTACGTTCAGGGCGTGGGCACCACGCTTCTGGTCACGGCCATCGCACTGGCGATGGGTGTGGTGCTGGGCAGCGTGGTCGCACTGATCCGTGTGGCCCACGACCAGCAGCGCTCCGGCCGCAGGAACCCGGTGCTAGGCTTCTTCAACGCCGTCTGCAAGGTGTACACCACCATCATCCGCGGCACCCCCATGATGGTCCAGCTGCTCATCATGAGCATGGTCATCTTTGCCAACAGCCGCAACTTCACCATGGTCGGTGCGCTGGCGCTGGGCATCAACTCCGGCGCTTATGTATCCGAGATCATCCGCGGCGGCCTGATGGCTGTGGACCCCGGCCAGATGGAAGCCGGCCGCAGCCTGGGCCTGAACTACATAACCACCATGGTGGTCATCATCATCCCGCAGGCCATCCGCGCCGTGCTGCCGGCTCTGGGCAATGAGTTCATCGTCCTGCTCAAGGATACCTCGCTCATCACCGTCATCGGCGGCAAGGAGGTGCTGTATGCGGCCCAGGGCATCATGAACCGCACCTACGAGGCCATGTTCCCGCTGTGCGGCGTTGCACTTGTTTATTTGTTCCTCGTCATGCTGTTTACCTGGCTGCTGACGAAGTTTGAGAGGAGGATGGCTCAAGGTGACCGATAAGATTCTGGAAGTCCGCGGTCTGACCAAGACCTACGGCGGCGACAAGAAGAAGGGCGCAAAGCAGCCCACCCCCACCCTCGATGTCCTGAAGGGCATCGACATCGACATCTACCGCGGCGACGTGGTCTGCCTGATCGGCCCTTCCGGCTGCGGCAAATCCACCTTCCTGCGCTGCCTGAACCGGCTGGAGATCCCCACCGGCGGCTCCATCAAGTTCGAGGGCGTCGAGATCGATGACAGCCACATTGATGCCGTCCGCCAGAAGATGGGGATGGTGTTCCAGCACTTCAACCTCTTCCCCCACCTGACCGTCAAGAAAAACCTTGAGCTGGCCCCCAGCCTGCTCAAGCTCAAGGACAAAGAGGCCATCTCCAAGCGCGCCGACGAGCTTCTGGCCCGCGTAGGTCTGGCCGACAAGGCCAACGTCTACCCCAAGAGCCTTTCGGGCGGCCAGCAGCAGCGCATCGCCATCGCCCGGGCGCTGGCGATGGACCCGGACGTCATCCTCTTCGATGAGCCTACCAGCGCCCTGGACCCCGAGATGGTGGGTGAAGTGCTTGAGCTGATGAAGGAGCTGGCCCACACCGGCATCACCATGCTGGTGGTCACCCATGAGATGGGCTTTGCCCGCGAAGTCTCCAACCGCGTCATCTTCATTGACGAGGGAAGGATCCAGGAGGATGAGCCGCCGCAGGAGCTGTTCACCAACCCCAAGCACCCGCGTTTGAAGGCATTCCTCTCCAAGATGCTGTAAGATAGAAAGAAACAATACAAAACCCGGAACTCTTTTCAAGCCGTCCTGGCTCTGAAGGAGTTCCGGGTTTTGTTCATTGTTTTTTCAGAGAGCTGTTTTGCAGCAGTCTTTCTGCTTATTCTCAGTTGTTGGCTTCCACCTTGCTCAGGAGGATGCGGTCATTGTCGAGAGCCTTGCCGGCGTTCTCGCGGAACTTCTCGAGCAGGTCGTCCACGGTCATCTTACTGCGGGCCTCACCCTTGACGTCAAAGACGATGCGGCCCGCGTCCATCATGAGGGTGCGGTTGCCCAGCTCCAATGCCTGATGCATATTGTGGGTGACCATCAGGCAGGTGATCTTCTTTTCGGCCACGATGCTCTTGGTGAGGTCCAGCACCTTTTCGGCGGTGGCAGGGTCGAGAGCGGCGGTGTGCTCGTCCAGAAGCAGAAGCTTCGGGGTGACGAGGGTGGCCATCAGCAGAGATCGGAAGAGCG
>OGGV01000988.1_pt1 | contig 15255 bp, 13 predicted proteins | sample 1571301 | NCBI WGS metagenome assembly OGGV01 (sample SAMEA2582072, study PRJEB24529) | metagenome | biome: Human gut stool | place: China | collected 2011
TTGTTGACTCATGCTTCTTAACAGATGTTTTGTCCTTAGAGAAAAGCTTTTTGATTTTTCTCCAGTATACACCAACTGCAACACCACCCGCAATAAAAACACCTGCAATAATCTGAACTACATAAGTTAAGGTTGCCGGATCAACATATGCCCATGCATGCGTTGGCATTGCCAAAATAAGAAAGAAAGTAAAATAAGTCACCCAAAAAATTCTTCCGTTCTTTGTAATCTGTTTCATTAAATTTTTCATCAATCTTTTCTCCTTTATTCTTCTGAATGAATTTGTTTTAAACGTAATTTTATATAATTGGCTCCAACTTTTGCGCTGGTTCCTAAATGATATACATATTGTTTCACAAAAGCATCAATCTTATCGTGGTATAAATCTCTCTGCTCGATCAATCTCGTTGCCTCATCTGCTACACGGTCTAACTGATCCAGATTCAGGCTGCATCCGATGCTGTCTCTCATGAAAATATTAATTGGCACAACCCCAATTTTCTCATATTCCGGATTCATGATCTTCATCGGCGTATTAATATACAATACCGGTCTCAATGTTGTAAACGCATATTCATATGCAATACCACTCCAGTCTGTAATGAGCAGAGCGGAAAGGCGTGTTTTGCGATAATGTGATGAAACTTGCGTTTCTTCGCTCTTTTGAAATTCGACGAATGATGCGCATTGGATTCTTTTAATCAGAGGGCCAGGGATTCGAGTTCCCTCGAGCGCACCAAAATCCCACGAGGAATCGTAAGATTCCTCGTGGGATTTTCTTTTTATACGCCATTTGCACGGTTTCTGCACGGTCGTTGCACGGTTCGCATTTTTCGTATCCAATCGAGTAAGTCCTTGAATTACTCTGTAATTCGTGCTATTTTTTGCAATTCAGGTCAGCAGAGCAAGGCGAAGCTGCGCTTTTACGGCGGGGTCTGCGTCCTTCAGAAGCTCCAAAAGTGCCGACATGGAGATGGTCGGTTCTGCTTCAACCGGGGCAGCCTGCACAGGTGTTGTTCCCGACTTGTAGAAGCCTTCCTCGAACTTTTTACCCAGCTTTTTACGGGAATCCTGCTGGATGTGCGCATAGGTGTTGACCAGCAGATTGGCACTGGCGTGGCCCGTTGTGCCCTGTACCGCTTTCACATCGCCGCCGGAGATCATCAGCTGGTAGGTGGCATTGGAATGCCGCAGGCCGTGAAACACGATGCGGGTGAACTCCGGGTGCTCGTCCTGCCACTTGATGAACTTTTTGCGGATGAGGATCGGCTCCACCGCCAGACCATTGGGCAAGCGCAGGAGCATCCCGCTGTTGCGATAGCGTTCCGGGTCAACGGCTTCGTCCATTTCCAAACGCTTTAGCCAGTGTTTCAGTTCTTCTTTCAACACTGTCGTCATGAAGATGGTTCGGTTGGAAGATGCCGTTTTGGTCTTTTTGAGCACCAGCGTTGTGGTGCTGCCCTCGCGCTTGTCCTCAAACTCCTGCAAGATGCAGTCCTTGCTCGCTTTTGCCAGCGATGCCTTTTGGACACGCTGCATACACTTGTTGATGCGGAACGTGCCGGTGCCGTCTGCTCCCTCAAAATCAAGATCTTCCGGAGTCAGGCCAGCAACTTCACCCTCGCGCAGTGCGCCTACCAGTGTGAGGTGAACAGCCAAATGCAGGATCGGGTCTTCCATGCTGGCAAGTGCGGCCCACATCTCGTCCGCATCCCAGATGGCGCGCTCTTGAATCGACTTTTTAGGGCTGTCCACCGGAACGGGGCTTTTGATGAGGATGCCCCACTCCACCGCATACTGAAACGCCGTCCGCAGCAGGCGGTGCACCTCGTGGATGGTTGTTCCAGAGAGAAACCGCTGCTTCTGCTTTTCCGAAAGAACCTGCTTTTTGCCCTCATAATACTGGCCGCAGGGCGTTTTGCCGAGAGTGGCATACAGGTCTTCCAGATGGTAAGGCTTGAGCTTTTGCATCTGCATATCGCCGATGTACGGGATGATAAGATTCTGGACGGTACCCAGATTGGATTGATAGGTCTGCGGTGCCCACTTGTGCTTGTTGCACTGTTTGGGAAGCCACTCCATCAAAAACTCTTTGACGGTAATGGTGGATGGAATCAGAAAAGTTCCGTTTGCAAGTTCGTGTTCGATTTGTTTCTTGCGATTTGTTGCCTCCTCTTTCGTGGAAAAACTTTCCCATTTGTTGCAGTTTTTTCCCTGCTCATCTTGGTAAGTATAGCGGACACCATAGGAGCTGCCGCGTTTCGTAATATATGCCATACGTTATCTCCTTTTTCAAGCTGCCCGGAGCCACGCATCGAAGCTGTCTTTCGGGATGCGGATGCTTCCGCCGACCCGAAGAACACGAAATTCGGTAGTGCTGTTGCACAGATTGTAGGCAGAGCGCAGGCTGATGGACAGCATCTGCGCGATCTCTTCCACCGTGTACACCAGTGTTGTGGCTTTCAGGCTGTCAGTCGGAGACTTGACGGCATTGGTTTGAGTGACCACTTCCATTGTATCGTTATTCGGAATGGTCTGCAAGATGTTTTTCGTATAATTCAAAGATTTCACAGTTTTGGTCGCAACAGGCCGAGATTTGTTCATAGGCAAAACCTCCATGTTTTATTTTTGATGTAAGTTCAAAATTGCCTGCTCACTCTGCTCATCCTGCACCTTTTGCACACTGTGAGCAGGCTGAGCAGGGCTTTTTCAAGTTGATTCTTATTTTTTAATCCCACGGACTTGGAACATCAATGGGTAAAAACAGGTCAACGTCTACATTGTGAAAGCCCCGATTTGTGCCAATGCACTTATCATCGTAGACGATGCCCAGACTTTTCTGATTATCTTTTAGATGGTGGATAAAGGTTGATGCTGCCAGCGGCTTTTCCAGATTGTCCAGACACCAGCGTTCATAGACCTTATAAAAATCCGTGGATTTGCACTTGGCACCCTGCCGAATTTCAAAGTAACCCTCGGATTTGAGAAAGCCCAGGATGTTGTTGCCCTGCTCCATCGCTTCTTTCAGATTTGCAGCAGTTCGTTCGCTGATGGTAAACTGATAGTTGTTCCGAATCAGCCGATGAAGCCCCTCCAATGCCCAAAGCAGGATACCTTCTTTTTCGTTCCGCATCTTGTCGATGAGAAAAGGATCATCCACTCGACCAATCGTCTTTTCCTTGGTGGTAAGCAGCAGTTGGCGGCGATAGAAGCCATTGGACTTGTCGTACAGTGCGTGTAGACTGCCATTCCCGAAACAGGCAAACCGCACATACAGCGTACCCTGCACACTCTGCTGGCCTTTGCGCTCAATGTCAATTTTATCTTCCAACGTAACAAGAGTTTTAATGTTGTTGGTCTGCGGCAGGGCCTCGGTTTTCATGTCATCGTCCACCAGAAGCAGCTTGTACTCCAAGTCTGCACGGGCAAAGCGGTTGGTTTCCACTTTTTGCAGACTGCCTGTGTACATACTGCTGCCGAACAATTCTCGCAGGATCAGCCCGATTCTGGATTTTCCCTCGCCGCCCTTGCCAACCATCAGCAGCATTTTCTGTGCCTTGGTGACAGGCAGCAGGCAATAGCCAATGTATTCTTGTAAGGCCGGAATATCTTCTTCGTATAGCAGTTCGTTCAAGAATTGCAGCCAGCGTGTCGGTGCTGGTGCTTCTGGCACATAGGAGATGGGCAGTCGGTTCATGCAGTATTCTTTTTCAGGGGTAAAGTGACCGTCCACAAAGTATGTGCCGTTTCGGACATGGATGCGGTCTGTCTGAATCTCCGGCGGCTCGGATGCGCAGGCCAACTTGATGGCCTGCATGATATGTTCAATGCGCCGCGCTACGCTGGTGGTGGCATAATAGCGAATCTGCTCATAGATTTCCTTTTTCAGTGGAGCTTCATCTTCCACCATGCCATCCACGGTGAACAGTCTGCCTTGAAAGCAGCGCATGGGGTGCTGGCTCAAAAAGTAATCTGCAAACAACGGTTCGATTATTTTCCCGTTGTCGCCCACCCAGTTTCGGGCGGGTGCGCTATGCTGCTTCTTCGGTTTCTTTGCATCGTTCGATTGCTTTTCCAAGGGCGGTCACTTCCTTTCCGTTGAGTAATTGTTGCTTTTCAGGTAGACTTCCCAGCAAAAGAATATCCAGCAGATATTGCACACGGTCTGCATAGTGCAGACTTGCTACAAAACAAGGATGCAGGGATGCTTCTGGATTTTTGGGTGCATAGGCCATGCGCCAATTTGCTAGCAGAGAACGATAGCCACACAGGATTTTGTAGAATTGCTCTTTCGGACTTAGCGGTTTTTCCACCGGCTTGCAGGGAAGTGGTTGAAAGTTATCTGTTGCAGAAAGCCCAAAATCTGCAGCCAGCTTTTCAGCCGCTTGTAGCAGGGACAGTTGAAACAATTTTGCGGTGAAGTCGATTACATCGCCATCCACTCCACAGCCAAAACAGTGAAACCGTGAATCCACTTTCATGCTGGGATTACGGTCTGCATGGAATGGGCAGCAAACCATGCTGCTGCGGTTTGGACGAAAACCATAGGCTTCTGCAGCCTGTCGAGTAGTGATATTCAGCTTTACGATTTCAAATAAATTGTTGTTCTTGAAGATTTTCCTCCTTTACAGTTCCATGCCATGACTGCGCTTCTTCGGCTTTGTGCGTGTCTGCTCACGCTGGTTGATTTCTTCCTGCCGCCGCTGCAGCTTTTGCAAAACGGATGGGCGGGAATCTTCTTCGATTTGCTCCATGGCTGCTTTTTTCACCTCTGGGATATAGAAGAACTGCGTTCCTTTTGAAAGAAGGCTCTTGATTGCCCAAATGATATTTTTCCGCAGGCAGAGTATTTGTTCTTCTACATATTTTCTGGTGCGGAAGTCTGCAATTCGTTCTGGTTCCATCAACCATTCCAAATGTTGATCAATTTCATTTACAGCTTCCTGTAATGCTTTGTTTAATCCAACATCGGAAACCGCAAGGATCGCTTGGTCATAAGAACCATTTACCGCATCATTAAACAAATCGTTTACATCTACCCATTGCGAAAACAGCTCTTCTAATTCGTTCTCCTGGCTTTTAATTTTTTCATTGTTTTTCGAAATCTCTTCAGATTGCCTTATCGCCTGATTGAATAGTTCAGCATATTCATCTCGCTGGTTACGGCAATCTTCCAGCAATCCGACATATTGAATACTTTGTTCTTGCAGTTCTTTCTTCTGTTCTGCGATCCGTTCATTTTGCTTTTTCAGAATGTAATCCTGCTTTTCCAGATAAGCCCATCCGCCGTATTCTGGCACTTCGTCCAGTTCCAGACCATGGCGTTTGGCAATCTCGAATAGCATCGTGCGGCAGGCTGCATCAAACGTAATCTTGCGGTTATTATAACGGCCAAGGGGCTTGTCCGGCTTTGGCAGTTCAAAGCCAAGTGCTTTCAACGCCTTTTCCTGCTGCGGAGCAACCTCTCCATACTTATTTTCACAGTCAAACACATGGCGTTCGTGGATGTGCGGCGTTCCCTCATCCAGATGTAACGCCCAATCCAGAATGTGGACGTGTTTGCCGAAACGCTCGTGGAACTTATCCATAAATTCTGTGGCGATTTGAAAAAGTTCTTTGGGCGAAGCGTGGCTCTCCAGCGTTCCAAGCTGATAAATGCTTTCTTCGGGGCAGGTTTTCTTGCTGGTAAGCAAATCTTCGGGAGAACGGTTTCGTTCCGTGTGCCGGATTTTGGCGTTGCGCTCATTCTGTCTTTCGGTGAAGTTGGTGTAATGCAGTTTGTAGTAGAGCTTTTCAACTTCTTCAAAAGTGTCAGCCAGACTATCCACATCTTTGGGCTGCAAGGCAGAACGGATGCCGTTGTAGCAATCCCAATAGATGTTTTGCTGGACACGTTCCGGGTCGATATGCTCGCTGTTGGCAATTTCAAAACTGCGGTCATTGTGCTTGGGGTTATAAGTGCCGTGCTTTCCGGCGCGTCCGTTGTGTCGTGTCAGTTTCAGAGATCATCTCTCCTTTCTGATGCTGCGCAGAGGAAGCGGTGCGCGGGGGCAGGGGAAACGATGCAGCGGAGCTGCAAATCTGCCGCCCGCTATGCGCCAGATAATACCCAGTAGGATATGACGCAGGGCATCATATCACTGGGCAAGGCTGCCGTCCTTGACCTGCGCAAAGAGCTGCGCTCTCTGCACTCTTGCGCCGAACAACCTGACAGACAAAACTTTGCGAAGTCCTCTCTGCCAGCTTGCCCGGTTCTTCTTCGGTGTCGGTCTGCCCGCAAGCTGTTCCTGCCCGATTTCCTCCGGCGTATGGCTTCTTCTTGGTGCGCTCTTGTCGTGGCGGCACTTCTCTGAAAAAGCATAGTGGCTTGCAGCCGATCATGTTGTTGTCAAGGTACGATGTTGTCTTGTAAGAAGTTGAGGGCTTTCAAAAAATGCGAGCAAAACTGTTTTTGAAAGTGGTTCCTACACCCTATACAAGCTTAAAGGAGTGTTTTTAAACCGGGCCTTTTGAAAATTCAAAGAAAATTCATTTTTCCAACGTTCTCCTCTACCTATAACAATCTAAAATGGGTGTTTGGCAACCAGATTTTCAAATTTTGTTGAACTGCCTAATTTTAGAATATAGATTTTGTTCGATTTCCACTTATAGAACCAGAGGAAAGCTGTTTTACAAAAGATTTTTGAAAGCCCCTATACTAATAGGAATCCGCAGAGCTGTTTTGGAATACAGTTTTGAAAATTTCACAATTTTGGGCAAAAAGAAAAACGGCAAAACAGATAAAATCCACTTTACCGTTTTAGAGGGTATTCTATTATGCTGCGATTGCATTGGCGTTGACCTGTTCAATGGTCTTGCGAATGCCAAGCCAGATGCTCAAATCTGTAAAGACCTCTACGATGCTTCCCTAGTCTGTAAAAGGTGGTTCCTGCAAAACAGAGAGGTCCTTCATCGTGCCATTATGTACGATGTACTCGACAATCTGGTTGACAAAGTAAATCTGTCGGCTGTCGAGGTTAGCACCATCCAGATATTGCGAAAATGCAGCTTTCGCCGCAGCCATATCAAGGCCAACGATTTCCCGCACGAACTCGCCCAGAGGTTTTGTGCCATATTCGGCTTCATAGTCCTCTTTCGTGCCAACCTCGCTCCAAAGAATTTTTTCGAGTTCTTTGACATCTTCGGCAGTGAGCGGGATGTTGCCTTTCAGTTTGGCAATGGCTGCATTATCCTGATGCTGCCGTACATAATATTCGGCTTTTGCCTTATAATTTTTCAGATCATCGTTTTCCAGCTCGGCTTCCTTCCATTCCGTTGAAAGAATTTCATCGGAGAAATCCGTATCATACCGCACATGCTCGATGGGAATGTATTTGATGAGGTTGCGCAGTTCCTTTCGGATATGCTCAAACTCGTTCACATCGGCAGTTTTGATATAATCTGTCTGGATGAGTTTTTCGAGCAACGCGCGTTTTTGATCAATCTCTGGAATATTGGACACGCTCGCAACCGCTTTCGCTTTTTTCAGCAGCTCGTTGCGGCCATGAGTGTACGGCTTCCCGGCAAGGTATGCCAATTCGATGCCGTACAGCAGCGCATCAAAACGCAGTGCTTTCGGGTCGTCCGGCTCCGGTTCGATCAAGGGGGCAAGTTCTTCCCGGGCAATCAAGGTATCTGCATAGGTCAGCGCATTGTAACTGTTCTTGTCCGCATACAACTCGACATATTTCAAATGTTGCTTGACCGCAAAATTGTCACGATTCAGCTTCTGCACCTGACTGACCATGTGCTCCACCAGTGAAGTCCGGAACGCTTTCAGTTCTTCCGTTTGGAACTGCATATCCTGCAATTTATACGCGATTTCGAACTGCAAACCGAAAATCGCACCCTGAACGGCAATCATATTCGGGGTAGCATTTCCTTTGTTCATGCGGAAAAATTCAAAATTCCCGCAGAAGTCAAAAATGTAAAACTTCTTCTTGTCCTCACCATCCAGAAGCCCCGGACACAGGCGCGTACCGCGTCCGATCATCTGCCAAAACTTTGCCTTGCTCAGAACCTTTTTGAAAAAGACCAGATTCAGTACCTCCGGCACGTCAATGCCGGTGTCCAGCATATCCACCGAAATGGCGATCTGCGGAAGCTTCTTCGGGTCAGAGAATTCGTCAATGGCACTCTGCGCATAACTAAGCCGATTGTCGATCACCATGGCATAGCCGTTCATGTGCGGATATTCCTGATTGAACACTTTGAGGATCTCTTCTGCGTGGTTGTGGCTCTTGGCAAAAATAATCGTTTTTCCAATTTTGCTGCCGTAGTCGATTTTCAAGGCGTTCTGCATAACGACATTCAAGACCTGCCGAATGGTGTCCTTGTTGAACAGCCAGCTGTTCAGAGCAGATGCATCAATGCTGGCCGGCAGGTTGCCGTTTTCATCCTCAAAGGTGTTTTCGTAGGCTTCCCGTTCTTCGTCCGAAAGTTCATCGTAGGTGATGCCTTTCTTCATGAACTTGACTTCGCTTTCCACCGAGAGGAAATCAACCAGAAAGCCATCCTTGACGGCCTGCGCCAGCTCATAACCATAGGTGGGCACGCCGTTTTCGAGGTCAAAGATCTCGTAGGTGTTTTTGTCGATCTCATCTTTGGGCGTGGCAGTCAGGCCAACCAACGGCGCATCAAAATAGTGGAAGATGTCGCGGTATTTATTGTAGATGGAGCGGTGCGCTTCATCGCAGATAATTAAATCGAAATGACCACAGGTGAACAACTTGCCCTCTGCATCGTGAACGGAATCAATGCAGTTCATCATGGTCTGATAGGTCGAGAACACGCAGTGTGCCGTAAAGTTGTCTTTTTCTTCGCAGAGATTCGTCACGGAAAGCTCCGGCAGGAGGTTGACAAAGCTTCGTTTTGCCTGCGTCACAAGGCTGTTGCGGTCAGCCAGAAACAGCACGTTCTTGACCCAGCCATGCTGCAATAATACATCCACCAGTGCAATGACGGTACGGGTCTTGCCGGAGCCTGTTGCCATAACAAGCAGAGCCTTGCGGCGGTTCTTGCGGCCAAAGCTGTCACAAACCGCCTTGATGGCACCCTCCTGATAGTACCGTCCGGCAATGTTCTTGTTTACATCCACATTGGCAAGGCTGGTGCGCATTGCTTGCAGATTGAACCATTTTTCAAGGTCGCGCTTGGAGTAAATGGAAGCGACCTTGCGCTCGGGATAGATATTGTCCACAATGCGGGTATCGAAACCGTTGGTCAGGAATACCACCGGGCGGCGACCAAACTGCTTTTCGAGAATATCTGCATACAGCTTTGCCTGCTGACGGCCTACTGCAACATCCTTACAGGTGCGCTTTGCTTCGATCACAGCCAGCGCACGGCCATCATCGCCGTACAGGACATAATCTGCATAGCCGGTGCCGCTCTTGTTGGGCATCCCGGGCAGAGGGACCTCGTTGACCCAGTTTTTGCCCTCGACCCACCCGGCATCGGTGAGCATGGAGTCGATATACAGTTTCCGGGTCTTGTATTCCGAAAGTTCCAGCGGCTTGGGTACATAGGTGGACTGCTGCGTTTCGCGACGGGCGGTCAGCTGCGCCTTGAGTTCAGCGTTTTCTTTGATGAGTGCATCCAAGTCCACATCCGGCAGGGCGGGCTGTGCAACGGGTGCAGCAGGCTGCTGTGTAAGCAGGGAAGCGTCAAATTTCTTTTCCTGATAGCTTGTTCCGTAGCAGTACGCCACGAAATCAAGGAACAGAAACAGGTTTTCAAGGCAAAGCTCCGCCTATTCCCGGCTGATGCTGCGGCTTCCGTGGGCGGCATCGTTGCCGCGCTTGCGGATAAAATCCATCCGCCGCCACAAATCATCGTCCACAATGTCGTGAAACTCTTCTGTGCTCATCAGGCTGATGAGCTTATCATCCCACGGCTTGACGAGGGAGCTGTCCACCGAATACATCCATTTGACTGCAAATTCCATGGCACGGCGGCAGTCCAGCACAGCGGTGGCCGCATCAATGGGCAGAATCCTCTCCGCAGCGATCGCAGCATCCGCAAAGCCGGAAAATTGCGGGTCATCTTTCAGAAAGTCAAAGTTGGTCATGGTGGAGGTTCCTTCCATGTACATTACTGACAATACTTTATCAATTCCGGGAAATGGTCACGAATGACCCAACGTTTAAACGCAGCAAAAGGTTTATTCCATTTCAAACTCATACTGATTAGACATTCGGCATCAATTTTATCTTCGCCGTCTGCCTCTTGATATTCCCGGAGACTTTTTTGAAATTTATCCAGTTCGTCTGCTACATCGCCACGAAGCATTTTTGCCTCTGCAATTTTTTGTGGTGTTGAGCCGTAATAAATTTCTTTCAAAAGCGCAACCGTATGCTGCGTTTTTGTATCATCATTCAGTGCAGTAAATGTCAACTCACTTGGTTCATACACACCGCCGTATCGACGAAATGCGATTTTTTTATCAATGGCCACCTTGGTACAATCCAAAATGGGAACAAATCGATCATTTTTGATATTGTTGCAGTGTGTGCAAGCCAGAAAAATATTGTTCCAGTCAAATTTTAAATCTATGTCATCATGATGCGGCACCAGATGCTCGATTTGAATGGATTTCAATCCTTTTTGCTCACAGAGATAGCACTTATGTGCAAACATTTCTTGAAGAGCATCATTCACTTCAGGAGTATTGTAAGTTCCCGATGGCTTGACTTTTTCGCTTTTTAAGGATGCAATGGCAGCTTGTGCTTTTGGAGTGTCCTTTCGTTCGATTTTAACCATCAGGAAACCTTCTTTCCCTCGATTTTTTCAAGAACTTCTTTTGCGTCTTTCAGCTCAATGCGAAGAGCTGCACGTTCCGCACGTTGTTCATCAGAAAGATCGGTTCGGCCATAAAGTTCTTCATAACGCTGTGCTTTTTTCTGCGTTTCGTCCGAATACGCTTCTGCGTCCAAATATCCTTCTGCAATATCATCCACAGAATAAGAGGAAAAGTCTGTGAACTGCACTTGCTTTTCTAAATCATAGATGCAGGCATTGCTAATAGAATTAAGAATATATGCCGAATGTGTTGTGACAACAAACTGGATTCGCGGGAAAAATTCTGTCAAGAACGGAAAAATTTTACGTTGAAGTTCCACATGAAGGTGAGTTTCCAGCTCATCAATTAGCACAACACCCTCTACATCGTACTGGCTCAACTCACCTTTCAATAACCAGTTGCGATCCATACGGAGGATAAGGTCAGCAACAATCCCAATAATGGCAGAATAGCCATCGGAAAGTTCATCTAGGCTGTAAGGGTTACGTCCATTTTGTTCAATGAGAAAGTTATAATTTTTATAATCATAAATCAGTTTGATGGAAGCATCGTCCAAAAGCACTTTCAGTGCATTCTCAAAGCGTTCAAACCATACTTTTATCTTTTTTTCAACATTTAAATCTCCCTCATTTTTAGCATAAGCTTGTTGTGTCTTTAAGTGAACCATATATTTGAGCAAGATTTTAGAAGGAGTTTCATTAATTCCGTAGTGTTGTGCAAGAATAACATTTCTTGCACCATTTACACGCTCAACTTGAGAATCACGCTCTGCAGAAAAAAATGCGGTGATAAAATCTCCGTTAGCATATAGGGTGTCAATATACAATTCATTTTTAAAGTCTAGCGTAACTCCGCGATCATACTGCTCAATTCGAGCACGGTCACTTTTCATCCGCTTTTGAATGATTAGTCGTTCGTCATCTGTTTTTGCTGTTTCATATTCTTTTTTATCTCTTGAGAGCCAATTGTAGTAATTAGCTTTTAAGTCAGTTAATTCGCCATTATTGATAACATGCAAATAACTCCTCATTGCCTGTAGTACAGAAGTCTTGCCAGAACCGTTTTTACCAGTTAAGATAAGGTGTTGACGCTTTTCAGGATTCAACTTGATTGTAATGTTTTTCAGGTGGCGAACCTCATTGATGCGGACTTCTGTGATAAAGTGTTCCATATCCTTACCTCACTGTCTTTGTAATGGAGTAGCATCTTTGAAAATCTTCCATGCAGAAGCGCACAGTTCTGCACCGAAAAGTTCTTCTGCCAATTGCTTCTGGTATTCGGGTTTCAACTTTCTGATGGAATCCATTGCTTTTATAACATCATACTTCGCATTTGCGTAGTCTTTTTGCTCTTTGTGGGTCATACTGGCTGCTCCTTTCAGTGAAAAATCATGTGGTTTGAACTTATTATACCTCTTTTATAGGACGTTGCACAGTGCTTTTGGGAAAAGAATCCTATATCAAAAGGCTTATGGGCTGCGGCACTCCCTACGAACAATTTTGATTTGTCTACCTCGGCTACAAAGGCGGCAAACTGGTTTTGGAGGGAAAGAGGAACATCATATATTTTCATTTTCATCAAGCCTGAAATGGTCAGTGCAGAATAAGCAGTTCCAGAGGACATTTGTTTTTTGTATTCGGCAATCAGGCTTTCAAGCAGGGTTTTCATGTAAGTAGAATTGAATCTATCAGAGCTATCGACTCGAATAAGATTTCCGTCCTTAAAATAAAAATCGTTTTTTTCGTCTACAATCCAAATGACACCGATCGTTCCAACGGCAGAAATCAACAAGTCCCCTTTTTGAGGCACGCCATACTGTTCCTTGATTTCTAAAAAACGTTTTTCTGTAATATAGAGCTCTGTCGAAATCGGATTGCCTTTTGATAGCTCTACAATTTCTTTTGTTCTATAAAAGGGAATTCCTTCAGAAACATATTCCTTTTCAAAGATTCTTTTACTCGAACCAATTCCAGTTAGACTTCCCAATTCTATTACATCCCACCTTTTAGTGTTCGAAATCGGGTCGCCAAACATCTCCACAAATCGAGCTTTGACAAGTTCATCCAGCTTGGTAAGCTGCGCTTGACGGCTATCCAAAGCATTTTTTGCATGGTGAATCGTTGTCAATGCCAACCTTTGCTGCTCAATATCAGGAAGTGGGACGTCTAACTCCAACAGTGTCGGGGTTGGCAAACTTCTTCTGCGCGCAGTTGAACCACGCAATTTTGCCTTATAATAGTCAATCGCACGATTGCAGCGTAACGCATATTCCAAAAATTCAGGGATGATTTTTGTCTGGTCAACATCCCAGATGCCATAGGCAGGGCTTACAATTCCGACATCTGTGATCCGCTGCGTTGCGAGAACACCCTCGTCAATCGGAAAGCCGATAACAAGCTGATTGCGATGCACAACTTTATAAGTGGATTTATCCTGCGATGCAACTGATTTCTTGAACTTGTCACTCTGGAAAACCAAGCCATTGTGCATGGTCATCGAAAGCACTGGATAATCGTCATTTCCGCACTTTTGGAGCTTAGCAGGCTTTATCAAAGTGCCGAGTTTCACCATTTTTACTGTGGTCATCGTTTCCTCACCAAAGTTAGAATTGTTTCATTTCAAAAGTTCTTCCAAAGCGTCCATCTCTGCGTCGATCTTCTTCTGCAAATCACGCAGCTGTGCCATAATTTCCTGTGTGGAAGGACACTCCACCGGCACATACTCGGTCTTTTTATACTTGTTGATGGACAAATCATAGTCGTTGCCCGCAATCTCGTCTTTCGGCACAAAGAAGCTCTGTTCCGTGCGCTCACGGGTGGCTTCAGCCTCCCGGTTGTGGAAGCGAGCGATAATATCGGGGATGTCGTTTTCCGTGGTCGGGCTGCGCTTATCGTCCAGCGAGAAGCCGTCGGCCTTCATATCGTAGAACCAGACGTTATCGGTGCCACCGTGGCCGGTCTTGGTGAAAATCAGGATGGCAGTAGAAACACCCGCATAGGGCTTGAACACGCCGGAGGGCATGGAAATTACGGCTTCCAGACGGTTGTTCTCGATGATCTCCTTGCGAATCGCCTTGTGTGCAGTGGAAGAGCCGAACAGAACGCCATCCGGGACGATGCAGGCACAGCGTCCGCCGACCTTCAGCATCCGCAGGAACAGAGCGAGGAACAGCAGCTCGGTCTTTTTGGTTTTGCAGAGCTTGAGCAGGTCGGTGGAAACAATGTCGTAGTCCAGACTGCCCTTGAATGGGGGATTTGCCAGAATCAGGCTGTATTTGTCCTTGTCGGGGTTCTGGTCGCTCAGGCTGTCGCGGTACTCGATGAACGGGTTGTCCACGCCGTGGAGCATCATGTTCATAGCACCGATGCGCAGCATGGTGCGGTCCATATCGAAGCCGTGGAACATGTGGTTCATGTAGTGGTCTTTGTTTTTGCGGTCAAAAAACACTTCCTGCTTGCAATTTTCTTTTAAATATGTTGCAGCCGCAATAAGAAAACCAGCTGAGCCAAACGCCGGGTCACAAATCACATCATCCGGGCGAGGTTTTACCAACTCAACCATCATTTTAATTATTTGACGAGGAGTACGGAATTGACCGTTTCGACCAGCATTTTCGAGCTTGGATAACAGATACTCATAAACATCGCCAGCAATATCTGATGCTGATTCCTTTGCCATCTGCTCATACATTCCGTCCATGGCGGTCACGATTTTATCCAGCATCAGCGGCGTGGGCACTTTGAAAATGGCATCACCCATGTACTTGGCGTAGGCACTGTCTTTGTCGCCGTGCAGATTCTTAATGAAGGGGAACACCATCTCCTGCATGGTGGAGTACATTTTGCCTGCCGGGAAATCGTGGAAAACGCTCCATTTGAGCTGTGCACCGTCCACAGTGCGCTCCCCGACCTGTACCTCGCCTGCAAAGATGCTCTTGTAGGGCAGACCCAGCATAGCGGCTTCTTTGGCGTGGGTGTTGTCGCTTTCATCGAGGTCGTGAATGAACATCAGATAGGTCATCTGCTCGATCACATCCAAGGGATTCGTCAGGCCACCCGTCCAGAAAATTTCCCACAGGCTGTCAATTTTGCTTTTCAGTTCTCCGGTTACCATGTATGTTCCTCCTGCGTGTCGAGAAAATGAGCTCGACAAACAATAATTTGTTATGCCATTATTATACCGTTTCTTCGGAATCGGTTCAATCTGCAAAAGGGGGAAGTCCGGAGTTTTCTACATTGTATGAATTTGATGTTGAAAATCCGATGTTTCGTCCTATTGACGGTTTTGTACAGAACGGCTATAATATAATTGAAATTATCATAATTCAAATTATATTAAGCAAGAGGTGAACAGTATGGAATTCATCGGCAGAACATCCGAACTGGCAACGCTGAATGCAGAATTAGAGCGTGGCA
>OGGV01000991.1_pt1 | contig 15223 bp, 13 predicted proteins | sample 1571301 | NCBI WGS metagenome assembly OGGV01 (sample SAMEA2582072, study PRJEB24529) | metagenome | biome: Human gut stool | place: China | collected 2011
GATGGACGCAAACAATCAGGAAACTTATTAACTGTTGATTTTATGTGCCATGGTGTGCCTTCAACGATACAATTTAAGGATTTTATTCTTGAAAGGGAAAAGAAAGAACATTCACCGGTGGTTAATGTGACCTTCCGAGAAAAAGATGATGGCTGGCGCACACAGGTAATAAAGACATATCATGAGAATGGTAGAGTTTGGAAAAAAACATCGTATTATTATTATTATTATTATATGTTTCTTAACAACTACTCTCTCAGAGATTCATGCTATTCTTGTGAGGAATACAATACACACAAAGCGGACATCACTTTGGCAGATGATTGGAACTGTAGTGAAAATGATAATTTAGGAACTTCTCTAGTTTTTGTGAATAGTTTATCCGGTCAGTCTGCAATTTATAGTGTTTTGGACAAAGTGACATATACTGACGTGACACAGCAGTCAATGGATAATATTGCAATTTATAGCCATTCTGGGTATGACTATAGAAAAAAAGAACAGTGGAAGGAAGCTTTAGAGACAGGCGGATATAGGAAGGCAAAGACGATACTGTTCTATAAAGCATCCATGATACCGTTGGCAAAGTATAAATTACGGAGACAAGCGTCAATGATCAAGAGAATGGTCAAGAGAATGATTAAGAAAAACGGGGGGGGGTAAGCAATAGAAGCATCGCTGCGGCTGCAAACTACCTAACCTCGTACAATAGAAAACTAATCGTTTACTCCAACGTTAACACAGAATATTCAAAGGGTTACCACCTATACTTAAGGATAGCTCTGGGAAAACCGTCGGTGGCTTAATGAGGAGGAAACGAATTGTGATTTCTATCGGAAAAGAATGTACAGGCTGCGGCCTATGCTCAGTAGCATGTCCCAAAGATGCGATTTCGATGCGTGAGAATGAAGAAGGTTTTCTGTACCCAATAATTGAAAAAGATAGATGCAATGAATGCGGAAGGTGTATATCGGTATGTAAGGATGTTCAGGACCAATGGCACCACAAGAACGGAAAACCGACAGTTAAGGCTTGTCAGACAAAGGATGAAAAGTGGCTGATTGAATCTACTGCAGGAGGGTTCTTCCCAACACTTGCACAATGGGTTCTTGAACAGAACGGTGTAGTGTTTGGAACTGCTTATAATTCTAGTATGATCCCGGTTGTGTGCAAAGCAGAATCACCAGAAGAGATACGACGATTTAACGGTTCAAAATATGTTCAGTCTGATTTATCACAGGCGCTTCCTGAGATAAAGAAAGAATTAATAACCGGAAAATTAGTTTTCTTTTCTGGAACACCTTGTCAAGTGGCCGCAGTTAAGACCCTGTGTAAGGATTGTGTAGGCAAAAGACTTTTGACAATGGATGTTGTTTGTTACGGTGTGCCAAGTCCGGGGCTGTTTCGTGCATTTCTAAATACTATTGAGAAAAAAAGGCAAGCTAAAGTAGTTGATTATCGGTTCAGAGATAAGCACAAGAATGGATGGAGTCATACAACAGTAGTTACTATGGTAGATGCAGTTGGAGAAACATTACAGTATGAAGAAGAAGACTACAGTAAAGTTCCGTATTACAAAATGTTTGGAAACAGAAACTGCTTTAGAAAAGAATGCTATAGTTGCCCGTACAACACGATAGAACGAATTTCGGACTTCACAACGGGAAACTTTTGGGGTATTGAAAGTATGACGAATAAATTTGATACGAAGAATGGGGTGTCAATGCTTCTGCTTAATACAGAACTCGCTCAAAAAGTATTTGAAGAAGTCGACAATCGTTATCGGGTGTTGGACATGAATCTTGAACAAGCAGTTCAGGCAAATGATGCCCTCGTTCATACATGTAAATATCCTAGGGATAGAAATCGCTTATATCGTTGCTTTTACAAAAAAGGATTTGACATTATGTATAAACGATTTTACGAAGAAACAAAAATCAAGAAAACCAAAAGAAAGATCAAAAGTATATTGAAAAAGATTTTGTTGAATTAGTAAGCGAAAGGGAATTTGGTAAATGTCTGGATTTACAGGAAAACTAGTGAAAAATGCGGCACTAGGAATTACTTTTAAGGTATTAACAATTGTTTTTACATTTGTTAATCGAACGTTGTTTATCCGTGTGTTGGGAGAGCAATACCTTGGAATTAATGGCTTGTATTCGAATGTTTTGTCTGTGCTCTCACTTGCTGATTTAGGAGTCAATAGTGTCCTGATGTTCTTCCTTTATGAGCCTTTGGCACATAGAGATGAAAAAAAGCTGTCCACTTTGGTCGCATACTTTAAAAAAGTATATTTTGCGATTGCTGGTATAGTGCTTGCAGTAGGGCTAAGTCTGATACCGTTCCTCCCTTGTTTAGTAAAAGGGGCAGATTTATCGAAGACTGAACTGATACTATATTATGTCTTGTTTTTAATCAATACCTGTTGCTCGTATCTGGCGGTGTATAAATCAACAATGCTGATTGCTGATCAGTCTGCGTACATTGTTAATACCGTAAATTTCGTATTTACTGTTATTCAGAGCATGCTTCAAATTGGAATACTGTATATTACGAAAAACTATGTGTACTATCTTCTGGTGGTAATTGTCTGTACACTCGGCAATAATATCATTCTTACAGTGATTTCTGGAAAACGCTATCCATTTTTGAGTAGTGTTACTCCAGATCGTGATGTTGGAAATCTAAAAAAAAGGATATTCAGCAATATTAAGAATGTTTTTCTTTACCGTGTAGGCGGTACAATTATAAATTCAACCGATAATATACTGATTTCGGTTTTAATTGGGACGAGCGTTGTTGGGTATTATTCGAATTATGCACTTATAATCACAAATCTAACAGCATTATTGATGTTTTTCTCGCAAGCTATGATGACCTCAATGGGGAATTTTGGCGTGGATGCAGATGTTGATAAAAAAGAATTGGTTTTTCGGTCATCAATGCTGATCTATGCGGGAATCGCAGCATTTGCAACTAGCTGCATTGTTACAATGATGAACGATTTTATGACAATCTGGCTAAAAGATGAACAGTATCTTTTGAGTGATGCGTTTGTATGGGTTCTAGGGTTCAAGCTGTTTATAGACATTATTACATCCACCAACTGGACATTCAGAGAGTCAGCAGGACTCTTTAAGGAAGTTCGTTTAATTATGTTCTTGGCGGCAATTATTAATCTGATACTATCAGTGCTCCTGGCAAAGCCGTTTGGATTAGCAGGCATAATTGTTGCTACATCTATTGCAAAAATACTGACACTGTTTTGGTATGAACCGAGGACATTTTATCGAAAAATATTCTGTAAGAATCTGTCGAGATATTGGACATATCATGCAACGTTAATGATCGTATGTGTCTTATGTATCATTGGTAGTTATGTACTTTCATCGAGTCTCGCCACTTCTCTGATTGGTATACTTGCCAAGATAATGCTTTCGGCACTTTTTACTATAGTTGTTTTTTCTGTAATGCTCGGCAGAACAAACGAATATAAGTTTTGCATTGGAAAAATTAATGGTCTGGTTCGTACAGTTGGAAAAAACTGACTGTTTGTGAATACTTATGGTTTAATAGAATAGTAGGAGGAAAATTAAAATGTCTGCATTTGATAACGCAACCCTTATGATCACTGGTGGTACCGGTTCTTTTGGCTCTACTGTCCTGAAGCACTTCCTGGACTCTGACCTGAAGGAGATCCGCATCTTCTCTCGTGACGAGAAGAAGCAGGACGATATGCGCCATGAGCTTCAGGCAAAGCACCCGGAGAACGCCAAGAAGGTGAAGTTCTACATCGGTGATGTCCGCAATCCCCAGTCTATCCGTGACGCCATGCCCGGTGTTGATTATATCTTCCACGCTGCTGCTCTGAAGCAGGTCCCTTCCTGCGAGTTCTTCCCCATGCAGGCCGTTCAGACCAACATCATCGGCACCGATAATGTACTGCACGCTGCCATCGACGCTGGCGTCAAGCGTGTTGTTTGTCTGTCCACTGATAAGGCAGCTTATCCCATCAATGCCATGGGCATCTCCAAGGCCATGATGGAGCACGTCATCTACGCCAACGCCCGTGTGGCTGCGGAGCGCGGCGGCACGACCATCTGCTGTACCCGTTACGGCAACGTCATGTGTAGCCGTGGCTCCGTCATCCCTCTGTTCATCGATCAGATCAAGGCCGGTAATCCCATCACCATCACCGACCCCAACATGACCCGCTTCCTGATGAACCTGGACGAGGCGGTGGACCTGGTCATGTTCGCTTTCCAGCACGCCAACCCCGGCGACCTGTTCATCCAGAAGGCTGATGCCTCTACCATCGGCGATTTGGCTAAGGCTGTCCAGCAGCTCTTCGGCGATACTGGCACGAACATCATCGGCACCCGTCACGGCGAGAAGCTGTTTGAGACCCTGATGACTCGTGAGGAGCGTCTGCGCAGTCAGGATATGGGTCACTACTTCCGTGTTGCTGCGGATAACCGTGACCTGAACTACGATAAGTTCGTGGTCAAGGGCGAGGTACATACCATGGCGGACGAGTCCTACACCAGCCACAACACCGAGCGTCTGGATGTTGAGGGCACTGTGAAGAAGATTCTGACCACTGAATATGTCCAGAATGCACTGAAGGGCATCCCCAATGTCTAAGAAAAAGCTGTTGCTGGTTGGTGCCGGTGGCTTCGGGCGCATGGTGGCGGAACAGGCGATGCTCCAATACGACTGTGCTTTTGTGGATGATAGACAAGACGTGGACACTGAGATCTGTGGCATTCCGGTGGTTGGAGGTCTTTCCGATTTACCAGAGTTGCGGAAAAACTATGACCTGCTGGTGGTGGGCATCGGCAGCAACCAGTTCCGGGCGCAGGTGTATGAGAAAGCAAAAACACTTGGCTATGGGTTCCCCAACATCATTGCTCCCAGTGCCTACATCAGTCCATACGCTAAGTTGGGATGCGGTTGTGTGGTATTGCAAAATGCCTGTGTCCAGAACGGTGCGTCCGTTGGCGACGGTATTCTGCTGAATGCCGGAACAGAGGTCCACTGTGATGCGACGTTAGGGGACTACGCCCTTATCTACACCAACAGCGTAGTTCGCACAGGCGCAACGGTGGGGAACTTTGCCCGCATCGGCAGCAACTGCACCATCTGCAATAACGCAACTGTGCCGGATGGTGCAGATATTCCGGACTGCACCGCAGTACATTAAAGAGGTGATAGGATGAACATTCTAGTCACAGGTGCCAAGGGTATGGTGGGAACCGCCCTGTGCAACAACCTGAAAAACATCCGGGATGGGAAAAATAAGACCCGCCCGGCATTGAATATTGAAGAAATCTACGAGTATGACTTGAACTCCACCCCGGCGGAGCTGAATGAGTACTGCCGTAAGGCAGACTTTGTGTTCAATCTGGCTGGTGTGAATCGTCCGGAGAATCCTGAGGATTTCATGAAGGGCAACTTCGGCTTTGCATCCGACTTGCTGAACTGCCTGAAAAAGCACAACAACAAGGCGACCATCATGCTGTCCTCCTCCATTCAAGCCACGTTGGCAGGCCGCTTTGGCAACAGCGAGTACGGCCGCAGCAAGAAGGCTGGCGAGGAGCTGTTCTTCCAGTATGCTCAGGAGACCGGGGCAAAGGTGGCGGTCTATCGCTTTGTGAACCTGATGGGACACAGCCGCCCCAAGTACAACAGTGCTGTCAGCACCTTCTGCTGGGCAGTTGCCAACGACGAGCCCTTCACCGTCAACGACCGCAGCACCGAGTTGGAGTTGCTGTACATCGACGATCTTGTAGAAGGGATGTTTGACCTGCTGGAAGGCAAAGAACAGCACTGTGAGTTTGACGGTGTGGAGACTGTCCTGAAAGAAGATGGCTGCTATTGTTGTGTTCCTGTGACCCACAAGGTCACGCTGGGCGAAATCGTGGATTTGTTGCAGGAGTTCAAGGCGCAGCCCACGACCCTCATGATGCCGAAGATGCCGGATGGCTCCTTTGCAAAGAAGTTGTACTCCCTGTACCTGACCTATCTGCCGACGGACAAGTTCAAGTATGCCCTGAAGATGAACGTGGACAACCGTGGTTCTTTCACGGAATTGGTTCATACCGCCGACTGTGGACAGGTGAGCATCAACATCAGCCGTCCCGGAATCACCAAGGGGCAGCACTGGCACAACTCCAAGTGGGAACTTTTCATTGTGGTTGCTGGTCATGGCTTGATTCAGGAACGGAATATTAACACCGGGGAAACGGTAGAGTTTGAAGTTTCCGGGGACAAGATTGAGGCTGTCCACATGATTCCCGGCTGGACGCACAATATCATCAACCTGTCGGAGACGGAAAATCTGGTGACGGTGATGACCTGCAACGAGATTTTCAACCCGAACCATCCGGACACCTTCTTTGAGCCGGTGTAAAAGAAAATACTGGTTGGCAATAGGAGATTTTTATGGAACATAATTTTACATGGAAAAACGATGGGCGCACCAAGGTTATGATCGGCTGCGGCACTCGCCCGGAGATCATTCGGCTGGCTGCTGTCATTAAGCGTTGCCGGGAATATTTTGACTGCTGTGTGGTCTACTACAACCAGAACTGGGACAGAAACCTTTCCACCGTTTTCTGGGAGGATTTTGAGCTGAAAAACACCTTCGGGGAGTATGGCCCGGACATTCTTGTTCCTGTTGTGGGCGAAAATCTGGGCGTGACCTGCGGCAACATTTTGGGGCGCAGCTATGAGCTTCTGTCCGAGTTGCAGCCGGAGGGCTATCTGGTGCTGGGCGATACCAACTCCTGTCTGTCTGCCATCAGTGCCAAACGGCTGCATATCCCGCTGTTTCACATGGAGGCTGGCAACCGCTGCAAGGATGAGTGCCTGCCCGAGGAGACCAATCGCCGCATCGTGGATGTGATTTCTGACGTGAATATGTGCTATTCCGAGTTCGCCCGGAAGTATCTGGCGGATACCGGTTTGCCCAAGGAGCGCACCTACCAGACCGGCTCTCCAATGGCAGAAGTGTTGCACATGAATCTGGAGAAAATCCAGAAAAGCGATGTGCTGGAACGTCTGGGACTGGAGAAGGACAAGTATATCCTGCTGTCCGCCCACCGTGAGGAGAACATCGACTCCGAAAAGAACTTCCTGAGCCTGTTCACCGCCATTAACGCTCTGGCAGAAAAGTACGATATGCCCATTCTCTACTCCTGCCATCCCCGCAGCAGGCACCGCCTGGAAAAGAGCGGCTTCCAGCTGGATCCTCGTGTCCGTGTCAACGAGCCGCTGGGCTTCAACGACTACAACAAGCTGCAAATGAACGCGTTGGCAATCGTCTCCGACTCTGGCACTCTGCCCGAGGAAAGCAGTTTCTATCTGTCCATCGGTCATCCCATCGCTGCCGTATGCATCCGCACCTCCACCGAGCGTCCCGAGGCTCTGGAGGCCGGTGACTTCATTCTGGCTGGCATTACCACCCGGGAACTGCTCAACGCCACTGATATGGCGATCGAGATGAAGCAGAAGGGCGTTCTGGGCAAGCCCTGCCCCGACTATGTGGATGAAACGGTGTCCATGAAGGTGGTTCGCATCATTCAGGGGTATGTCAACGTAGTTAATAAAATGGTGTGGAGAAAATACTGATTTTTCACAGCAGCCATGCATCAGCATGGCTGTACTGCTCAAGTATGCTACCTCTCCGTGGTGAGCAGCAGGCAACGAGAGCCTATCTCGGCTAAAGCATCTAATCGTTAATTCACTCTTTAGATGAGGAAAAACTATAATGGGAAAGTATTTTGGAACTGATGGTTTCCGTGGGGAAGCCGGAATCCCTCTGACCGCAGACCACGCCTACAAGGTTGGTCGTTTTCTGGGTTGGTATTACAATATGCTCCGTGAGCGCAACGGCAACAACGAGCCTGCCCGCATCGTCATCGGTAAGGACACCCGCCGCAGCTCCTATATGTTCGAGTATAGTCTGGTCGCTGGTCTGACTGCATCTGGTGCAGATGCCTATCTGCTACACGTCACTACCACTCCTTCTGTTGCTTACATCGCCCGGGTGGATGATTTTGATTGCGGCATCATGATTTCTGCCAGCCATAATCCCTACTACGATAACGGCATCAAGCTGATCGACTGCTATGGCGAGAAGATGCCGGAGGAGATCTTGCTGTTAGTCGAAGATTACATTGACGGCAAGCTCCATGTGTTCGATAAGGACTGGCCGGAGCTGCCCTTTGCTCATCGTGAGCATATCGGCTGCACGGTGGACTATGTGTCTGGCCGCAATCGCTATATGGGCTATCTGATCAGCCTCGGCATCTATTCCTTCAAGGGTGTCAAGGTTGGTCTGGACTGCGCCAACGGTTCGAGCTGGAATATTGCAAAGAGCGTGTTCGACGCACTGGGTGCAGACACCTACGTCATCAATGCACAGCCCAACGGTCTGAACATCAACAACAATGCCGGCTCCACCCACATTGAGGGCTTGCAGAAGTTCGTGGTAGAGAAGGGTCTGGATATTGGTTTCGCCTACGACGGTGATGCTGATCGTTGCCTGTGTGTGGATGAAAAGGGCAATGTCATCACTGGCGACCACATCCTGTACATCTACGGTTGCTACATGAAGGAGCGTGGCAAGCTGCTGACCAACACCGTGGTCACGACCGTTATGTCCAACTTTGGTCTGTACAAGGCTTTTGATGAGAAGGGCATCGGCTACGCAAAGACTGCTGTGGGCGACAAGTATGTTTATGAGTACATGGCTAAGAATGGCTGCCGCATTGGCGGTGAACAGAGCGGTCATATCATTTTCAGCAAGTACGCCAGCACCGGTGATGGTATTCTGACCAGTCTGAAAATGATGGAAGTCATGCTGGCCAAGAAACTGCCCATGAGCAAGCTGGCTGAGCCTTTGAAGATCTATCCGCAGGTGCTGGAGAATGTTCGTGTGACCGACAAGAAAACTGCACAGGATGACGAAGCAGTGCAGGCAGCAGTCAAGGCTGTGGCCGAAGCACTTGGCGACACTGGTCGTATCCTTGTCCGTGAGTCCGGCACGGAGCCGGTCGTGCGTGTGATGGTGGAAGCACCTGACCATGACACCTGCCAGAAGTATGTGTCTCAGGTTGTAGAGACCATTAAGAGCAGAGGTTACGGAGTTTGAGGGAGTTTGTCTACCAGATCCATTGCAGCACGAGTGCGAACCTGACAGTAGGCGAGGGTGTTATTTTAATAGTTCTTGGTTTACTGGCGTGGTTCAACCGAAGAGACAAGAAGTGGTTTCCTACTACCTATAGTGTATTTTTGATTTTTTATATCACATTGCTGCGCCGTGCGCCGGGATATAATGAGAACATCCGTCTGCACCTGAAATTGTGGCCCAATGCTGGTGTGTGGGCGGGCAATCTGTTGAATCTGATCCTATATGTTCCGTTCGGCTGGACAGGTCAGAGATGGAAAACGGACAGAAGGAGAATAGTCGCTGCGGCTTTTCTGCTCTCGGTGTGTTGTGAAGAACTGCAGTATTTTACAGGTAGGGGCGTGGCAGATGTGAATGATGTGCTATTCAATACACTTGGAGCTGTGATAGGAATATGGATTGCAAGCAAGAATCTCTTTTGAAAAACTGATAAAAGTAATAATTTGAGCTGTGGGAAATCCCTCACAGCTTTGCCGCTCGGAACTTTGCACACCTCTACGTGGTGGGCGGCAGGCAACACAGTGGGAAGCTGTGGCTAAGATGTAAAGAAATAACGGAGAGAGATGGAAGGCGAAAAAGTAGGGGCGTTGGAGAAGTTTCTCAACTACATGATTCAATGCGCTGACAGAAAGCGCATCAGGGAGATGCTGAGAGGGTAGTTCCGATTGATTATATTGCACTTATGCGGAAAGCGTTCATTTCATATTGAGGAGCGAATGAATTTTTTCTGCTTGAAATGAGCGCAATGATAATCCCATGGAGTTCATCCTTATATGATATGTTCCCCTAATGCTGGATGCCTGGTATTAGGGGATTTTTATGCGATAGAGTTATGTACACAGGAAGTGCGATGAATTGTATCAATGAAGGATACTCACCTAATGAAAATATGTGATTCTTCTGACCTTTTTCAGAATACAAGGATAGTACTATGGAACCCTTCACGGAGCTGAGAATATGAGAAGCTGAATTTACATAAATGGAAGTAATATCGTGAAAAGACTTTTTTGGCTACTGTTTGGAATTGGAACATCTATTGCGTTGGTGGCATTCGGTCTATCAGATAATATACCGAACTATTTTTTCAATATTTTTTTGGGGTTGAGTACAAATATATTTGGCTTGATTATTACAATTTTCTTTGCACAAAAATATATTGATGAGAACGAAAGAAAAAATAGAAAAGTGTCTGAAAAGGATGAGATTATCCGGCGTGATAGAATTATGCGGCAACTTATTGAGCTTTATTTAGAAGGGTATGCAAGTATTGCAATTCCTAACAAACGGAGTGTGAGCGAAGTTCATATCAATGCGGCGGACGATGATGAATTTGCATTTGAAGATCTGGCTGGAATGTATGAGCCTTCTCTGATAATCCAGAAAAAGGGTGTTCGGCCGTCTATTGAGATCTTTTATGAAAATGAATATAAATTGGCAAAATATGTTATGGATGTCATAGAGAATGTTAATTTTGAGTTTTATCCAGAACTTTTGAATACCTTGACGGCGTTCTATGAGACATATATAAAGTCGGACGAAAAAGATATGGTTCTTTGGCCGCTTACAATTGATAACGCAGACAACAAAAAGCTTGTAATTGCGGCGATGAGCGAGATGATTAAGGATGAAAAGCAGGATTGGCTTACGCAAGATGCACAAGGTGCGCTCGATGGTAATGTGATGAAGTCATACGTTGCGCTATATTCAAAGGTAAGAGCAGAAAGGAGATTGATTGCGAAATACATGCAGGAGATAAAAAATATGAAATGTGATATGCCATTATGAAATGGATCATAGAACTTATTCCATTGCTATGGTATACGGCTTAAGGGGTTTCTATTGGGACAAGCAAAGTTCGATATCTTGTGCTCCATCTAAAAGACAGGAAAACTCGTAATGAACAATCATTGCACATACGCCTATCGCATGAATCGGTGTGCGAGAGGCATATTCGGACTACGGAGACAAAAACAATGATTATATATAATATTCTTTCAAAAAAAGATGCGCAAAATACACTAGAAAGATTGACGGGAATCACTTGGTCGGAATGGAAGAGTATTCGAGACGGCTATGATGGAGACCGGTGGACATATGAAGACGATTATATCGAAGATGTTCTCAAAAACAGAAATGTGATACTGCCATCATTTTATGAACTGGAATTTGTCTTTAGTCATGTTACAACAAGTGCGAATGGCTGTATCGATATAAGAAAATATGGATTGATTACACACGCCTGTCAAAATAATAAGACAGAATTGTGTGCGTTTCTTCATGAAAACGGAGTTGCGATTGATCTGAGCAGGCGTGAACTTCAATATTTCGATAAGGTGTTTGACGTTAGTTATGATAGGTGTCCGCTTGAGTATGTGGAAACTGAATATGCGGCGTGGTTAGTTGGACGTAAGCTGTATTATGACTACGGCATCTGTGGCTTTCTTTCGTACGGTAACACTGCCTACGGAGGCTATGTTCACAGACGTCCGGAGCTCCTAATGAACATTGATAGGCTGTTAAAAACTGATTTGGCAGATAAATGGGAGGATACCCATCAGCCATATGAAGTCATAGCACATATAGGGGCAAAAATGATAGTGTGTGACGGTGATGAGCGTTGTGATGATCAAAGAAAAGAAATGGATTATCTAATGAAAGCATATTGGTGTGCATTTTCGGATGACGAAAATATCGTTCTTCTTCGGAGTGAAGTTGAAGTGCCGCCGGAAAATATATGGAAAGTTCGCCCATTTGAGGCTTGGAGGTGATGGTATTGTCATTTCAGGTCCTAGTCCTCAAAAATAGCAAAAGATGTCTCAAGCACATCGCTGATTTGGCATCCCAATTTGCAGAGAAGCGGTCTGTCGTGGCCTCTTAAAAAGTATAGATACACCGTGTGGACAACTGAACCCTGGTAGGTCACACGGTGTTTTTAGAACAGAATATATAGTTTGTAACGTAAATAATAGGAAGGAAATGCATTGTGACAGAAATACGCAAGCCCGGCGGTGGGCGAAAGCCATCAAAACCGGGTTACTGTGCCGACAAGAATCTAGCCCAGCAGATGGAGGCAACGGTCGCACTTTATAAGGAAAATCACTCCCTCCAAGCCATCGCAGACGCCCTGTCCCTCAACCCCATCAAGGTCCGGAAGCTGCTCATCACAGCCGGGATCTATGAATCAGACGTAGCGGAGATGGTGCGGCGTACCTTTAGTAATTATAGAGAGACACAGGGTTACAAGGATGCAGTTTTCTCCACTGCATCATCCCTTAAATTGTCCAAAGCCTCCGTCACCTCGTACCTGCCATACGAAAAGGGGGTGTACTTTCCAAAGGAGGCACCCGTGGAAAAAATCAGTGTGGGGGCAGAGCGGCAGCGGAGATATAGGGCAGTAAGAAAACTGCGAACCGAGCCGACAGAGGAGCATTTGTGGGAAGTGGTTCTACTTTATTCTGGAGTGCGGTTCAAAACCTACTCCGGCTTACCCTTTACCTATGAGATACGAAAAGGTCGGAATGGGCAATACACAAAAGAGCTTTGGATCGACCGCCGGGAAAATAGTAAAAGCCTGGCATGGAGTTCGGTATTGCTGGCCCTGAACAATATAAAAGAGGTGGGAGCGGTGGTGGATAGGCCAAAAGCTCTGGGCGACATCCGAGGCGTGACCTATATTTATGGAATGTTCTACCGATTCGGACTCATTGATATGCCGGATAAAGTGAATGGGAAGATGAAAAGAACTGGTCGGCAGATGTGACATTCTAAGGATGGATGACGTTTTTATTGCTGACTGTTCCATATCGAACAAATATCCTCCTTCTCCCACCGCACCCTTCAAAAACACGTCCGGTGAAATTTCAATCCAAAAACCGCCGGGAAAAAGCCGCAAGGGCCACAAACAACCTGCTACACAGCCATCTGGTATTTGCTCACCCCCATAAAATCCACCCTGATATCACCCCTCAAAGCCGCAAGATCACGGACTGAGGAGAGTACCTGGGCAGGGCAGACGCCCCGGCGGAGGCCCCTGGGCCCCGGGCTCTCCGAAGGGTGACGAATGAGAATATGTGCTATCGTTCGCATAAATATACTACCTGAAAAAGAAATAAGAAAAACTTGAAAATAACGCTGAAACGTGGTATAATAGCGGTACGAACAAGCCGTGTTTAGTACGACAACTGTGCGCTGTGGTACTGTAACTGTTGTTTCAAAATTAGGAACGACTACAAAAAGTGCGCGAAAAACAAGCGTAGCTACGACGACACCTACCAGGTTCAGGTCGTGTCTTGGTACGACAACGAGAACTCCTACACCGCTCAGATGGTCCGTACCATCAAGTACTTCGCTGAGAACTGCTGATCGTAGCTTCTCACTGGAAAGTGCCTGAGGTGAACGTACCGGGCTGTGCCGGTTCCGGCATGGCCATGTGAATACGTTGACTTGCACCCTTTTCTCTGCATTCCGTGGAGAAAAGGGTGCTTTTGTTTGTCCGGGTGTATTTTGATCGGGGCGTATACAGCAGGGGAAGCGTCTGTTCCTGCCGGTAAAAATGGTACGGCAGGAGAGAGATGCCGCCCGCAAAAACAGGGATGCATCGTGGTTTGTGCCCGGTTCGGTCAAAATAGACACATTTTGGAACAACCACAGGAAATGTTTGTTAAACAATTATCTATTCTGCGTCCTTGCATTGTACACAGTTTTTGTTTATAATAGTAACAGGCGGGGCAGGAATGCCCCCTGAAAAGCGAGCGAAACTCTAGTTCAGAAATCAAAGTTTGAGAGGAGTTTATTACCATGGGTTTAGGTAAGAAGACGATCGACGATCAGAACTACTGCGGCAAGAAGGTGCTTGTCCGCTGTGATTTCAACGTCCCCATGAAGGACGGTGTCATCACCAACGAGAACCGCATCAATGCGGCTCTGCCCACCATCCAGAAGCTGGTCAACGATGGCGCTAAGGTCATCCTGTGCAGCCATCTGGGCAAGCCGAAGAACGGCCCCGAGGCCAAGTTCAGCCTGGCCCCCGTTGCTGTCCGCCTGAGCGAGAAGCTGGGCCAGCCTGTTACCTTTGCGGACGATGACAATGTCGTCGGCGAGAACGCCAAGGCTGCTGTTGCCACCATGGGCAACGGCGAGGTCGTTCTGCTGCAGAACACCCGTTTCCGCAAGGAGGAGACCAAGAACGAGCCCGCTTTCAGCGAGGAGCTGGCCAGCCTGGCCGACGCTTACGTTGACGACGCTTTCGGCTCCTGCCACCGCGCTCACTGCTCCACCGCCGGTGTGACCGACTATGTCAAGGATACCGCTGTCGGCTACCTGATGGAGAAGGAGATCAAGTATCTCGGCAACGCCGTGAACGATCCCGAGCGTCCCTTCACCGCTATTCTGGGCGGCGCCAAGGTTGCGGACAAGCTGAACGTCATCTCCAACCTGCTGGAGAAGGTCGACACGCTGATCATCGGCGGCGGCATGGCCTACACCTTCCTGAAGGCCCAGGGCTACGAGATCGGCAAGAGCCTGTGCGACGACAGCAAGCTCGACTACTGCAAGGACATGATGGCCAAGGCCAAGGAGAAGGGCGTTAAGCTGCTGCTGCCCGTCGATGCTGCCTGCATCAAGGACTTCCCCGATCCTATCGACGCTCCCGTCGATACCGTGATCGTTCCCGTCACCGCGATCCCGGCTGACAAGGAGGGCTGCGACATCGGCCCCGAGTCCATGAAGCTGTTTGCTGACGCCGTCAAGGCCAGCAAGACCGTTGTCTGGAACGGCCCCATGGGCGTGTTTGAGAACCCGACCCTGGCTGCCGGCACCCTGGCTGTTGCCAAGGCTATGGCCGAGAGCGACGCTACCACCGTTATCGGCGGCGGCGACTCCGCTGCAGCTGTCCAGCAGATGGGCCTGGGCGACAAGATGACCCACATCTCCACCGGCGGCGGCGCTTCTCTCGAGTACCTCGAGGGCAAGGAGCTGCCCGGCATCGCCGTCATCCAGAAGGCATAATTTGTAAGGATACCCGCAGGAGCG
>OGGV01001003.1_pt1 | contig 15041 bp, 8 predicted proteins | sample 1571301 | NCBI WGS metagenome assembly OGGV01 (sample SAMEA2582072, study PRJEB24529) | metagenome | biome: Human gut stool | place: China | collected 2011
TTAATAGTTAGAAAAATGTGGATGTACGGTCCAGTGTTATATAGTAGCGCGCAAAATACTATCAAAGCCAGTTCTTTATTCTTCTCATTGCTTCCATACAATCATTGTGATCGCCGAATGCTGTCAGTCGGATATATCCCTCACCGCTGGGGCCGAAACCTACACCGGGGGTTCCTACTACATTGGCTTCATACAACATCTGTTCGAAGAATCGCCAGGAAGAGAGCCCGTTCGGGGTTTTCACCCATAAGTATGGAGCATTGACGCCTCCGTATACTTTCAATCCGGTAGCTTCCAGTCCTTCCTTCATGATCTTCGCATTGCTCATATAATAGTTAATCGTTTCTTTAATCTGTGCTTTGCCTTCTGTACTGTAGACGGCTTCCGCTGCACGTTGTGTGATGTACGAAGTGCCGTTGAATTTAGTGCACTGGCGGCGGTTCCATAATTTGTTGAGTGGAATCCGGTCGCCTTCCAGTGTGGCAGCTGTCAGTTCTTTCGGGACTACGGTATATCCGCAACGTACTCCGGTGAAACCGGCTGTCTTTGAGAAACTGCGGAACTCAATAGCACATTTCTTGGCTCCTTTGATTTCGTATATGGAGTGGGGGACATCCGCATCCTGAATATAGGCTTCGTATGCGGCATCGAACAAAATCAGTGTATCATTTGCCAATGCATAGTCTACCCACTTTTTTAGTTCCGGTTTGGTCAGTGTCGTCCCTGTCGGATTGTTCGGGTAGCAGAGGTAAACAATGTCTATCCGTTTGTCGGGAATCTCCGGAATGAAGTCATTCTCACTTGTACAAGGCATATAAGTCACATTGCTCCATTTGCCTGTTCCTTCTTCCAGCACTCCGGCACGTCCGCACATGACGTTACTGTCAATATATACCGGGTAAATAGGGTCTGTTACACCGACACTATTGTCGTGGCGAAGGATATCGCCGATATTTCCGGTATCACTTTTGGCTCCGTCGTTGACGAATATTTCTGATGGTGAGAAATGAATGCCACGTGGAGCGAAATCATTCTTTATAATAGCTTCAATCAGAAAATCGTACCCCTGCTCAGGACCATATCCGCGAAATGTATCTTTACTTGCCAGCTCTTCCACTGCTTTGTGCATAGCCTCGATACATGCTTTGGGAAGCGGCTGAGTGACATCTCCGATACCTAACCGGATAATATCCTGCTTCGGATGCGTTATTTTGAATGTATTTACCTTCTTCGCTATATCCGAGAACAAATAGCTCCCCGGTAATTTCAAAAAATGTTCGTTTACTAATGCCATATTGTTATTGTTTTAAGTTTCTATTACTATTCATTCTCAACTCTCTATTCTCAACTCTCAACTTCTTCAACAATTTCCCCATCGAAAACCTTGGTTGCCGGTCCGGTCATTAATATATGTCCGGAGGTTTCATCCCATTCGATGGTAACTGTCCCTCCATCCATTATCACATCACTTTTTCTTCCTGCAAGTCCGTTGATGAAGGCGGCTACTGCTGTGGCGCAGGCACCTGTTCCGCAAGCTTGAGTAATTCCCGATCCTCTTTCCCATACTCTCATCCGTATGGTGTCTCTACCGACGATCTGTGCAAACTCTACATTCGTTCTGTCGGGAAAGAGAGGATGATTCTCCAGTTCAGGACCGATTTCCGGCAGATTAATTCGGGTAATGTCATCAACAAATGTGACGAGATGTGGATTACCCATTGATACTTTAGTAGATGGGAAAGGATATTTCTTTTTCCAATCAATCTCTCCTGTTTCTTGTGGACTGCCCATATCTACGGTGACTGTACTGACTGTTTTTCCCTCTACCTGCAATTTCAGAATTTTAATTCCCGATAGTGTATCCAAAGTTATTTCTGTTTTATCAGTCAATCCGTATTCATATACATATTTGCCTACGCAGCGGCTACCATTGCCACACATCATTGCTTCCGAACCGTCGGCATTGAAAATACGCATACTGAAATCCGCTTTATCAGAGACACCAATCAATATTAGTCCATCACTTCCGATTCCTGTATGAAACTTGCTCCATTCGATCGCTTTCTTTTCAGGGTCTGCTATCGGATATCTGGTCGTGTCTACATATATGTAGTCATTTCCTGTTCCATGCATTTTAGTGAACTTAATTCTTGTTGTCATTTTGATTGGTATTTATTGGTTGTTGTATCCTTTTGTTTTATTACAATGCAAAGATATGACTTTTTGCTTTATATTTTATTGAAAAGTATGTCTAATCTCTATTAATTTTCTGTGAACTTATAATTGCCTTTCATACGGCTATGTTTAGTTATAATTTGGAATTATATATATTCATATATTAATAAACTGTTATTTGAACGAATTGCTTTGTATATTCTTTCATAATATATGAAGAATATTTAGTCCTGATAATCCATAAAACCAGTTATAAAAACAAGAAATATATTCTTTTTCTTTTGACGATATGAAAGTGAAAATCCTTATTTCTCTATCATATTGTTCGCGGAGTGTTTTGAAGAACCTTTTTCTGTATTCATTGTTTTAGCACTATCATTAATATAAAAACGTAGCGATATGAATATAGAGAAACAATTAGAAACAGCAGTTAAAACCAACCATCTGGTGTTGGTGGTGTTCTATGCCGATTGGTCCCCTCATTATGAGTGGATAGGGCCTGTGCTCCGAACTTACGAAAAGAGAACTGTGGAATTGATTAGAGTGAATGCAGAAGAGAATAGAGCAATTGCTGATGCTCATAATGTAGAAACAGTACCGGCTTTCCTTCTATTGCATAAGAGTCATGAACTTTGGAGGCAGGTAGGAGAGCTTACGGTAGAAGAATTAAAAGAGGTATTGGATGATTTTCAATAAGATGAAAGATTGTAATTTCATCTGTCGGTTTATTAAAAAAGTGCTATCACGTGAGTTAAACTTACTGAATAATAGCACTTTTTCTTATATATAACATAATTATTATCCTTCTGATACTTCATCATCAACAATATCATTCAAATCAAAAAAACAACAAACGAGTAGAAGAATTTTCATCTTCAGGTGTCAGCGGGACAAAACCATTCTTTATATAAAATGGAACAGCTTCGGAATAGGCATCTACGGTAAGAAAGCGGCACCCTGTTTTATTATTTATAACAAAATAGCTCTGAATAAAAGCTAAAAGGAATGAGCCCATGCCTGTACCCTTCACTAAACGATCTACTCCTAAACGACAAATCTTCGCTGCCGGATAACTTCTTAATCGTTTTTCATTTTCAAGCGGCGCACTATATATGTCTCTTGAAATATTTCTTCTGTTAAAATCATACTTATCAATCTTTGAAAACGTTCATTACGGCTTTGTAACGTTTCAATCTGATTGCTTTTTGTTCCGGTGTCTCTCTACATTTTTCTTTCATTCGCGCTTCAAATTTCCGGGCATCCTCCCCAAACAAAATTGGGGTTTCTTTTATTGGCTTTGCCACTTTGCTTTCTCCTTTCATTGTTAATTCAACATACAAAGGTAGCACTATTTCTTTGTTATGGCAAGCCCAAAGAGTCTTTTCTTCAAGCTTGCTGTTCAATTTGCTTTTAAAAAAGTGTCCTTTCAGGATTAGAACTTCTTTAATTCTTCTTGTAAGATGACCGGTTCGTTAGTGGTGATGAAATCTACCTTTTGCTCGATCAGCCATTTCATATCTTCTACTTCGTCTACTGTCCATACGTTGACTGTCAAGCCGAGGTCGTGCGCTTCTTTGATCCATTCGGGGTGTTTCTTGATCACTCCCATGTGATAGTCCAGACCGGCAGCACCAAGTTCTTTCAGCTCTTTGGGAGACAATTCTCCGTTAAGGTAATATACCGGAGTACCGGCAGGAGCCAGACGGATAAACTCTTTCATGGCATGTAGAGAGAACGTGATATATTCCATACGGTTTTCCAGTCCCATTTTCTTCACCATGGCAACAATTCCTTGCACCGCTTTAGTCTCACGTTTCTTGTTGCTATGTGCTTTCAGTTCGAGAATCAATTGGGTTTTACAGTTTTTTCCGGTTTCCAGATACTGTTCCAGGCTGGGTAAGTTTTCTCCGTTGGATAATTTAAGTCCGGTCAGCGCATCACCTTTGGAATATTCCATCGGCCTCATCTTATATACAGGATCATGGTTAACCACTAACTTGTTATCCTTCGCGATCCATACGTCAAATTCTGAACCGTAACAACCGATGGAATCTGCTTTTAGAAGTGATGAAATACTGTTCTGCGATGATCCCGGAGTTTTCCAGAAACCGCGGTGAGCTATCACTTTTGTCTGTGCCTGCATACAGCAAGCAGCCATTAGAAGGGCAGAAGCCATCATCATTTTTTTTAAATTCATTTGTTTGATCTTTTAAAAGTTTGATAGATTTAATTGGGTTTGGCCTCAAAATTATAAAAAAGATAACGCAAATCAGCCGATAATATGCTAATCTGCGTTAATCCTTGGGATTTTAGAATAGAAATGCTACAAAAGAATAACAGAATTTGCTGTTTCCGTTATTTTTTATCAGTTAAGTATAGGCCTCTTCATGTATTCCTTTCACTGCACGTCCGCTAGGCTCGTTCAGATTTCTGAAAGCGATATCCCATGCCAGAGCTTCTGCTGTGGAGCAAGCTACGCTAGGAACACTGGGGACGGTGCGTGCTGCACTTTCACTGGGGAAATGCTCTTCGAAAATGCTACGATAGTAGTACTCTTCTTTGTTTTGTGGCGTATTGATCGGGAAACGTTCGGCAGCATGTTCCATTTGCTCATCGCTCACGGCAGCTGCTGTGATCTCTCTCAATGTGTCAATCCATGAATATCCTACACCGTCACTGAACTGCTCTTTCTGTCTCCAAGCCACACTTTCCGGTAACATATCGGCAAAGGCTTCGCGAACAATTCGTTTCTCGATGTTTTTTCCGGGGCACATTTTAGCTTTCGGGTTCAGGTTCATTGCCACGTCGAGAAATTCTTTATCAAGGAAAGGTACGCGTCCTTCTACTCCCCATGCTGATAAACTTTTATTGGCACGGAGGCAATCGTACATGTGCAACTTTGAAAGTTTACGTACTGTTTCTTCGTGAAATGCCTGTGGAGTAGGGGCCTTGTGGAAATACAGATACCCCCCGAAAACTTCATCGGCACCTTCACCGCTCAACACCATTTTGATTCCCATTGATTTAATGACACGCGCCAATAAATACATGGGAGTGGAAGCGCGTACGGTAGTTACATCATACGTCTCGATGAAATAAATAACATCACGCAGGGCGTCCAGCCCCTCCTGAACGGGGTAGTTGATCTCATGATGAACGGTACCGATATATTCGGCTACTTCACGCGCTTTAATCAAATCGGGCGCGCCCTTTAGACCGATGGCGAAAGAGTGGAGTTGAGGCCACCACGCATCACTTGCACCATCTGTTTCTATACGCTTTGCAGCATATTTTTTGGCAATAGCAGAGATAACAGAACTATCCAACCCGCCCGAAAGCAACACTCCATACGGTACGTCACTCATTAACTGGCGGTGCACAGCCTCTTCCAATGCCACTTTCACATCTTCGGTTTGTGCATCATTCTCTTTGACGGTTTCATATTCTGTCCAGTCGCGCGAATACCAACGTTTCATTTTTCCCTCTTTACTATAGAAATAATGTCCGGGAAGGAATACTTCATATTCTATCGGATCGCGGGCAATTAGAAATTCATCCTTTTCCTCATCATAAAGCACGAAAGCAAAGATACCGCTGATATCTTCCAAAAAATGGATGCCTTTATCTTTGTAAAGGGCAAGAATTACCTCACAGTCACTTCCGGTCTGAAAGTTATATTTTCCCGCATATTTAGCTCGAATATCACGATGATTGTAAATCTCACCGTTGACGGCGAGCACCTGTTTACGATCGGGAGAGTATAACGGTTGTCCGCCACTCTGCGGGTCGACAATGGAAAGACGTTCGTGTGCCAGGATGGCACTTCCGCCTACATAGATTCCGCTCCAGTCCGGTCCGCGATGACGGATCTTCTGGGCCATTTTCAGTGCTTTATCTCTTAGTTCTTTCGTTTGAACTTTGATGTTGAGTATACCTGCTATTCCACACATAACTTTAATTTTTAGAGGGGGTAATGTAATCTGTTGATTGTTTCTTCGCTATTTCTAAGAAGCTGATTAGCTATTCTTAATTCGTTCCATAATTGTTATCGTTTAGTTCCACAACTGTTTCCCTTTAGTTCCATATCTGTTATCCTTTAGTTCCACAGATATGGAACGAACCGATAATAGCAATCGAGCTTCTTGTTGTACACTGTTGCAAAACTTATTGTATTAGATAAGCATCTATTTCCGCAGCAGCCTTTCGTCCTCCCGCCATGGCGCGTACCACCAGGCTGGCACCAGTCTCGGCATCACCGGCAAGGAATACATTCTTTGCAAATTTCGGTTGCTCCGGTTTCAGGAATCCCATTGCCAATAATACCATATCAGCTTCGATGACTTCCTTCTTCCCTGTTGGTTTCATCGTGGGACGTCCGCCATCTGCTGCCGGAATCCATTCCACTTCTTCCACTTCTACACCTGTCACTTTTCCATTCTTTCCGAGGAACTGATTGGAAGCCAGGCACCAGCGGCGTGTACAACCTTCTTCATGGCTGGAAGTCGTTTTGAAGACTGCCGGCCATTGTGGCCAAGGAGTAGCCGGATTGTAGCCGACAGGAGGTTTCGGCATGATTTCGATTTGAGTGACACTGACGGCTCCCTGTCTCACACTGGTCCCGATGCAGTCGGAACCGGTATCTCCGCCACCTATCACAAGTACTTTTTTGCCTTTGGCATTCACCAATTTATCTTTCGGGAAAGTCTGTCCTGCCAGAATCCTGTTCTGCTGTGCCAGCATTTCAAGTGCGAAATGAATGCCTTTCAGTTCACGTCCCGGAATACTCAAATCACGTGCAGTCGGCGTTCCGGTACAGATGCAGTAAGCGTCGAATCCTTCCGGCAAATGATTGACGTCTATTTCTACTCCCATTTCAAACAGTATTCCTTCTGCAGCCAATATCTTCATCCGTCGGTCAATTACATTCTTATCCAGTTTGAAATTAGGAATACCGAACCGTAATAACCCTCCGGGCGCTTCATCCTTATCGAATAAAGTAACGCTATATCCTTTTAAATTCAGCTGATTAGCCACTACCAATCCGGCAGGACCCGCACCAATCACCGCCACTTTCTTTCCGTTTCTTCTCGGTGTTTTTACCTGTATATATCCTTCACGAAAAGCCGCTTCCACGATAGCTGCTTCATTCTCGCGAATAGTCACCGGCTGATCGCAGGAAAGTTTCAACACACACGATTTCTCGCAAAGGGCAGGACAAATACGTCCTGTAAATTCCGGAAAATCGCAAGTAGACGACAATACTTCGTATGCCTCCTTCCATTTTCCCCTGTATAATGCATCCTGCCATTCCGGTTGTTTATTTCCTATCGGGCATGCCCAATGACAGAAAGGTACGCCGCAATCCATACAGCGTGACGCCTGCAATTTACGGCTGTTTGTATTCAAAGTCTGTTCTACCTGACTATAGTCAGCGATTCGCTCGTTTACAGGGCGGTATCCCGCCTCTTGTCGAGGTATATTTAGAAATGCTTTAGAATCTCCCATCTTGTTATTTACTATTTGACGATTTACTATTTACTATTTTTAGACTATCTTGTCATTTGCTATTTGACTATTTACAGACTATACATTCAAATAGTAAATAGTCAAATTGTAAATCTAATAGTCTCTTTGCATGTCTGCAATTTTTTGTTGTAATTTTATCATCTGTTCCTCCTGCAATACTTTTTTGTATTCGATGGGTACTACTTGGATGAACTGTTCTGCATAATGATTCCAGTTGTCAAGCATGGTACGGGCTAGTTTTGAGCCTGTGTACAGATAATGTTGGCGGATTAGTTCGTGTAGCTCCTTCCGGTAGCTGGCTTCTTCGATGAGTGACAGTTCCACCATTTCCATGTTGCAGAAATAATCGAAGTTGCCATCCTTGTTCCATACATAAGCCACACCGCCACTCATACCGGCTGCAAAGTTACGTCCGGTTTGTCCGAGGACTACCACACGACCTCCTGTCATGTATTCGCAACAATGGTCGCCCACACCTTCCACTACGGCGACTGCACCGGAGTTACGAACTGCGAAACGTTCTCCTACACGACCGTTGATATATACTTCACCGCTTGTTGCTCCATAAAGCAAGGTATTACCGGCAATTGTATTCTTTTCGGCTTCGAAGTTGCTGCGGATAGGAGGCAATACGGAGATGCGTCCGCCGCTCAATCCTTTACCCAGATAATCGTTTGCTTCACCTTCCAGTTTAAAGTTAACTCCCGGTACGAGGAAAGCCCCGAAAGACTGACCTGCCGAGCCTTTGAACTTCACATTCAACGTATGTTCCGGCAATCCTTTGGCACCGTATTTCTTGGCAATCACTCCGGATAGCATCGCACCTATTGCACGGTCTGTATTGGCAATCGTATATTCTAAAGAAATCTCTTTCTCATGTTCAATAGCTTCCTGTGCTGCATCAATGAGGGTTACATCCTTTACAGTAGAAACACCATGATCCTGATCGATGACATGGCGGATAGCCGCGTTGTTATCAATGCGTGCCAGCAATTTGGTGAAGTCGATTAACGCATGTTTCGGATTCGGGTCGTTGGCAACGGATTTGCGTTCGATCAAGTCTGTGCGCCCGATAATATCATCCATCCTGGTGAATCCCATTTCGGCCAAATGCTCGCGGACCTCCTGCGCCAGGAATGTGAAGAAATTTACCAAATATTCACTACGCCCATGAAAGCGTTTACGTAATTCCTCATTCTGTGTGGCAACTCCCACCGGACAAGTATTCTGATGGCATTTGCGCATCATTACACACCCTAATCCAATCAATGCCGAGGTGGCGAAGCCATATTCTTCGGCACCCATTAGCGCCATTAAGATGATGTCACGTCCGGTTTTCAGTTGTCCGTCGGCTTGCAGAACTACTTGCCCACGAAGTCCGTTCAAAACCAATGTTTGCTGTGTCTCGCTCAATCCCAATTCCGGTGAGATGCCCGCATAACGGATAGAAGAAGCCGGAGAAGCACCTGTTCCCCCTTCAGCACCGGAGATGACAATCAGGTCCGCCTTTGCTTTTGCCACCCCGGCGGCAATTGTACCGACGCCGCTTTCTGCTACCAGTTTCACACTGATTTTGGCCTGTGGATTTACATTTTTCAGATCGAAGATTAATTGTGCCAAATCCTCAATCGAATAAATATCATGATGAGGTGGGGGAGAAATCAGTGAAATTCCCGGAATGGAATGGCGTGTTTTTGCAATCACATCATTCACTTTAAATCCCGGAAGTTGTCCGCCTTCACCCGGCTTTGCCCCCTGTGCTATCTTAATCTGAATCTCATCCGCATTAACCAGATATTCTGCCGTTACACCGAAACGTCCGGAAGCTACCTGCTTAATCGCACTTCGTAAAGAACTGCCATCGGGCAGCGGTTGGAAACGGGCAGCGTCTTCGCCACCTTCACCGGTATTACTGCGTCCGTGAATTTTATTCATGGCAATAGCCATTGCCTCATGAGCCTCTTTGCTGATAGAACCAAAAGACATGGCCCCCGTGACGAAACGATGCAGAATGTTTTCCACCGGTTCTACCTGATCGATCGAAATCGGATTACGACGGAATCCCAGAAAGTCACGAAGGAAAATAGGCTTCTCTTTTTCGTCTACCAAATGAGTATATTCTTTAAACTTCTTATAACTCCCCATCCGTGTAGCCAATTGCAGCGTACTGATTGTTTCCGGATTCCATGCATGCTCTTCTCCGTCTTTACGGAAGGCATACAAACCGTTGTTTTTTAATAATGGAAAGTTGAAAGTGGAAGATGGAGAATTACTTTGTGTTCCTTCATTTCTATTTTTGATTTCTGAAAATCCTTCCTCATGGAAAGCAATGGCATCTCTGGCTATTTCTTCCAAGCGAATACCTCCGATGGGCGAACCGAGTCCACCGAAATAGGTCTTACTCAATTCTTCGCTCAAACCGACGGCTTCGAAGATCTTTGCACCACGATAAGAGCGGATGGTAGAGATCCCCATTTTACTCATGATTTTAAACAAGCCTTTGCAGATGGATTTGATATAATTCTTTTCAGCAGTGGCATAATCCAACTGAATATCCCTGTCTTTAACCAAGCGGTCGAGAACAGCGAATGCCATGTAAGGATTCAGGGCACTTGCTCCGAAACCCAGTAATAACGCAGCGTGCATCACCTCACGTATTTCACCGCTTTCTACAATCAATGCTGTTTGTACACGTTTGCCGACTGAAATCAGGTGGTGATGAACGGCGCTTACCGCCAGCAATGAAGGAATAGCGGCATGGGTAATATCCACGTCACGGTCGGTCAGGACAATGTAGTTTACGCCTTCCGTCACAGATTCTTCCGCCATTTTACAGAGGCTGTTCAGTGCCTCCTGCAATCCGGCTTTCCCTTTCGCTGCTTCAAATAACATGGGCAGTTTGACCGTTTTGAAGCCTTTATAGCGGATATTACAAAGAATATCCAGTTGTGTGTTGCTCAAAATCGGATGATTCAGGCGGACCATTTTGCAATGACTCTCGCTGGGTGTCAGAATATTCATGCCGACTGCCCCGATGTATTCTGTCAATGACATTACCAGTTCTTCGCGGAGCGGGTCGATGGGAGGATTGGTCACTTGTGCAAATTGCTGCCGGAAATAGTTGTAAAGCAATTGCGGCTTATCCGAAAGTACAGCTAACGGAGTATCATTACCCATTGAATGGATCGGTTCTGCTCCGCTGCTTGCCATCGGCATAATCAGTTTTTCGATATCCTCTTTGGAGTAGCCGAAAGTGCGAAGCATACAGTCGTAGTTTTCTACATGATGAGGTACTTTGCGTCCGCTCTTCAGTTCATCCAGTTCGATTCGGTTCGTAGACAACCAGGTGCGGTAAGGTTTGGCTTCAGCCAACTGTTTTTTCAGTTCGCCATCATAATAAATTTCACCTTTTTCTGTATCTACCAGCAAAATCTTACCGGGCTGTAAGCGACCTTTTTCTTTGATGTCTCCCGGTTCGAAATCCATCACACCGACTTCCGAAGCCACTACCATCATATCGTTTTTAGTAATCAGATAACGGGCAGGGCGCAGACCGTTGCGGTCGAGCATACCTCCGGCAAATCGTCCGTCACTGAAGAGAAGTGCAGCCGGTCCGTCCCACGGTTCCATCAGGATAGAGTGGTATTCGTAGAATGATTTCAGATCCTCGCTGATGGGATTCTTTTCGTTGAAAGATTCCGGCACGAGCATAGCCATGGCGTGTGGCAGGCTCAATCCCGACATCACCAGGAACTCCAGTACATTATCCAGGGAAGCACTGTCGCTCATGCCCGGTTGTATAATCGGGCGAAGTTCTTTTATGTCACCCAAGGTAGGAGTGGAGAGTACGCTTTCGCGGGCTTCCATCCATCCGCGGTTACCACGGATCGTGTTGATTTCACCGTTGTGTGCCAGAAGGCGGAATGGTTGTGCCAATCCCCATGTAGGGAATGTATTGGTACTGAAACGGGAGTGCACCAGTGCCAGTCCGCTGGTAAAATAGCTATTCGTCAGGTCCGGATAGTAGTTGCGCAGTTGCAACGACGAAAGCATACCTTTATATATAATGTTTTTTGTAGAAAGCGAAACAACATAAAAATCGTCCTTTGTCGGAATGGATGACAGTCTGACTTTATTCTCGATTCTTTTCCGGATCAGATATAACTTCCGGTCGGCCGTTTCCGTTTCTGTAAATCCGGTGATAAATACCTGCTTGATGTCAGGTTCGTTTGCCAAAGCAGATTCTCCTAGAATTTCAGGGCAGGTGGGCACATTGCGCAGATGCATCAATGTGAGTCCTTCTTTTTCAATTTCTTCAATAATGATGCTTAAAATGGCTGCCTGGTCTTTCTCATTTTTCGGCAAAAATAACAATCCTGTGCCGTACCGTCCTTTTTCGGGTACAGGAATACCTTGCAATAAAATAAACTCATGCGGAATTTGCAGCATGATACCTGCACCGTCGCCGGTTTTGTTATCCGCACCTTCGGCGCCACGGTGGCGCATGTTCTCTAATACCTTTAAAGCCGACTCAACAATGTCGTGTGACTTTTCTCCGTGAATGTTTACCAGCATACCAACACCGCAGGCATCATGTTCGTATGCCGCATCGTACAGGCCCGGCTGTTTGGGATGTCGTTGGTAAGGGAATCCTTTTGCTTCGTTGTTAAAAAGTTCTTGTTTCTTCATTCTTACTATCTTTATTGTATGATAATACCTGTTTTATGTATCAAAATGTTTGGCAAAATTAAAAATTTAATTTCATGATGATACTAAATTCTATCATTTCTATGACACGAAATGAGAAGCCTATTCTATATTCTTTTAATTTGTAATCAAAATCGTTGGAATTGCTTTTAAATTGTTAGTCTGTTGTCTATTATTTTAAGATGATTGTAATTCGTTTCTTTTTGAGCTAAAAATAATATATTATTTAACTTTTTGATGTGTTTGCAACTTTTTTATGCGTTTCTGTCAAATAAATATCGGATTTATTATCTTTATGTTATTTGAAATGTGTATATTTGCAACCAAAATAAAAACGCTATAATGTGCGTGGAATGGTAGGCTATATTGGTACAAGAAAAGCCTTTCCCAGCCTAATAAAAGGGCTGAAGTATCATCGAAAACTATGTTGTTCTCAAAGGAAAACTTCGAGCCCAAGGAAATACAGTCATCAACAAAATCGCCGATTGTAGTATCGAATTTCCCGAAACAATCGAATGCCTCGATCTGTTGATTACTACGGTACCTCTTCAGTTGCCTGCTTACCATATTGCGGTTTGCAAGGGAATGGATGTAGCCCAGCCCAGGAATTTGGTTAAATCAGTAACAGTGGAGTAAAACTTGTAACTTATAACAGGTAATTTGGATTTGTATAAATGGAACAATTGAAACATGAATGTGGCGTTGCCATGATACGCCTGCTTAAACCGCTGGAGTATTACGAGAAGAAGTACGGAACGTGGATGTACGGTCTGAACAAGCTTTATCTGCTAATGGAAAAGCAGCATAATCGTGGGCAGGAAGGTGCGGGACTGGCTTGTGTTAAACTGGAGGCCAATCCGGGTGAAGAATATATGTTTCGCGAACGTGCCTTAGGTTCCGGTGCCATTACGGAAATCTTTGAGAATGTACAGAATAATTTCAAGGATTTGACTTCCGAACAATTGCATGATGCAGAGTTTGCCAAACGTACATTACCTTTTGCGGGTGAAACGTATATGGGGCATTTGCGTTATTCGACAACCGGGAAATCCGGTATCTCTTATGTGCACCCGTTTTTGAGGAGAAACAACTGGCGTGCCAAGAACTTGGCTCTCTGCGGTAACTTCAACATGACGAATGTAGATGAAATTTTTGCCCGTATCACAGCCATTGGACAACATCCCCGTAAGTATGCTGATACCTATATCATGTTGGAACAAGTGGGGCACCGGCTTGATCGTGAAGTGGAACGTGTGTTCAACCTTGCCGAGGCCGAAGGGCTTACAGGCATGGGAATCACCAACTATATAGAAGAGCATATTGATTTGGCTAACGTATTGCGTACCTCCAGCCGTGAATGGGACGGGGGATATGTCATTTGCGGACTGACCGGAAGCGGTGAATCTTTTGCAATACGTGATCCGTGGGGGATACGTCCTGCTTTCTGGTATCAGGATGAAGAGATTGCTGTGTTGGCTTCCGAACGTCCGGTCATTCAGACAGCTTTTAATGTCTCTGTAGAAGATATTAAAGAACTGCAACCGGGACAGGCATTATTGATTAGTAAAGAAGGTAAACTGCGGACATCACAAATAAACAAACCTCGTGAGAAACAGGCTTGTTCATTCGAGCGTATCTATTTCTCCCGTGGTAGTGATGTCGATATTTACAAGGAACGGAAACGGCTCGGCGAGAAACTCGTGCCGAACATTTTGAAAGCTATCAACAACGATCTTGACCATACCGTTTTCTCTTTTATTCCCAACACCGCCGAAGTTGCTTTCTACGGAATGTTACAGGGACTGGATGACTATCTGAATGAAGAAAAAGTGCAGCAAATAGCTGCATTAGGTCATAATCCGAATATGGAGGAACTGGAAGTTATTCTTTCCCGCCGTATCCGCAGTGAAAAGGTGGCTATTAAGGACATCAAGCTCCGTACGTTTATTGCCGAAGGAAACAGCCGAAATGATCTGGCGGCTCATGTCTACGATATCACTTACGGAAGCCTTGTTTCCGGTGTCGATAATCTGGTGATTATTGACGATAGTATTGTGCGTGGCACAACATTGAAGCAAAGTATTATCGGTATTCTCGACCGTCTTGGTCCGAAGAAGATTGTTATCGTTTCTTCTTCCCCACAGGTCCGTTATCCCGATTATTACGGTATCGATATGGCAAAGATGAGTGAGTTTATTGCTTTCAGAGCTGCTGTCGAATTGCTGAAAGAGCGGGATATGAAAGATATAATTGCGTCTGCCTACCGGAAATCCAAAGATCAGATAGGTTTGCCGAAAGAGCAAATGGTGAACTATGTAAAAGAAATATATGCACCTTTCACGGATGAGGAAATCTCCGCCAAAATGGTAGAACTATTGACTCCGAAGGGAACGAAAGCTAAAGTGGAAATCGTCTACCAGCCATTGGAAGGGCTTCATGAAGCCTGTCCCAATCATCGGGGCGACTGGTACTTTAGCGGCAATTACCCTACGCCGGGTGGCGTGAAAATGGTGAATCAGGCATTCATCAATTACATAGAGCAACTGTATCAATTCTGACAATCATACAACGATTCAAAAATAAGAATGAGAAATGTGACATTAATCCTTGACGACGGGAGCCGGTTTTCCGGT
>OGGV01001007.1_pt1 | contig 15001 bp, 10 predicted proteins | sample 1571301 | NCBI WGS metagenome assembly OGGV01 (sample SAMEA2582072, study PRJEB24529) | metagenome | biome: Human gut stool | place: China | collected 2011
GCTTCAAATGCCTTGAACATGGGGCTGGTGCCCAGAAATGTAATCAGCTCGTCCTTGACCTTTTCCGGTTGTTTTTTCAAGCTGGCTATAAATCCATCGGTATACTTTCCAGTTGTCGTAAATCAAGCTATTCTGCTTCAGGAGGTCATCCGCATACTTGTTCTCAGACACCTTGCTTGGGTTATGGTAGGTTTCGCCGTCTATCTCAATCGCAATTTGGGATTCAGGAGATTCCAGCGCAAAATCGATATAACGGTGCCGACCGTAAATATCCACACAAGGATATTGCACTTGTAGATTTTCCGTCTTTTCCGGGCCAAACGCCTCACAGAACAACTGAACAAACAGTTCTTCCGCACGGCTGTTGACACTGGTTGCTTTGGATGGTTCCATGAGGGCCTCCTTTTTACATTTTAAGCTTAATCATACCTAAATCAATAAACGGCCGTTCAATTTTTCTGTCCTTTTTTGAGAACATTCTCTACAAATCGCTTCGTCATCATCGCGATCATGTTGATAATATAGGGCTTTATATCTGCCATTACCTGTAACATAGAAACCTTCTTTCTTATATCGCTCATCTATATTTTCCTGTCATTGGTCAGTCATTGACTTGCTCCCACTGGACCCAAAAGCATTTTGCTGGAACTGTCATATTCTTTTCCTGTAAGTTCAGACCGAACAATATCATCGTTCAACATTTTAATAAATGCCGCTGCTTCTTTTTGTGAAGAAATCACAATATGATCTTCTTCAAACTTGAACATAGTTTTGTAGCGAGAATGCTTTTTCAGATTCTCTAACAAATCGTTCTTTTTCATCTGCAAAACAGGCGAATTCTTTGCCTTTAATAACTTCTTTGCATTTGTCAACTTACTTTTATTTTCAAACGCAACAAACTTTTCAAGGCTATCTACAATATCCAGATTGCGAATAATCTCAATCGTCTTCTGTGCCCCCGCTCGAATGTATTGCTCAAATCCAAAGAATCTCTGCATAAGATCCATTTTCGCCGTAACAGCACTTGAAGAAAAGATTATTATATCTGCTCGTGAATCTATCTGCACAATATCGCTATCGACTTCATCGTATGTATCTCCAATAAATAGGGCTATCACATTTTTACTTCGATCAATTTTTGATACAGAGTATATATGTTGATAAACCCAAAAGTACTGGTCATTCAAATTGATTTTAAAAAGAAATCCAGACAGTTTATTTCTATCACTTTCCGAGTAGTACTCTGTACGCTTTTCAGCATCATCAAGGAAAGCAAAGGGGCTATAACTCTCTGTCAGGCTTATCTCATAAAATTCTTTCTTATTGTCTGCAATATTTTCTGATGTGTCAAATTCTGCATCATCTGCAAGATAGGTACAATTGATAAAGCCCGCCACCTTATCTTTCGTACTAGAAAGCAACTTATCTGTTGCCCTGATTTTTTTAGTTTGATATCCACTTTCATCGCGCAGGCAGGCATATATTTCAATCCCGCAGACTGAACCAGAAAACATTATCGACTTAATCGATGCCTGAATTTCTTCCTTGGTCATTTGTTCATCTCCTTCATGTAGAGGACTGTATCATTAATCACTTTATATTCTACTGTGCCCGGATTTTTTAGAAACCTACCTTTTACTACAGCCAAGCAAACTTCATTATTAAAGTCAGGGTTACTTTTAAAGGTAACCTCATAGACTCGGTATCCTAAGATTGCTAACACAGGATTCGCATAGTACAAATGTGTTTTGCTTAACAGCGCACACATCATAACCACAATGATAAGAAATGTTACCGCTCCCTGAATCGTTCCCACATCATCAATCAAAAGCGGTATAATCATTGTCATAAAAAAATTCAAACTTGCGTCCTCTTTTTCTACGAAGGAAGAAAGCTGATACCCTTGTTTCTTATCAGTCCATCTAAAGGCTGTAAAAGAAATAAAAGATATGATTGCTGCTAAAATCCATGTAGCACATAACAAAAACACAACAATCAGCACATTATTAAGGCGAACAAACTCTCCCCAATATGACTGATTTTCAGCAAGTTCGCTGACGGGGGTAAATTTGAAATTGCGTACAATAGTCAAAAAAGCCAATGGACTCAATGATTGCAGCATTAGCTTATGTTTCAAGCTTAAATTCATTGACGCACCTCCATAAAGCTTACAGTTCAACAAATATCCTTTTGAATACCAGTGAAGTAAATATATCCTCTACTTGTTTAGCCAATTCTTTCGAATGGATTCGTGCCCCCAGCTCGATATTTCCTTCCTGTCCATGATATGAAAGGTTTGCGGATGTAATCAGCGTATCCGTTTGATCAACAGAAATTACCTTTGCATGAAGAGCAGACATTTTATCTTCCTGTTTTGGATAGTTATAAATTCGCAGAAATTTTCCCTTATAGCAGCATAAACGGTTAAAGGCCTTCTGACTCTCAATGTCATTCACAAAAAATTTCACGAGAACGCCTTCTTGGCTCTTTTGAATTACACAATCGACTAACTCGGCAAAATAATCCGAAAGGGAGTACCCGGTAATTAGAATACTCTTCCTAGCTCCCATAAGCATTTCTCTTACGGTAACCTTTGTCGGTTTTGTTTTCAACGCAAAAGAAGGTGGTGCTGTAACAACTAATTCCGCGCTATCATCGTTACTTTGGGCAGTCGCTGAAACCATAACAAGAATTTCATGAGCTTCTTTTTCAGAAAGAGATGGATATCTCTTCTGAATGGCTCTAATAGACTCATTTCCACCAGATATAGCATCTGTGAGAATTTTGTTTAACAAAATATCTAAGCTTATACTTCCAGTTGACATAGTTCTTCCACCAAAGTTTTAAAATAAGACTGATTCTCTCTTCCGTCAATAGGCACAATTAGTCCGCGATCCAACATGCGATTTCCATTCTCGCAAGCTGTTTCTGAGATCATGCAGCAGGAATGGCACGCCGCGCCATTTGAATTATTACCAGCAGGCACATTGTTAAGGCATTCCGGATCATTTGTGCAAACCAGTGCTTCCTGGAAAGCGTCTTTCATTAAAACAATAAGCTGATCAATATTTCCCAATTCTACAAGTCCACCAAGTGAGCCTTCTTTATCGGCACTTCCGGTATAGAGCAACACACCAGACATATCATCCCCAAAATAAATACGCTCACGAATAGCGGATGAAGAGTACCCCGAGGACATTGACATCTGCTTAATCAACAAATGTGCGAATGTATGCATCAGGACATACCTTGCATCTCGTAATGTGGTAACAGTCCATTCTTTAGATTCACAGAATTCCTTATAACACTGCGCATATTTCTGAGAAAGTGCTCCCAGTTCTGGATCTCTCAACCACGCATCAATACTATCCCTATTAAACTCAATAAAGACACCTTCACCGTGCACTTCTGCAGCAGGAAGCCATTTTTCAGTCTTACCCTTATTTAGATAAACGATATTTGTCTGCTCATCGGCATCTGGATCCGGAGCATCTACACGGGTGAAACCAAGCAGCACTCTCACTTCTCTTAATCGTGTAATGCGAATGACTCTCTTAAAATACGGGAGCAGATAATCCGGAAGCGGATCCTCCTCAGTCTTAAAATGTTTTTTGTTGGAGGCGTACACAGGATCTGCATGATGCGTAATGGCGTTGTATTCCATCTGCTTAATCTCTGTGAACTCTTTGATGTTCTGTCTTCTGCGCAATAAAGCTGCATCAAATTCTTCTCTTGTAAATGCAGAGAAATATTTTTGATACACTTTGTCTAATCCCATCTCTCCAAAATCTTCTTCATAGCTGTCAATTAAGCGCAAATGCTCATCAATCAAGTTATAAAGCGGATTGATCCAAGGTGGAATGGATATGGCACTTCTCATTACTGGAAAATACACATTCGACGCGCCACGCTGAGAAGGAATCATTTCCTTATCGCATTTTTCATTTTTATGATTTGGCCGGAACGGATGATGTCCGGAACATTTCATACCTTCAAAATTCTCATGCTGCATTGCGCCGCTCATACTCCGTCGTGCCCCACAGGAACATTCAACCCACATATCTGCAAGCGTTGATGTATTGCCAGTTGAATACATCCTCATCGTACCTTTGCAGGTTGTATTGCCACCGTGAACCCACCAGCTCCAAGGGAAATCATCCATATGGCCGTTCTCACAAATAGTAATAAAACGAGAAGGATAAGCCTGTCTATGACATTCCGGACAAGTTACACCAAACTTCAGATATCGATCCAGGTCAAAATTCTCTCTTAAATCAAATATTCTCCCACATTTCACATTGGAACAAACATGCATATAAGGGAATGAGACCACAGGAATATCTCCGCTATAAGAAGTCCGTGGCATATAAAAGCAGTCAACGCCCAGATATGAGGCCAATCTGCCATCTATAATTTTCTTTCCTTTTTCCTTCCAATAGTTCAAGTCCAGAACCGTGACGGAATCTTTCACTGCATCCACAATAGAACCTGGACCAAATGTAGTTATCAACTGATTAGGACGAATCTCACCTAATTTATTATTATCAAACATAGGCTTTTAGTCCTCCATGTAATAGAACATATTTGCTGCACTCTCAACATCACGCATAGAACGAAGAGTCGGCTTTTCAAGATCAGTACAAACTTCGCCATAAGTGTTCATTAGGCGATTATACGTTTTAGTTGTATAGACATAGTATCTAAGTTCCTTGGATTGAGTTGCCAGCAGTTTCCAATTGCTTACAAAATCATCAATCTCATGTTCGGCATCTGCCTTAGCAGAAGGCTTGATAATGTTCAATCGATTCATGATAAGAGCCTTCACTTCATTAAGCTGCTCATCGGTTAGCTTATCAATAGCTGCTGCTCCATCATTGCTTGCAAATTCCGGATAATGCAAACGAATTGCAGAAATAACCAGCGCATGCAGCACGCGATCTCTTGCACGTGCAGAAAACGGTGTCGCTGTTGTGCCTTCAACAAAACGATATAGCTGAGCATGATAACCGGTAAAATTCTCATAATGCGACAAGTCGCGGGGGCGATAAGGGTTATATAAAGTGACTACTAAGCCTGGATAAGAACGTCCAATACGGCTAGTTGCCTGAATATATTCGGAGTTCTGCTTCGGTTGACCAGTTACCACCATGAGACCAAGCCGATCCACATCCATACCAACAGCAATCATATTAGTTGCAATTGCCGTATCTAGGCAATTTCCATCTGTATATGGAGTTTCCAACTGACTTAGTTTCTTCGGAATGTCATAAGAAGACATGCGAGAAGTAATTTCAACCTTATGATTAAGGAAACGCTGCCTACTCATTCCATATTTTTTCTTAATACGTTGAATTCTGTCAGGAATATCATCCTGTAATAATCGAACGGCACCGCCGAGTTCTCGAATACTGTTATAATACCCAACAAGGGTATAGTAAGGGTCAATAACATCCTTGTACTCATCATCCAGCGAAAGATTATAAGCACTTTGAAGGATAATCGAATATACACGCAGCAAAGCTGTCTTTACAGACTGGCCTGGTGCGCAGACACCAACGTATCTTCTAAACGGATCTTGTTCAACCGGTACCTCACAAATATAGAAACTGTCACCGATTTCAAACCCATTTGGTGGAAATTGCGCAGTTACTTTTCTGCCATATAAGCATTTTGTCTGCTCAGCAGCATTTTTGATAGTCGCCGTAGAAACAACATACTTTGGCTTGATTTTCTTACCTCCAATCGTGTAGGAACACAGATCCTCAATAACTGTTTCATATGCACCGTATACGGTTCCCAGAGGTCCTGTGATAAGATGCAGCTCATCTTGGATAATCAGCTCCGGCGGAAGGAATGGTTTAATCGATCTAAGCGTAGCTGTGGGCAACTTTTCTGTACGAGTATGCCGAGCATGGTCCGCTCCAATAGCAACATAGCCATCGCGACTGCAAATTCTATCAACGCGACCAAACAGAGCATTTGTATTCACATCCCATGGAAGGCGAGCAAACTTATCAACTGTTGACAGAATAATGGTCGGGCACTTAGCATAAATTTCTTCATCTACCAGATAAACCGGGATTTTCATCTTATTGCTGGGTTTATACCTATAGAACATGCATTTATCATCCGAACAATAGATGCTAACCGATTTTGTAGGAATATCTATATAAAAATTTTCCTCTGTAAGTGGCTTCCCACAGAATGGACATGTAAGCAGCTGTTTGTAGATAGCGTTTTTCTTGCTTCTTGCTGTTCTTGTTTTAGCTGGATCCTCCGGATCTTCTTCCAATTCCTTAAAGGTGTTCGGAGTCACAGTACCACCAACCCAGAAACCAATACTGATGGGTTCTTTTCCGTATTTCGGATATTCTTTTTGTCGGATTAATTCCGCAGCCAGAATCATCTTGGTGATACGATCTCTCTGTTGCGTAGTAAGTAGGCGCAAAGTATAACGCAAGATTGCAGTTACACCGCCGTCACGATTGTATTCATCGTTCTCGTCAGCACGCAGCCTTCTATTCGCAATAACAAATGCCATAAGACCCAGATATGCCTCGGTTTTACCTCCACCAGTCGGAAAGTATAGAAGATCCACGACTTCACGGTTATCATGTTCCGGATCTACAATACCTTTCAGGTTCATGAGAATAAAAGCAATCTGGAAAGGTCTCCATCCAAAATTATTGGAAGGATTGCGAGGATCTACAAAATCCCTAAAGGCACACTCGATACCGGCTCCATGCTTCTTAGAGAAATTCATAATATTTCTCTGAAGAATCATGGAACGATTCATAAAGCAAAAAGCATCAAACGAAATATCATCCTCTACTAGTAGCTGAATGCCCGCGCGGATTCTTCCAAGAGCTTCTATACATTTATTTATTACTGTGTCGCCAATTTCTTTCTTGAACTTAGCATCATCCATTTTTGAATCACGAACCAATTTTTTCTGAATCCAATTCTCATAGGAGTCCGCCAAGACATTCAGCCGGTTAATGATGTCATCTTTTTTCTTTGCAACAGAAAGAGTTCTCATAGAGAAGAAGAACGGGTCAAATCCTTCCAAAGCAGTACTAACACCTGGAAATTCGTACTCTGGAATAAATGTCGATACAATTTCAGAAGCACGTCCATTTTTATTGGCTTTCCAAGTTGCTGCGCAACCACGTCCCCTTCCTAAAATAGGTCGCTGGGCAAAGTAAAATTCATCGACGGCAAGGATTTTTCTGCATATGTGTTCTGCCACGAAGATATCCATTTTGTCCTGGGAATAGGCATGCAAGTTGACTTGGAACATCATTCCAGCAATATCGCTCTCAGGATTTTTGCGCTTATTGATAACATAAGCTGTTACCAAGGTATACCCCTGCTTGAGGCCGATTTTAGAAATATATAAAATAACATTTGAATCACAGACCAAAGGGTATTCTTTGTTCTTACTAAACTCTTGCAGATCAATAACAACTGTCTCTTTCTGCGGATGACGTGTATACGTGCTTACATCAACTTTTTTTCCCTCTTTGTTAGTGGTTTTATCAGAAGCTTTGGTGTAATCGCCCCAAGTCACATCCACATTGAAAGATTTTGTACTACTTTCTAGGTAAAAGCTGATGCCAATGGAAGACGGTGTTTTAAATCGATTTGTAAAGACCGGCTCATTATCATCGTCTTCGCCCGCAGTATAATCTGCATCCCCTTCGAAAGAAGCATCTCCATCGACTTCCTGCTCATTCGAATCATTTTCACTGGTTTGTGGCGCAAGCATACCCACGATATATTCAAAGCGCGGGTTTTGATTCAGTATTTCATTTTCACTACTCGGTCCCAACAAGTCTTTCTTTAACATTTCTATGACTTCTTGGCGAACCTCAGCAAACTTAAATCTATCTGCCATGTGGTGCCTCCTGTTAAAATTTAAGGACAATGTTAATCAGAAGCAATGGATTGATTTCCTGAGACTGATTAAATCGATCAATTTCAGCCTGCGCCTCGTCTTGAATCTCTTTTCTGCGCTTAGGCAGGTCGTGTTGCAGCTTATCCATTTTTTTCTTCGCTTCAGCCGCTTTTTTTCGGATATCCTTTTTTTCCAGCGTGTCAGTAGCCGCCATTTCAGCAAGTATGTACTCCTCAACTTCTTTTTGAGCATCAGTAAGCTGAACATGAAGCTGTTCTTGTTGGACATTGACCCAGTTTTCAATCTTCTTCTTGTTATATGCGATAGTAGGGGCTACAGTTTTATCATGCTGATCCTGAACTTCTGAAATCAAGCGAGCATAAATCCGGTGAAAATAAGATTGTTCTTCTTCTGTCGGTCTAAAATAGCGAACATCCGAATCATTAGCCTCCTCCAATGCGGAAACAATCTCATCTTCAGTAAAATTGATATACTCACCATTTTCATCACAAAGTAGTAAAACTGGGAAGAGGAGTTTTGTATTGTCCATGAATGCTCCAAGAAACAAAACGCCATGTGAACCAAATATCTTTTCACCCCAGTTGTCGATTTTCCAGTAATGTAGCTTGTGATCCACTTCTGGTTCTTCAAACTGGTTCCAATATTCAACATCACGTAGATATTTATCGATATCAGCCTTGGTCTTTTCCAACGCTTGCCCTTTCGCCTCTCTACTTTCTGTAAGCAGAATTGAGCGAAGTTCTGCTGCATGAGCATTCTTCCTTGCATCTAGCTGCTTGTTCAAAGCTGCAAATGCTTTCCTTACCGCAGTGATATTCTTACAATTCTGGTAAATATCTAGAATACGCTTTTCAAAACTCACACCAGATTCAAGTGCGCCCAGCGCAACATCCGATGCACCAAACACGCCCTCGAACAGTTCAAACTTCTTAGAAAGGATATCATATACTCTGCGATCTGCTTCATTGTCCGTATTCAACAGATTGATTGCTACCACATCGTGAGTTTGTCCATAGCGATGACAACGTCCAATTCTCTGCTCAATTTTCTGCGGATTCCAAGGCAAGTCATAGTTGATAATTGTGTTACAAAACTGTAGATTTAGACCTTCTGAACCAGCATCTGTAACAATCAAAATCTTGGCATGACTCTTGAAATAATCGACAATTGCGTGCTTATATTCCACACTTCTGCCATAGTTTGTTTTACCAAAGTTTTTAACCTGCCATGTCCGAAAGATTTCCTTCGTCATGGCATCATCAAAGTCGCCATTAAAGAGAAGGATATCTTCCTCACTATAGCCAGATCTTCTTAGTTCTGCGGCTATATATTTCTGTGTTCGCTTAGACTCTGTAAAGACGACAGCTTTCTGATTCAATCCCTCAGAAATCTGGTGGTCAAATGCGGATTTCAATGCTTCCCTCAACGCAATAATCTTTGCATTCGTCTTTATAGCCCTTGCCATTTCAAGAATATGTCTTACAATCTTGAGCTCAGCCTGAATAGCCTGTTTCTTCTCTGCTGTTTCTTCATCATCGTATTCGTTGAAACCATCCTCATCGATTTCATCTTCTACAAACCCCCAGAACAAATCGAAGCCCTCCTGGGCATAAGCAGATCTAGTGCCTTCATAGAGTTTTTCAAGACGTTTTTCTAATACTTCAAAGGTCTCTATCAAAGCAAAGCTAGAAGATGCAAGCAACTTTCGAATAACAAGAATAATCAGCCCACGATTCGCATTCGGAATAGAATACAGCGGATCACGACGCAGAAAATCATTGGTCACATCATAGAGTTCTTTTTCTTCTGCGCTCAAATGGAAATCGACCGTAATACAGGTTCTCTTGCTGAAGACCATATATTTTCCGACATCGCGTCGAAGGGTGCGATATAACACTGGAAGAAGTTCCTGTTTCAATTCCTCATAATCACAGCCATCCACAAATCGACGGTTGAAAACCTTTTCTGACCCGAAAATACGTGGATCGATAAAGGAAACCAGTCCATGAAGATCTGTAAGGGAATTCTGTAACGGCGTAGCAGTCAAAAGAATTTTAGGAATCCCATGTGTCAAATCATATAGATTTTTTGCCCGCTTTGTGCCATGAAAAACATTCCGCAGATTATGAGCCTCATCAATAATCAAAAAGTCCCATTTGACATGAGGAAAACGCTTAATTAGTTTCGATGAATAATCATAAGAAGCAATGACAATACTAACCTCATCTGCGTTTCCGAGGTGAGTTCGTACATTGGCAAGGTCATGCTCAACCGTGTACCGATCCAGAATGACAGCTTGGCGGCCAAACTTCTCCAAAAGCTCTACTTCCCATTGTTTTCTCAAAGTAGCAGGAAGAGAAATCAGTACTTTTTTTGCTCCGTTATCCAGAACATAATTAAGCACCAACCCAGCTTCGATTGTTTTGCCCAGACCAACCTCATCTGCCAGGATGATGCCACCTGTCTTTAACGCTTGAATGGCCGCACAAAAGGCATTGACCTGATGGGGATTTGGCTCAATATCTGCATTCAGCAGACATCTAAATGGAGCCTTGGCCAATTGCTGCTTCTTATACCAGCTATATTGTTCAAGTAGGAGATTGCTTTCCATCGATACCCTCCTGACTTAATTCATTGGCGATTCCTTCTGCGATGCCTTTAGCCATTAACGTAGGAACGGCATTGCCTATCTGTACAAATTGAGCTGTTCTCGGGCCTTCGAAGAAATAATCATCCGGAAACGATTGGATGCGAGCAGCCTCCCGGACAGTAATGGAACGGTGTTGCTCAATATCCGGATGAATAAAGTAATGTCCATCCTTTGAGATATGAGCCAGCATGGTGTGGCAGTACGCCTCGTCGCCCTCTACAACTTTAAATCGATCCAGAAACGACTTCCGGTTTTTATGTGTCTTCAGTTCATCTGGCAGATCATTATAGTTCAGACGTTTGTGCCCATCATTCCAGAGTTCAATTGTACGCCGATAAATCTCAATATCCCTGTCTTTATTGGGTCTTGCGCAATGATGCGTCAGAATGTCAGAATCCTTGCGGATTCCAGTGCTTCTTAAATAATCGCTGAAATCATCTGATCTGTATTCACCCGATTTTCCTCCTGGCTGCAACGCTGGCAGATCACTGAGAATATCATTAACCGTAGCATCCGCAATTGTCTGCTCAAACTGCGGATAAGAAAGCCCGCTATTCTTCAGCCACCCGACAATGATCATTCTTCTTCGGTTTTGCAGCACACCAAAATTCTTTGAATTTTGCTCATGACATTCAATCTCGTAGCCAACGGAACGCAGCGCTTCCTGGACTTTCAGCCAGGTTGCACCACCGTTTGCTGACTTGATTCCCATAACATTCTCAAAAACGAACATCTTTGGCTGATATTTCTGAAGGAATCTCGCATACAGCATATAGAGATCATTTCTAGGATCCGCTGACATCGGCGTTTCCATATGCTTGCTTTGCGCCCTTCCCACCAAAGAATATGCCTGGCAAGGCGGTCCACCAATAATGACATCTACTTGCTTGATGCCTCTTTGCGTAAGGATCCTATCTATATTTTCAAATAACCTTGGAAGAGTTTCATTTGACATCGTTTCGCAAAATACGGATTGTAGCTGCTCCTCTGGAATATGTTGCAGAAATTCGTCGCGGGTGATTTTTCCGCTAATATAATCCTTGTAGATATCAAGCTTCCCTTGTGCTTTGAGATAATAGTATCCCGTTCGTGTTTCCAATGTTTGAGCAGCATATGGGTTCATCTCCACATGCGCTACAGGTGAAAAGCCCGCTTGGATGAAGCCTTCGGACAATCCACCAGCTCCTGCAAATAAATCTATAAAATTGTAAGAGCCTGTTGTGGCGTTGATACGTTCCATGATGAACCCCTATCTGTGTAATTAATCTAGTCTTCAAACACACCGTCTGTGTCAAAAATATGGTCTAACTCATCCGTATTGATTGCGGCAAGCACCTTATTGCGGATACTGCCTTTTGCAAGATCTAACCGCTTAAAGCGATTTTCTCCTGCTGCGTCTTTTCCAATACGTATCAGCTGCACTCGGCCAATTCTTGGTTCATTTGCAGCATAGTTTGCAAGTCCCTTAGCTTTGCCCAAGTTATCCTTGAAATCCGGATTGTGCGGCTCCAAAATATCAACGATATACTTGAGAATTGGGTCTCGGCGAACAATGATGAAATCCGGATAAAGCTCCCTGCATTTCCCGTCCATTTCATAAGGCATTCGCAGTGACCAAGACTGTCGAGACGGATTCCGCAGCCAGCAAACATAATCCTCTCGTTTTTGCTCTTCTGCCAAAACAGCCTGTTCCCAGCCATTCAACTTAATTTTTGCTATTCCATCTGCATTGGCAAAAAGATGATCCGTGTACTTTATTCCATCTGCTTCAACCTTGGCACTGATTGTCTCCGGAAGAGTAAAGTTGTGCTTACTGATTTCATCACCGTTAGCAACAATATCGCTATACTGCTTTTGACACTTCTCCGGTTTGGCCACAATATATTTACGATACTGGTCGTTCAATTCATGGAACTTCTTCTCAGCGTATTTATTTAATTCCGCAATACACTCGCTGTCGAATGCGAACAGAATACAATCCACCTTAAAGGCGTTCGGATTGTCGAAGTCGATATATTTACGCCCATATGCCAAGTGGAAACCGCATCCACCCATTTTTGCGTCTGCTACTCTTAGCTGACGATCAAGGTCAGACTCGGACGCAGTAAACATATCTATCCGGTTATCGCTTTGTATTTTCTCACCGAAAACATCGAATATCTGAACAGACAGTTTCATCTCCATGACTTGCTTTGTAAGCTCGTCATATTTTCCAGCATCATGCAGACCGTTCACATAGTTGTGGATAAGTTCAGCAACATCGTTTTTCACATTCTCAGCTGCCGTAATACAGATATTGAACTGCGATAACAGCCCTGCCAAGCTCATCAAAGACTTCAAATAACTGTTGATTTTTACCGCACGGACGATATAAGTCAGATATCCCTGTTCATTGATGAACTTTGTGATTCCTTCACGATCTATTGTTGGAAGCATCGACATCTGCGATACAGCCGGTGTCAGCACTGGCTGCTCTTTATTCACAGATTGATTGCCTCCACTGGTTCTCTCAGTTTCTTGACCTGCATGTACATCGTTTCCAGACACTGTTTCCAGCGGAATCGTCTGGTGTTGTCCTTCTGCGGAAATTTCTGAATCTGCTCCACCTTGATTCGCTGCCACAGCTCCAGAATTTGACATATCTCCAACTGCTGTGGAAGGTGCCGCAGCAGGCTCTTCTTGGAAGCCATTCGGGTAATCAAAGATACTCAGCTGACCAACCGTCTGTTTTTGCGTTTTCTTTCGCTGGGTGTGAACCGACCATGTATCATAGGTCTGATCTTCCAGAGATTCACCATCGACAACTGTCGGGATTTCTCCGCCTTCGGTTGCCTGCAATTCATCAATGACCTTTTGAACGGTATCCTGGTTGAAATACGGAAGGAACAGACGCACATCATTTAAGGAATCATCCACGAGAACATGACACTGAAGCGGTGTGCGAACCATACGTCCGAGCAGCTGCGCAATATAGGTTGCGTCTTCCGCACGCCGGAAGGACATCATAGTTTCTGCACGAGGGCAGTCCCAGCCAGTGGACAGATTCTCTTTGAAGAGAACCACACGAATCCGGCGATCTTCTGCAATTTCCGAAGGTTCAACATGCGGCACGGTCAATCCATGAATCGACAATGTGCCCGTTGAACCGAAGGTGTGCACGACTTCATTTTCCTTGAAGCTATCGCCCATACGCTCTTCGATTTTCGCAATTACATCGTCCAGATCAGTGTCAGATACTTTCGTACTGGAACCAGCGCAGACTTGGATAACAAACACCGGATTTACATTGGTGTAGTGCTGCTCATAGGTATACTGATACCAGTGCTTGCACTTATCCTGCCATTCGTCTGTTGCCGCCTGGAGTACGGCCATGTCACCGTGTTTGATTGGATCTTCCGGATAAGTGATTACAATACGATCTTTGAGCAATCCAGATTGACGAACCTGGGCCGGAGAAATAACAACCTTATGCAATGTAGAGTTTGTTGCCTGCCCGACAAGGGAATTAAAACGTTCGGCAGTTGCACTCATTCCGATAACGACCGGAATGGGCGACAGATTCTGCTCGCTGCTGCCCTTGATAAAACGCTGCATGATGGTGGTAGCTGTTCCCGCTTGGCGTCCTTGCATACCGCGGTGTGCCTCATCAATAATGAAATACAGACGGTCAGCTTTTTCTCTTGCTGTATTTTCAATGGTCTCCCAAATCGTATACTGTCGCGTATCCGAATGACGGCTCAGATTACCGGCCTTGCCAAGCTTCTGCGTATTCAGAAAATAGATATGACCGTCCTCCAGAATCTCTTGGTCGAAAGATTCATCCGAAATCACTACGCACTGATCCATACGGACCTTATCTGCTTTCAGCTCGATCTTCTGCTTGGACTGTTCATTCAGCTGCGGAGAATCCGAAAGCCATACGAAAATGGCCTCCGGCTGTTCAGTAAACTGCTCAGAGCCGTAAAAGATATCTTCAATCAGGGCAGACATGATAATCGTTTTGCCAGAACCCGTTGGTGCTTGGAGCGAAACCACCTGAGGGATCTTCAGCATGCGATAGTTATTCAGCGCCATCGCCACGCGGAGGCGCATTTCATTGACCGCCTGTTTTTGAAATGGGAATAATTCACAAATCATTCTTAGTTTCTCCCTCTGTTCACACGGAAGTGATCCAAGTAATCCCGGTAAAGCTGATACGCATTTTCAACATTCAGATTTTTTACCATCGACTGATAATTCACTTCATAATCGGTTGCTAAGAATACGGTTTGGATTTCAGGATGTTCTGCAAGCTTCTCCGCAAAATCGGCAAATGTATTCTCGTTGATCAAGACTGCAAATTGATTCTCCGGCAAGATCAGCATGTCTGGAACTTGCTCTCCGGTCAATTCCGGGCATTTTCCTTTTGCACCAGTTTTCAACCACAACGTAGG
>OGGV01001008.1_pt1 | contig 14972 bp, 13 predicted proteins | sample 1571301 | NCBI WGS metagenome assembly OGGV01 (sample SAMEA2582072, study PRJEB24529) | metagenome | biome: Human gut stool | place: China | collected 2011
CGGGGTGGGTGCGCTTGATCTCGGTCTGGATGGCCGTCAGCAGATGGGTCTTGCCCAGACCGGAGCCGCCGTAGATGAACAGCGGGTTGTAGGCGCCGGAAGGGTTGGCCGCGACCGCCTGCGCAGCAGCAAACGCAAACTGGTTGGACGGGCCCTTGATGAAGTTTTCGAAGGTGAACTCGTAGTTGCCCTGCGGGGAGGCGGGGTTCGCCTCGTACTGCTGCGCCAGCACGACCTCGTGCGGCGGGGTGCTGGGCACCACGAGGGTGATGTCCACATCAAAGCCCAGCACGGTCTTGAAGGCTTCCTTGAGCAGGCCGAGGTAGCGGTCCGTCACGATCTTGCAGATGAAGTCGTTCCGCACCGAGAGGGTGATGTGGCTTGAGTCCTCGAAGCTGATGGGCTCCAGGCCATCGATATAGAGATTATAGGTCGGCTCGGCCATCTGCGTTTTGCAGTACGCCTGCGCGGCCTCTAAAACGTCCTTGAAAGAATCCATAAAACATCCACTCCATTGAAGTTTTCAACAATGCTGCTGATACCAGGTTAGTATACCACAAAAATCTCCCTGCGTCTACATTCTATAATGTAATTTATAATACATAAGAAAAGACGCACCTGCGTCCGTCTGCAAGGCTTGTGTCCAACACCCAAATCAGCCACAAGATATGGTGGAAGAAAAGTTTTCCACGGGGAATGGGTGAAAAAGTTGAAAGATTTTTCACACCCGGTTTTGAAAAAAGTTTGCTGGAAAGCGAAAAAAATGCTTGACAGAAGGGGATAGTGTGCGATATACTGTTGAATTGCAAGCCTGTCCCCATTTTGGGACCAGAATAGACCCCATCACCGGGGACGAGTTTTTACGGAGGATACAACCATGAAGAGAACTTTTCAGCCCAAGAAGCGTCAGCGCAAGGAAGTTCATGGCTTTCTGACCCGCATGAGCACCAAGAACGGCCGCAAGGTCATCAATGCTCGCCGTGCAAAGGGCCGCAAGAGCCTGACCGTCTGATCCAGCTGCGTTGAGCAATGGGTCCGGCGCAGAATTGAACATGCGCACAAAAGGCCGCTGATATCGAATTGGCGGTCTTCTTTTTTATTTTCGCGCGGTTTGACTAAAAAATATTCCGAAGATTTGGCACAAAAAACGTCCGGACAGGCTTTTCATGTCGGCGTTTTTTTGCTATACTGATTTTGAACTTTGCCTTTTGGGCAGAGCACCTGATTTTACCAGAAAAGGAGGCGCCGAAGGAGTGCGCTATCGTCCCATCCGCCGCAACAGCGAATATGGCCGCGTGTATGCCCGCGGCAAGTCCTATGTGAACCCGGCGCTGGTGCTGTACGTCCTCAAGACCCGCGGCAAAAAGACCCGCGTGGGCCTGACGGCCACCAAAAAGATCGGCCATGCCGTGCAGCGCAACCGTGCCCGCCGCGTGATGAAGGCGGCCATCGACGAGCATCTGGACTACAACATCGGCGGCTACGACCTCGTGTTTGTGGCGCGGGGCATCACCCCGCACCTCAAGAGCTGGCAGCTCAGCGAAGTGGTGGCCAAACTCTTTGCACAGGCCGGTCTGCCGGACAAGGCCAAACAGCCGGGAGCCAAGCCCCCGGCCACGGTTCCGCCGGCTCAAAAGCCGGCCCCGCAGGAATGAGCCTTTCGCAGGGATGCCGGAACGCGCTCTGCGCGCCCATCCGATTTTACCAGCGCTTCATCAGCCCTGGCCTTGGGCGCAGCTGCCGCTTTTCGCCCTCGTGCAGCCAGTACACGCTGGAGGCCATCCAGACCCATGGCTGCCTGAAAGGGCTGCTGCTGGGCGCGGCCCGCATCGCCCGGTGCAATCCGCTGGGCCGCTGGGGGTACGACCCCGTCCCCCCGAAGGGAAGGTGGGTCAGCCCGGAGCGGAAGCTCTCAGCCGCACGGCTCTTCCGGGCCAGACGGAGCCATCGCTCCTGAAAAATCGTCGCGCTTTTTCAGCCAGCACGGCCTGGCGGGCAAAACGAGACGGAGAGGTTTGCTTCTTGTGACGCACCGAACTGTGGGCGGTGTGTCCTTCTCATAAAAAATTTATCGTCCCGCGCCACAGGCGGGGCAGAATGGACGAAGATATGAATCCTTTATACATCCTCGGCTGGCCTCTCGGCTATGTAATGGAGTGGATCTACAAGCTGATCCCGAACTATGGCTGGGACATCATCCTGTTCACCCTGCTGATCACGCTCGTTAAGATCCCGCTGCAGATCAACCAGCAGAAGAGCATGGCCCGGATGTCCGCCTACCAGCCTCTGGTCGCCGACATCCAGAAGAAGTACCGCGACAAGCCCGACAAGCAGCAGGAAGAGCTGATGAAGCTGCAGGAGCAGGGCTATAAGCCCACCGCAGGCTGTATGCCCATGCTGGTCAACTTCCTGGTCATGTTCGGCGTCATCGAGGTCGTGTACCGCCCGCTGCAGCGCATCTTCCACATCGGTGCCGATGCCCTGACCGCTGCCGGTGAGGCCCTGACGACCCTTGGCATCAGCTTCACCACCGTGACCCGCGACACCAACATCATCGCGCAGGTCATCGTGGGCGAGAGCACCGTCACCAGCTGCTTCACCCCGGATCAGGTCAGCACCATCACCGAGTTCGGCCAGCACATGGATTTCTTCGGCATCGACCTGACCCGTGTGCCCCAGTACAGCCTGGCCGCAGAGAACCTGCCCCTGCTGATCTTCCCCGTCCTGGCCATCGTGACCATGTTTATCTCTACCCACATCAGCATGAAGGCCTCCGGCCAGCAGATGCAGGGCAGCATGAAGCTGACCATGTATATGATGCCGCTGATGTATCTGTTCTTCTGCTTCACAGTTCCCTGCGCATTCTCCCTGTACTATGTCGTCTCCAACATCCTCATGACCGTGCAGAGCATCATCATGAAGAAGATCTACGACCCCGAAAAGGTGAAGGCTGAAGTTCTGGCGGAGATGGCAGCCCGCAAAAAGGAGCAGAAGCGCGGTGTGAAGAGCACCACCATCAAGGTCACGGACGAGAAGACCGGCGAGACGGTCGAGAAGAACATCTCCGCCAGCGAGATGAACAAGCGCCGCCTGGAGTATGCCCGCCAGCTGGACGCAGAGCGCTACAAGGACGAGCGCACCGTTCCGCTGAGTGAGCTGAACAAGAAAGAGGAGGAATAACGGTTATGATCCGTACTCAGGAAGCAACCGGCAAGACGGTTGATGAAGCCCGCGCAAAGGCCTGCGCCCTGCTGGGTGTGCAGGCTGAGGATATGAATGTGAGCTATGAAGTGCTGGAAATGCCGCAGAAGACGGGATTCCTGGGCCTGAAACTGACCCCCGCCAAGGTGCGGGTCAGCGTGGAGGAGCCCGATGCACCCAAGGCTCCGGAGGCACCCGCCGCAGAGGCACCGGCACCGGCTCCCGTGGAGGAGAAGGTGGAAGTGCCCGCCGCACCCGCTGCGGAGGAAGCTGCTCCGGCCGAGGAACCCAAGGCTGAGGAAGCTGCACCGGTTGCAGAGGCAGCTCCCGCAGAGGAAGCCGAAGAGGTGGAAGTGCCCATCAACATCGAAGAGAACAGCAAGGTCAAGGCCGCTGTGGAATACCTGCAGGAAGTCATCACCCGGATGGGCGTCAATGACGTGACCTTCAGCGCCGTGCAGAAGGGCGAAGCCACCATCATCCGTCTGGATGGCGAGAAGCTGGGTGCCCTCATCGGCCGCCGCGGCGAGACCATGGAGAGCCTGTCCTATCTGGCAAGCCTGGTGGCCAACCGTCTGGAAGGCGATTACATCAAGCTGGGTCTGGATGTGGCCGGTTACCGCGACAAGCGCGAGAGCGATCTGACCGCTCTGGCGCAGCGCATCGGTGCCAAGGTCCGCAAGACCGGCCGCAGCTTTGCCATGGAGCCGATGAACCCCTACGAGCGCCGCATCATCCACTCTGCCATCGGCAAGATGGAGGGCGTCCGCAGCGAGAGCAAGGGCGAAGGCCGTGACCGCCGTGTGGTCATCTACTCCACCGCACCCGATGCCCAGACCGACAACACCTACGGCGAGCGCCGCCCGCGCGGCAACGGCCGTCGGAACGGTGGAAACCGGAATGGCGGCTATCGCGGGAACCGGAACGGCGACCGCAATGGCAGCAATCGCGGCGGCTACCGCAGCGGACCTCGCCCGGCAGGCAGCCGCGGCGGCCGTGGTTCCAGTGTGCCGGAGCGCACCTATGCACCCCGCGACGCGGAGGATGCAGCACCCGTAGCACCCAAGCGCACCGAGCGCGTGGACGATTTCGCCGATTTCAGCTTCGGCAAGATCGAGATCTGATCGCTGAGTTTTGAACCATGCTGCCCCTTTCTGGTGGAAAACTGCCGGGAAGGGGCAGCTTTTGTTTTGCACACAGGCCGCCTGCGAAGAAAAACTTCCCTTTTTCGTCGGTTCGTGGTACAATAAATTTTGATTCAAACCAGCGGGAGGGGACACAGATGCAGGATTCGACCATTGCAGCCATTGCAACAGCACCGGGGGCGGGCGGCATTGCCGTGGTGCGCCTTTCGGGGCCGGAGAGCTACGCCGTGGCGGCGCGGGTGTTCCGCCCCGCGAACCCGGACCGGACCGTGGCCGGGGCCAAGGGCTACACCGCCCTGTTCGGAACATTTCTGGAAGGGGAGGACGCTTTCGATGAGGGGGTCGCCCTCTTTTTCCGGGCACCCCACAGCTACACCGGCGAGGACGTGGTGGAGCTGAGCTGCCACGGCGGCAGCGCTGTGGCCCGGCGGCTGGTGGAAAGCTGCATCGAGGCAGGGGCTGCGCCTGCTGCGCCGGGCGAGTACACCCGCCGCGCCTTTCTGAACGGCAAGCTCAGCCTGACCCAGGCCGAGGCCGTCATGGATCTGGTGTCTGCGGATGGCAGACAGGGTGCCGCGCTGGCCAATGCTTCGCTGGGCGGGGCGCTGGCCAGAAAGATCGCCGCCGAAAAAGAGGCCCTGACCAGCTTGCAGGCCCATCTGGCCGCGTGGGTGGATTTCCCGGAGGAAGATGTGCCGGAGCTGGATGAGACCCATCTGCAAGCCGTGCTGGGCAGCGTGAAGGACGAGCTGGATGTCCTCATCCGGAACTACGATGCCGGGGCCGTTCTGCGCGAAGGCGTGGACTGCGCTATCGTGGGCCGGCCCAATGCGGGAAAATCCACCCTGTTGAACCTGCTGGCCGGGTTCGACCGGGCCATCGTGACCCCGGTGGCGGGCACGACCCGCGATGTGGTGGAACAGGCCGTCCGACTGGGCGACATCCGGCTGAACCTCTTCGACACCGCCGGACTGCGGGATACCGAAGACGTCATCGAGGCCGAGGGCATCCGCCGCAGCTGGAAGAAGCTGGACGAGGCCGGGCTGGTGCTGGCCGTCTTCGACGGTTCGGAGCCGCTGACGCGGGAGGACCTTGCGCTGGCCCGGAAGTGTGCGGGCCGCCCGGCCATTGCCCTCATCAACAAGGAGGACAAGCCGACCCGGTTCGACGCGGAGGTCATCGCGCCCGATTTCGCGATGGTGCTGCCGGTCTGCTGCCAGGAGGAGGGGGCACGGAAACTCATCGCCTCGGCGGTGGCGCGGCTGCTGGGCACGAACCAGATCGACCCCCACGCTGCCAGCCTTTCGGGGCAGCGGCAGCTTGCCGCCGCCACCCGTGCGCGGGAAGCGGTCGCCGGTGCGCTGGAGGCCGCAGCGGGCGGGTTCGGGCTGGATGCCGTATCGGTCTGCGTGGACGATGCACTGGATGCCCTGTGTGACCTGACCGGCGAAAATGCGTCGGAAGCGGTCATCAACGAAGTATTTGAACGATTTTGTGTGGGAAAGTAGAAATGAACCATTTAGGAGATTATGACGTCATTGTGATCGGCGCAGGCCATGCGGGCATTGAGGCGGCCCATGCGGCCGCGACGCTGGGCGCGAAGACGGCGGTGTTCACCATGAGCCTGGATGCCATCGGCAATATGCCCTGCAATCCCAGCATTGGTGGAACCGCAAAAGGAACGCTGGTACGTGAATTGGACGCTCTTGGCGGCGTGATGGGCCTGGCGGCGGACGCCACCTATCTGCAGAGCCGGATGCTGAACAAGGGCAAGGGCCCGGCGGTCCATGCGCTGCGCGTCCAGACCGACCGCAAGCGCTACCACGAATATATGAAACATGCGCTGGAATTGACGCCGGGTCTGGCCATCCATCAGGCGGAGGTCGTCTCCATCGAGGTGGAGGACGGCCATGTGAAGGGCGTTGTGACCCAGCTGAACGGCGAGTATGGGGCCAAATGTGTGGTCATCGCCACGGGCACCAACCTCGGCGGAAAGATCTTTGTGGGCGATGCGTGGTATGCCTCCGGCCCGGACGGAATGCACGCCGCCAATGCCCTGACCGAGAGCCTGAAGGCGGCGGGCCTGCCGCTGCGCCGGTTCAAGACCGGCACCCCGGCCCGTGTCCACCGGCGCAGCATTGATTTCTCTCAGTTGGAATGCCAGCCCGGCGACCCGGACCATGAGCTGCAGCCCTTCAGCTTCCTGACCGATGCGCCCATGCACAACAAGGTGGAATGCTGGATCGCCTACACCAACCCGGAGACGCACCGGATCATTCTGGACAACATCCAGCGCAGCCCGCTCTACGGCGGCATGATCGAGGGCGTCGGCCCACGCTACTGCCCCTCCATCGAGGATAAGGTCGTCCGCTTTGCAGGGAAGGACCGCCACCCCATCTTTGTGGAGCCCTGCGGCGAGAACACCGAGGAGATGTATTTACAGGGTGCTTCCAGCAGCCTGCCGGAAGATGTGCAGAACGCCTTCTACCGGAGCATCAAGGGGTTTGAGAACATCGAGATCATGCGTCCGGCCTACGCCATCGAATACGACTGTGTGGACCCCACCAGTCTGGAAGCAACCCTGGAGAGCAAGAACGTTCGCGGTCTGTACGGTGCGGGGCAGTTCAATGGAACCTCCGGCTACGAGGAAGCGGCTGCGCAGGGGCTGCTGGCCGGCCTGAACGCCGCCCGCAATGCACTGGGCAAAGAACAGCTCATTCTGCCGCGTCATACGAGCTACCTCGGTACGCTGGTGGATGACCTTGTGACCAAGGGCGTCATGGACCCTTACCGCATGATGACCAGCCGCAGCGAATACCGGCTGACCCTGCGGCAGGACAACGCCGACCAGCGCCTGACCCCCATCGGCCGGGACTATGGGTTGGTGCAGGAGGACCGCTGGGCCAGATACCAGCACACACAGGCCATTCTGGACGCAGAGCGCCGCCGCCTGCACGAGACGCATCTGCGCACCGCCGACCTGCGGGCCGCGATGGAAGCGGCGGGTCTGGCCCCGGCAGCGGAGGGCGGCATCGCCGAAGAGCTGCTGCGCCGCCCGGAGATCTCCTATCCGCTCCTTGCGGGCGTCATCGGCTGGGGGGAGGAGATCACCCCCATGCTGGCTGAGCGGCTGGAGACGGAGATCAAGTATGCGGGCTACATTGCCCGGCAGGATCGGATGATCCGCGACGTGGCCCGCCATGAAAAGACGCTCATCCCGGAGGGTTTCGCCTATGAGGCCCTGACCGGCCTGACGCTGGAAGCCCGCGAGAAGCTGGCGCGCATCCGCCCGAAGAATCTGGGGCAGGCGGGGCGCATCCCCGGCGTGTCGCCCTCGGATGTGGCGCAGCTCAGCATTGCGCTGGCCGCAGGCCCCCGGAAAGATTGAGAGAGAATGCCAAGGCCTCTCCTAAAAAGGAAAAAAAGAGGTGCGCACCTACGACCTGCTGGACAAACTGGGCATGGAGTATTGGCGCACCGACCTGCGTAAAGCTCACCGGGGAATGACCCGTCCGAACACGCGAAACACCTGAAACGAAAAGGAACAAACAATGATCGACAAAAACAGACTGGAAGAAAAGTGTTCCACGTGGAACATTGCGCTGACCGGGACCCAGCTCGACCAGCTGGACGCCTTTGCAGAGATTTTGGTGGAGTATAACCAGAAGGTCAACCTGACCGCTATCACCGACCCGGAGGGCATCGAGGACAAGCACTTCCTCGATAGCCTGCTCTTTGCCGCGCAGCCGGAAGTGGCAGGGAAGATGGTGGACGTCGGCGCAGGGGCAGGCTTCCCCGGCATCGTGACCAAGATCTATAAACCGGAACTGGAACTGACCCTGATGGAGCCGACCGGCAAGCGGGTGGAGTTTTTGAAATATGCCTGCGGCCAGCTGGGCCTGACCGGGGTGGAGTTCGCCAAGGAACGCGCTGAGGAAGCAGCCCGCAAGAGCTGGCGGGAACAGTTCGACCTCGCTTCGGCCCGCGCGGTGGCGGCTCTGCCGATGCTGGCCGAATACTGCCTGCCGCTGGTCAAGGTCGGCGGCAGCTTTCTGGCAATGAAGGGCGCTTCCGGTGAGGAGGAACTCGCGGCAGCCCGCGGCGCCATCCGGAAGCTGGGCGGCGCGTATCAGGAGACCCGCACCCTGCATCTGCCCGGCGGCGACACCCGCACCCTCATCCTCTGCAAAAAGATTTCGCAAACTCCGACAGCGTACCCCAGAAATGGTGGGAAAATCGCAAAATCGCCGCTGAAATAACGAAATATCGAAATAAAATTGAAGCACCCTGCCGAACGAAACTTCTGGCAGGGTGTTTTGTTTTCTGGTACACTGGGGATGGAACGAGGCTTGTTTTCCACCTTTTCCTGAGAAATTGTTGAAAATAAGCGCATACTTTGGTGAAAGGGGTATTCTTATGTTTGAACGTAGAAGATCCGCTGGAAAGATCGTGCAGCTCCCGGTGGAAGACATCCATCCCTCGCCGTATCAGGCGCGCACGACCTTCGATGAGCAGGAGCTTGCGGGGCTGGCCCAGAGCATCCGGGAAAACGGTCTGTTGCAGCCCATCACGGTGCGGAAGACCGACAGCGGCTATGAGCTGGTTGCGGGGGAGCGGCGGCTCCGCGCCTGCAAGCTGGCGAAGATGGAGACCATCCCATCCATCGTCTGCAACTTCACCGACCAGCGCACCGCCGCGCTTGGCCTGCTCGAAAATTTGCAGCGGGCAGACCTGAATCCATTTGAGCAGGCGCAGGGCCTGCGGGACGTGATGGTTTTGTGGGACTGCACACAGGCCGAAGCAGCCAAACGGCTGGGGATGGCACAGCCGACCCTGGCCAACAAGCTCCGCCTTTTGCAGCTGACAGGGGACCAGCGGCAGTTCATTCTGGACAACGGCCTGACCGAGCGCCACGCGCGGGCAGTCCTCCGCCTGCCGGAGAACCGCCGCAGCGAAGCCCTCATCATGATCGCCAAGCGGAAGATGAACGCCCGCGCGACCGACCTTTACATCGACCAGCTGCTGAACGAGACGTCGCAGGGCAAGCACCGCATTTCGATGGTCAAAGATGTGCGCATCTTTGTGAACACCATTGACCACGCCATCCGCCTGATGACCGACAATGGCGTGCCCGCCACCGCCCACCGTGAGGAGCGGGACGGCTACATTGAGTACACCGTCCGCATTCCCACCGCTGCGGCCCAGAAATAGGGGAGGGCAGAAATGTTCCATGTGGAACATCCGGAGCCGAAAAAACAACAGCAAAAACGCGCCGGGAGGCGAAAGAATTTGAAAAAATCGAATGGAGGAAGCAAAATCTGCGAATGCGGGGCCGTTTTCGCGTAAAATTATAAAGAATCGGGTTCAAAAAGCCGCGCTGATGTGCTATACTAAAGAACAAAGGGGTCCGCAGACGGGAAAACGGCGGCCCGACCTCGAATGTTCCACGTGGAACAAAAAGTTTTCCTGAGAGGAAGAAAACGCGCGTGGCAAAAATAGTTGCAGTTGCAAACCAAAAAGGCGGCGTGGGCAAAACGACCACAGCCGTCAATCTGTCGTCCTGTGTTGCGGCGCTGGGCAAAAAGGTGCTCATCGTGGATCTGGACCCGCAGGGCAACACCACCACCGGCTACGGCATCCCCAAGCGGAGCGTCGAGCTGGGGACGTATGAGATGCTCATCGGCGAGGCGAGCGCCCGGCAGGCCATCCGGAACACCGAGTTCCGCACCGACGTCATCGGCTCCAACACCCGCCTCGCGGGCGCCAGCCTTGAGATGATCGACCTGCCGGGCCGCGAGAGCCGCCTGCGCAAGGCGCTGGCCCCCATCCAGAAGGATTACGACTTTATCTTCATCGACTGCCCGCCCAGCCTCGACCTGCTGACGCTGAACGGCCTGTGCGCCTGCGACAGCATCCTCATCCCGGTGCAGTGCGAGTATTACGCGCTGGAAGGTCTGTCGGAGCTTATCAGCACGCTTAAGACCGTCCGAAAAAAGTACAACCCCTATCTGGACATCGAAGGCGTGGTGTTCACCATGTTCTCTGTCCGCTATAACCTGACACTGCAGGTGGTGGAGCAGGTCAAGAAATACTTTGGAAACAAGGTGTATCAGACCACCATCCCTCGCAGCATCCGCATTTCGGAAGCTCCCAGCTATGGCCAGCCCATCAACTTCTATGAGCCGAAGGGCAAGGGCAGCGAGGCGTATATGGACCTTGCCATCGAGTTCGTGAAGAGCAACCGCCCCGCCGAAGCTGCACCCAAGCGCCGCCGCGGAAAAGCTGCAGCGGAACCGGTCGAGACGATGGGGCTGGCCGATGTGAAGATGGACGGCTGAGGGAGAGAGGAGACCAATGGCAAAAGGAAGAGGAGGACTGGGCCGGGGGCTGGAAAGTCTGTTTGAGGACGCCGCCCCCAGCTTTGAGTCAGATACCAGGATCGAGACGCTGCCCCTGCGGGAGATCGAGCCAGACCCCGGCCAGCCCCGCAAGACATTCGACGACGAGACGCTGGCAGAGCTTTCGGCCAGCATCGCCGAGCATGGTTTATTGCAGCCCATTGCGGTGCGCCCGAAGCCGTCCGGCGGCTATCTCATCGTGGCAGGCGAGCGCCGCTGGCGGGCCAGCCGGATGGCGGGCCTCACCGAGGTGCCGGTCATCGTCAAGGACGTGACCGATGAGCAGGCCATGGAGCTTGCGCTGGTGGAGAACCTGCAGCGCGAAGACCTCGACCCTGTGGAAGAGGCGGCCGGCATCCGTGAGCTGATGACCCGCTGCAATTTGACCCAGGAGCAGGCCGCCCGCAAGCTGGGCAAGAGCCGGAGCGCACTGGCCAATAGCCTGCGGCTGCTGAGCCTGCCGGAAACAGTGCTGGAACTGCTGAAAAGCGGCTTCATTACGATCGGACATGCGAAGGTCGTTTTGAGCCTGCCTACGCCGGAGCTGCAGGAGGAAGCGGCTCAGATGATAGCGGACAACCAGCTGAACGTCCGTCAGGCTGAAGCTTTGTGCAAAAAGCTGGCAAAGCCCGCAAAAGAGCCTGTGGCCGCGCCGCTGCCGAGTGCGTTGCCGGTGGAGGTGGAAGAAAGCCTCAAGCAGGCGCTGGGCAGCGAAGTCCGCGTGGCCTACCACGACGGCAAAGGCAAGCTGACCGTCCATTTCTATTCGGACGACCAGCTGAAAGCCTTTGCAAATCTGCTGGGGCAGTACAGCGTGGAGTAACCTCTCAGTCTTGCTGTCGCTCGACAGCTCTCCTAATAGGAGAGCCTGAGCAGAAAAGTTATTAGAAATGCGTACCAAGGCGGGGAACACCGCCTTTGAACGGCACAGCGGGGAAGACCCCCTGTGCAAGCAATAGAGTATAAGGAGAGTTATCATGCTTGACATCAAATTTGTCCGCGACAACCCGGATGCGGTCAAGGAAAACATCAAGAAGAAGTTTCAGGACGAAAAGCTCGTTCTTGTTGACGAGGTAGCTCAGTTTGACGAGGAATACAGAGCAGCCAAAACAAAGGCTGACGAGCTGAGAAATAAAAGAAAGGTAATGAGCAAGCAGATAGGCGGTCTTATGGCTAAGGGTCAGAAGGACGAAGCTGAGAAGGTAAAGGCTGAGGTATCCGCTATCGGTGCTGAGCTTGACGCTATGGCTGAAAAGGAAAAGGAGCTTGAAGCTAAGATCCGTGAGAGAATGCTCGTTATCCCTAACATAATCGACCCAAGCGTTCCTATAGGCAAGGACGACAGCGAGAACGTAGAGATTGAAAAATTCGGAGAGCCTGTTGTTCCTGATTATGAGATCCCATATCACGTTGACATTATGGAAAGCTTTAACGGCATCGATCTTGACAGTGCAAGAAGAACATCAGGAAACGGCTTCTATTATCTTATGGGCGACATTGCAAGACTTCATTCTGCAATTCTTTCATATGCCAGAGATTTCATGATAGACAGAGGTTTCACATATTTCATTCCTCCTTACATGATACGTTCAGACGTTGTTACAGGCGTTATGAGCTTTTCTGAAATGGAAGGCATGATGTACAAGATAGAGGGTGAAGACCTTTATCTCATCGGTACTTCTGAGCATTCAATGATAGGCAGATTTATTGACACTATCATTCCAGAGGGTGAGCTTCCAAAGACTCTCACAAGCTATTCACCATGCTTCAGAAAAGAAGTTGGCGCACACGGCATCGAAGAGAATACACCAGTTTGAAAAGCAGGAAATGATAGTTGTCTGCAAGCCGGAAGATAGCATGGCATGGTATGACAAGCTGTGGCAAAATTCTGTTGATTTCTTCCGTTCACTTGATATCCCTGTAAGAACACTTGAGTGCTGCTCAGGCGACCTTGCAGACCTCAAGGTAAAGAGCTGTGACGTTGAGGCATGGAGCCCAAGACAGAAGAAGTATTTTGAAGTTGGTTCATGCTCAAATCTTGGCGACGCACAGGCAAGACGCCTTGGCATAAGAATGAAGGCAGAGGCCGGCACAAAGTATTTTGCTCACACTCTTAACAACACAGTTGTTGCACCTCCAAGAATGCTTATCGCATTCCTCGAGAACAATCTCAATGCTGACGGAACAGTTAATATCCCTGAGCCACTGAGAATGTACATGGGCGGCAAGGACAAGATAACAAAGTAATTTTGATATGCAAAAAGGTGAACGGTCATGTGCCGCTCACCTTTTTTGTTGCCTTAAATACAAAAACGGACGGTTTTTAGCCGTCCGTTATTTTTTAATCAATGTAGGTGCGAACAGTGTTCGCCCGTTTATTTTGTCTTTACTTGATTTTTATATTATTCTTCCGTGTTTTCAGAATCCTCATTCTCAACGCTTTCGGTATTCTCTTCAATGACCTCAGCATTTTCCTCAGCCTGAGCCTCTGCTATCTCCTCGGCAGTAGCCTTTTCCACCTCTGCCGTTTCAACATCATCGTCATGCTCAGTTCTTGTGAATGAAACCACTCTGCCGTCCTCGCCGACTCTCATAAGTCTTACGCCACGGGAGTATCTGCTCATCATACTGATATCGCAGGCTCTTATTCTGATAACAATGCCGTCTGTGGATATCATAATGATATCATCTTCATCATCAACGACCTTTATTCCGCATACTCCACCGCTCTTATAGTTCATAAGACCATAGCCGCCTCTGTTCTGTACCTTATAAGACTCCAGCGGAACACGTCTGCCAAGACCGTTTTCTGCAACAGTGAGAACGCTTGCACCCTCTCTTACTCTTGCCATTGATACAACATAGTCGCTGCCCCTGAGTTTTATAGCCTTTACGCCGTGTGCAACTCTTGACATCTCTCTTATATCTGTTTCTCTTATCCTGATAGCATAACCATTATGCGTTGCAACGATAACCTCATTGTCACCAAAGGTCATTCTTACTCCTGCAATCTCGTCGCCCTCATCAAGACCGATTGCAATAAGACCATTCTTTCTTACATTTCTATAGGAAGTCAGCGGAGTTCTCTTTATCTTGCCGTTCTTTGTTACCATGACTATATACTTGCCCTCGTCAAAGTCGGCAGTTTTTATCATTGCGGCTATCTTCTCGCCCTCGCCCAGTTCAAGAAGATTTACTATATTTGTGCCTCTTGAAGCCTTTGAGCCCTCAGGCAGCTCATAGCATTTGAGCTTATACATTATGCCCTTATTGTAGATAAAGAGTATATTGTCATGTGAAGAACAGGTCTGAAGCTCGTCGATATAATCGTCCTCACGCTGTTTCATACCCGTTACGCCACGTCCACCACGCTTCTGGGCCTTATACTCTGAAACAGGCATTCTCTTTATATATCCTGCATTTGTATAGGTAACAACGCTTTCCTCAACAGGGATAAGATCTTCAATATCAACTTCACCGCTGACATTTTCTATCTGAGTTCTTCTCTCGTCACCGAACTTATCCTGAATAGCCTCGACCTCTTCAATGATTATATCAAGTATTCTCTGATGATTTGCAAGGATATCTTCAAGGTCAGCTATCTTGACTTCGATCTCAGCCAACTCGTCTATTATCTTCTGTCTTTCCATACCGGTCAGACGTCCGAGGGTCATATTTGCGATATGGTCAGCCTGAATATCTGTAAGACCAAAACGCTGATTAAGTCTTTGCTTAGCCTCTGGGATATTCTTAGAAGTTTTCATTATCTCGATAACTTCGTCGATATTGTCAAGTGCGATAACAAGACCCTTTAAGATATGCTCTCTTTCCTTAGCCTTGTTAAGGTCGAACTTAGTTCTTCTTGTGATAACATCCACCTGAAAGTCTATATACTGCTCAAGCATTTCCTTGAGGGTCAGCACCTTAGGGATACCATTTACAAGAGCAAGCATTATAACGCCCACAGTATCCTGAAGCTGTGTATAGCTGAACAGCTTATTGAGAACTACCTGCGGATTAGCGTCCTTTTTCAGCTCGATAACGATCCTCATTCCGTCCTTGCCGGATTCATCGTTGATATAATGTATTCCGTCGATACGCTTTTCCTTAACAAGGTCAGCGATAGACTCAACAAGTCTTGCCTTGTTTACCATGTAAGGTATCTCAGTGACAATAATGCAGTTTCTGCCCTTTATCTCCTCGATAGAGGTCTTTGAACGCAGTGTTA
>OGGV01001010.1_pt1 | contig 14961 bp, 10 predicted proteins | sample 1571301 | NCBI WGS metagenome assembly OGGV01 (sample SAMEA2582072, study PRJEB24529) | metagenome | biome: Human gut stool | place: China | collected 2011
AGCTTTCGGGCGTGTATCCGGATGGGACGCTTATGGAGATTTCGAGCGGGGTGGCCGTATCATTGAATTGCGTGAGGGCAAGTTTGAGTTTGATTCATGGATTCGTACCTCGTCCGGAAAGGAATATACGTATTATTATCCGTCTGGCCTGACCTCTAAGGATGAGGAAACGATGGAATTCTTACCCGCCAAAACGGTAAAACCTAAAAAGCACGGGGTAGCTTATACCTATTATGAAGGCAAGTTTAAACATACGGATCAGATCGCTTCCGGGACAAAAGTGAAAGAGGGTACGATGAAAAATATCTCCATTCAGGAGGCTCCGGCCAAGGATCATTTCGCTTATGAGTTCCGTACGTTGATAAATATCCCTGAAAAAGGTGTATATCGCTTTTATACGTATTCGGATGATGGTTCCAAGCTATTTATAGACGGTAAAGCTATTGTTGATAATGATGGCTCTCATAATGCTCGTATAGCGAAAGGAAAGGTAGCGTTAGACGCTGGTTTCCACGAATTACGTGTTTTGTATTTCGAGGATTATATGGGCGAGGCCTTGGAGGTCGGGGTTTCCTGCCGTAAAATAAAGGAAGCTGTCTTACCAGAGGACTGGTATTATTTACCGGAATAAATATCCAGTTGTAGAGACGCAGCATGCTGCGTCTCCCACTGTCTGATAGTATCTTAGTCTTGTACGGCAGCTTTCGCTTTCTCTACCGCCTCATTGATATTACTGCAAATATTTTCTGCGCCAATCTTCTTATCGAATCCGGATTTTGTCAATACACGGTGTACATGTTCATTGACCCCGGAAAGTATCATATGGATATGCTCTGCCTCGGAAAGACGGAAAAGACTTTCCAAGTTATGCAGACCGGTAGAATCTATGAACGAAACCTTACGCATACGGATGATGCGGACTTTCGGTTTATCTCCCATACTTTTCATGATGCCGTCGAACTTATTCGCTACGCCGAAAAAGAACGGACCATCGATCTCGTATACCTCTACACCTTTAGGCAGGGAGAGGACTTCCTCGTCATGATGAATCTCGCCCTCGTCGGAAAGATCGATCTCATCCGTGGTGACGGATACATGCGTGGTCTCAGCCACACGGCGCATAAAAAATAACATGGCGATCAGAAGGCCGATCTCGATAGCGATCGTAAGATCAAAGATAACCGTCAGGAAGAAAGTCACCAACAAGACGGATACGTCGCTTTTCGGGTTTTTCATCAAGGAACGGAACGTACGCCACTCACTCATATTATAGGATACGATGATCAATACGCCAGCCAGACAAGCCATTGGAATGTGTTTGGTAAGCGGTCCGAGGAAAAGCAAAATCAATAATAATACGATGGCGTGAATAATACCGGCAACCGGAGTTCGTCCACCATTATTTATATTGGTCATTGTACGGGCGATGGCGCCGGTCACGGGAATACCGCCAAAAATAGGAACGATGATATTCGCCGCACCTTGGGCGATTAGTTCCGTATTTGAATTATGCTTGTCGCCTGTCACCCCATCCGCTACCGTAGCGGATAATAAAGACTCGATAGCCCCAAGGATAGCGATCGTAAAGGCGGAGGGAAGCAATAAGTTGATTGTCTCCATATTAAACGTGATCGGAGCCGGGGCTGGCAAGGAAGCGTTAATAGTAAACCGGTCTCCAATCGTCTCGATACCTGTAATACCCAAATGATTACGCATAATGTAAACAACGATCGTCATGATGACGATAGCGATCAAGGAACCCGGAATTTTCTTCGTTAGCCTCGGGCTTAACGTAATGATCAGGATACTAATGATACCGATAACGAATGCCCAAGGGTTAACCGTATCGAACGCCCCGAAATATGCGATCCATTTAGAGATGAAATCGGCGGGGACTTTATCCATAGTCAATCCAAATAAGTCTTTCATTTGTGTCGTGAAGATAGTGATAGCGATACCACTCGTGAAACCTACGACAATCGGGTAGGGGATAAACTTAATCACGGTACCGAGCTTCAGCACGCCCATCAATACCAGAATAATACCCGCTATGACGGTAGCGATGGCAAGCCCTTCGATACCGAAGTTCTGTATAATGCCATAAACGATCACGATAAACGCTCCGGTAGGTCCGCCGATCTGTACGTTGCAGCCTCCTAAAAGGGAGACAATGAATCCACCGATAATAGCCGTGATCAATCCTTTCTCCGGACTTACCCCGGAGGCGATACCAAAAGCGATGGCGAGTGGTAGGGCAACTATGCCGACAATTATACCCGCCATGAGATCCGTCATGAATCTCTCTTTGGAATAATTTCTCAGCGCCGTAAAGAGTTTGGGCTGAAAATCAAATTTGTTCTTCATTTTTCTTCTTGCCTGTTTGATTTGAGGATGCAAAGTTAATAAAATAAAGAAGATGCAAAAAATCTAAAGACGCATTCCGGTTTTGTGTAAACAATTTAGGAGGATTTGTTGTTTCATTGTATAAAGGAGGAGAAGTTTTTCCTTGATAAATAAGTGATATCTATTGAGAGATAGATATTATTTAATGTTTGCGTAATCGATATCTGGAAACAAATTCTTACTTTTGATCGGTCATGAGAAAAACGATATACAAAACAGACTCATTAATTTACTACATAAAATTAGCATTATGGAAAAAAGTATTAAAGGTACACGTACCGAGCAGAATTTATTGAAATCATTCGCCGGAGAATCTCAGGCAAGAAGTCGTTACACATTTTTCGCTAGCGTAGCCAAGAAAGAAGGTTACGAGCAAATCGCAGGTGTTTTCATGGAAACAGCCGAGCAAGAGAAGGAACACGCTAAACGTTTCTTTAAATTCTTGGAAGGTGGAATGGTTGAGATTACCGCTTCTTATCCTGCAGGCGTAATCGGAACAACCGCTGAGAACTTGGCAGCCGCGGCAGCTGGTGAGAATGAGGAGTGGGCTGAATTGTATCCTGAGTTCGCTAAGATTGCGGAGGAAGAAGGTTTCCCCGCTATTGCCGTAGCTTTCAAGATGATCGCAAAGGTAGAGGCTGAACACGAGAAACGTTATCGTAAATTGTTGGCTAACGTAGAGGAAGGTAAAGTATTCGAGAAAGATGAGGCTATCTTCTGGCAATGCCGTAACTGTGGTTTCGTATTCGAGGGTAAGAAGGCTCCGGTTAATTGTCCGGCATGCGCTCATCCGCAAGCTTACTTTGAACCGATGAAACAGAACTATTGATAATTAAAAGTTGAGAATTGAGAATTAACATAGCTAGTAATTCTCAATTCTCAATTTTCAATTATTTAATCGGTGGGTAATCAATCGTATAATGTAATCCCCGACTCTCTTTCCGTTCCATCGCTTGACGAGTGATCAAATAACCTACATTGATCATATTACGCAACTCACATAATTCACGGGATGCCTTACAACGTTTGAAAAGGCTCTCTGTCTCCTCATATAAAATATCCAAACGGTTCCACGCACGGATCAAACGTGTGTTACTACGAACGATACCTACATACGCTTCCATGATCTGGTTTACCTCTTTCATGCTTTGGGTGATCAATACACGCTCTTCATTGGTGATCGTTCCCTCATCGTTCCATTCCGGTACATCCTGGTTGAACTCATAGCGATCCATGACGCTTAATGAGTGTTTCGCCGCGGCATCGGCGGATGCTGGATTGCCCGTTTAAGTCTACCTTGATACCTCCGCATAAATAATGGGCGGCAGGGGCTACCGGGATGTAATCTTTCGTGATATCGATCCCTAAGCTGAGGCATTTTTTATAGATATTGGGGAAATGTTTCTTCGTCTCTTCCGGATCTTTGTGCGTCACGTCCAAATAGACATGGTCTTCACCCCGTTGTTTCATCTCGCTATCGATCGCACGGGCTACGATATCACGGGGAGCCAAGGAAAGACGGGGATCATATTTATGCATGAACTCCTCTCCGCCAAGGTTTCTCAATACAGCTCCATATCCGCGCATCGCCTCGGTGATGAGGAAAGAGGGACGGTCGCCCGGATGATACAAGGCGGTCGGGTGGAACTGGATGAACTCCATATCTTTTACGGAGCCTTTCGCACGGTAAACCATGGCGATACCGTCTCCGGTAGCTACCAGCGGGTTTGTCGTATTCCGGTAAACGGCCTCGCAACCGCCTGTCGCCATAACGGTTATCTTTGACAAGAAAGTATGTACCTCGCCCGTATCCTCGTTCAATACATAGGCACCGAAACATTTGATACCGGGGGTATGGCGGGTGACGATAATGCCCATATGGTGCTGGGTGATAATCTCTACCGCATAATGGTTCGTGAATACGGCGATGTTGGGATGGTTGTTTACCGTTTCTATCAAGCTCGTCTGTATCTCGGCTCCTGTATTGTCGGCATGGTGCAGGATACGAAACTCGGAGTGTCCTCCTTCTTTATGCAGATCGAATTCTCCGCTTTCTTTCTTATCGAAATTAACTCCCCATCGGATAAGCGCCTCGATCTGGGCAGGGGCCTCGCGCACGACTTTCTCCACGGCTGCCCGGTCACTGATCCAGTCGCCGGCGATCATCGTGTCTTCTATGTGCTTCTCGAAATTATCTACTTTCAAGTTGGTTACGGAAGCGATACCTCCTTGCGCGAAATATGTGTTGGCTTCTTCTTGTCCGGCTTTACAGATAAGTGCTACGCTCTTGCCTTCATTGGCTACTTTCAGAGCGAAACTCATACCGGCGATTCCTGAGCCTATCACTAAGTAATCGAATCTTTGTACCATGTTTTCTACTGTTTAGGCTCACAAAGTTAGGGATTAACTGATTAGGTTGTTCCTTTTGCGCTTGCTTTTCGTACAAAATAAATATAGACTACAGGTTTTCCGGTTAGAGCCTTGCGGGTTGTGTTACTGCAACCCGGCTTGCAGTGGAGGTCTTTAGAATTGGACGGATAATCCCAACGTGAAGGTACGGGCTACAGGATAGATGGAAGTGGTCTCGATACCGGGTTCTACGCCATTCACGTTGATATTAGCGGGATCGCCTCCGGTATATCCGGTAAGTGTAAATACATTATTTACCGAGAAATAGCAGCGTAACGATTGAATCCATTTATTGTCTGGGAGAGGGGACAAAAATATCATTATACGGGATTTAGCGCCGGTGCCCGTGGCTTTGAGACGGATTACTTCGGTTATAACAACCTGAAAGCGGGTGGTACAGTGAAATACGGAGACGTGACTTCTTTCCAAAACGAGAATCGTCTGGCCTCATTCATGGGTCGTTTCAATTATATGTATGACAACCGTTTTATCGCCACCGTGAACTTACGTGCGGACGGTTCCTCTAAATTGGGTATGAATAATAAATGGGGCTTCTTCCCTTCCGCTTCCGCCGCTTGGGTGTTGAATGAGGAGGCTTTCTTGAAAGACGTGGATTGGCTGAGCCAGTTGAAACTACGTGCGGGTTATGGTCTGACCGGTAACCAAGATGCTATCGAGGCTTATAACTCGTTGGCTTTGATGAGCCCGAACGGTGTGACTTCCGTCAATGGAAATTCTACCGCTACCTATGGCTTTACACGTAACTCGAACCCGGACTTGCGTTGGGAGGTGAAAAAGACATTCGATGTGGGTGTGGACGCTGGTATCCTCGATGGCCGCTTTACGTTGACTGCCGATTGGTATACTTCCAAGACTACGGATCTGTTGTATAAATACGCGGTTCCGGTTCCTCCGTTCGTATATCCGGAATTATTGGCGAACTTGGGAGAGATGACCAACTCCGGCGTGGAATTGGCTGTAAGCGGTGGTATCGTGAAGACAAAGGATTTCGATTTCAACATGGGCGTGAATTTCTCTTACCAGAAGAATAAATTGAACTCCTTGAGCGGTTCTTATATGGGACAAGAGTTGCAGGCGAAACAATATATGGATCTGTCCAGTATGAGTGGTGCCGGTTTCGTAGGAAACAACCGTGTGGTTTATCAGATGGTAGGCCAGCCTGTCGGAGTGTTCTACATTCCTCGTTGCTTGGGCTTGACTCCGGCTTTGGATGAGAATGGAAACGCTATCGAAGGCCGTTATGTCTATAACTTGGATCAGACGATCGATGGAAAAGAGGGTTTGGATACCAATGATGGTGGCGACCGTTATATCGCCGGACAAGCCATGCCGAAATATTATCTGGGAATGAACTTCAGCTTCCGCTACAAACGCTTCGACTTGATGACGCAGATGAACGGCGCTTTCGGTCATAAGATCTTCAACGGTACATCGCTAGCTTATATGAACTTGAGCCAGTTCCCTACATACAACGCGTTGGCTAAGGCTCCGGAAAGCAAGATCTACGACCAGTCGATCTCTGATTATTGGTTGGAAAAGGGTAATTATTTGAATATCGATTATATTACGTTGGGTTACAACATCGATTGCAAGAAGATCGAGAAATACGTGAAGAATATCCGTGTGACATTCTCGGTGAACAACGTAGCTACGATCACGGGTTACTCCGGTTTGTCTCCGATGATTAACAGTACGACGGTCGATAAAGATAATAAGGATCTAGGTATGGATAACAAACGTTTCTATCCGTTATCCCGTACCTATTCATTAGGTTTGAGTGTTAACTTCTAAATCCATTTAAAGAGTCATGAAAAAGAAATTTATATATAGCTTTATGATAGCCGCTGCCGCCGCGGCATTTTCTTCCTGTTCTAATTTTTTGGAAGAGCGTCCTACAGACGCGTTTGATGAGGAGACCGCGTTCCAAAGCCCTACGTTGGTCTATGTAAACACGGTTGCGAGCCTGTACAATAATATGTTCAAGATCATGGGTAACGACCGTCATGTATATGACTTGAATACCTTCTCCAGCGATGAGGCTATGCTTCCTTGCCGTATCGGTGACTGGGAAGATGGCGGTTTATGGCAGAATATTTTCTTACACCGTTGGGGTACGATGAATGATTTGACCAAGAACTCTTGGGATTTCTTGTATGAGCAGATCGGAAAATGTAACCAGAGTGTTGATAAGTTGCAAGCCTTTGCCGAGGAACAACCGGACGTGGAATATTTCAAGGTTTATCTGGAAGAGGTCCGTGCGGTCCGTGCGTTTTTCTATTATGAGTTGTTGGATTTGTTCGCTCGTGTTCCGTTGGTAACTTCCTATACGACACCGATGTCTGAGGTAAAGCAATCTGAGCGTAGCGTTGTATTTAACTTTGTTCGTTCGGAGTTGGAGGAGGCGTTGCCTTATCTTTCGGATAACCGCAGTAACCAAAAAGGTGAGTATTACGGGCGTATTACCAAGCCGGTGGCTTATATGATCTTGGCTAAGTTGGCGTTGAACGCGGAGGTTTATGCGGACGACAATTGGACGGACGGTAATCGTCCGGATGGAAAGAACATCAAGTTTACCGTTGACGGTAAAGAGATGAACGCTTGGGAAGCTACGATCGCCTATGTGGATAAGTTGGAGGCTTTGGGCTATAAGTTGCAGGGAAACTTCTCTGAGAATTTCACCGTAGCGAACGAGACCTCGGTTGAGAATATTTTCACGGTTCCTATGGACCCGGTCGCTTATCCGGACGCTAAGGACTACAATTTGGTACGTACCCGCCATTATGATCATGCAACCGCTTACGGCCAATCCGGATGGAATGGCTCTTGCGCTACGGTGAAGGCGATGAACGTGTTTAAGTTCGGTACGGCGGATGAGGATCCTCGTTGTAAGCTTACTTATTTTACGGGCGAGGTAACCGGTCCGGACGGAAAGACGATCTATACGGAATGGGACGGACAGAAAGTGCCTTTGAAATATGAGCCGAACGCCCCGAAGGTATATATGGATGCCTCCGATGGTTTGTTGGTGAAGACCGCCGGAGCTCGTATGGCTAAATATGAGTTCGACCAGAATGCTCAGGATGGTGGAAACTTGCATGGAAATGACTGCGTGATCTTCCGTTTCGCCGACGCGTTGCTGATGAAGGCGGAAGCCAAGATTCGTCTGGGACAGAATGGAGACGATGAGGTGAACCAAGTTCGTAACCGTGTAGGCGCCAAACCGCTACAAAACGTAACGCTGGATACGCTATTAGACGAGCGTATGCTTGAATTAGCTTGGGAAGGCGTACGCCGGCAGGATTTGATCCGTTTCGGCAAGTTTACCGAGGCTACGGTAGACCGCTATGTAGGCGTGAAACATTCCGCCAGCTCGCTGGATTATCAAGAGGATAAGACGGGATATACAACGGTATTCTCCATCTATGCCGATATCCTTAGCCTGAATCCTAACTTGACACAGAATCCGGGATATTAATACGATTCATTTTAATCTTTAAGGCTTTATCAGGGGGCTGTCCGTTATTGGGCAGCCCTTTCTTCTTTTTTCTTGATTTTCCCTAGTATCTTCGGGAATTTCCATATAAATAACAACGTACAGCAAATAGCGGCCGTGGCATCCGATACGGCTTCTGCCGCGTATACGCCGGTTACCCCCATAAAATGAGGTAATAGTAATGCCAAAGGAATCAAGAGGATTACTTTACGAAGCAAGGCGATAAAGATAGATATCTTAGCTTGTCCCAACGCTACGAACATATTCTGGCAAGCTCGTTGTAAGCCAAAAATCGTCATACCCGCCAAGAAGATGGGCATGACCCAACGGACGGTATCGATCAACTCCTCGTCGCTTGTAAAAGCGGAGGCTACGGTTGAGGGGAATAAGATCATGAATAGCATGAGTATCAAGTTGAAAGAGAACATAACGATTAGCACGATACGAAAACAATCTTTTACCCGCTGTTTGTCTCCATGTCCGTAATTATAGCTTATGATCGGTACGAATCCTTGGGCGAAACCGGTCAGCGGTACGCTAGCGAATTGCATGGCACTCTGTAAGATAGCCAATGCGCTCACATAGATATCGCCAAAATTTTTCAAACTACTATTCAAGACGAAACCGACCAGACTCTCCGTGCTGGCCATGATGAACGGAGAAATTCCCAAAGCGAACATCGAGAGTACGATTCTTCGGTCCAGTCTCATATACCGCCTTTCCAAAGGCAAGGAAGCACGTCTTGAGAAAAGGAAGCTCAATACCCATATGGCACTGCAAGCTTGCGATAGGATCGTGGCGAGCGCGGCGCCTTTTACCCCCATATCCAACCAGAAAATGAAGATAGGGTCTAATACGATATTCAATAAAGCCCCGATCAAAACCGAGCACATAGCGATAGACGGACGCCCTTGTGCGTTGATAAAGGCATTCAAGCCCGTGGATATCTCGACAAACAGAGTGCCCAGTAAATAAATAGAGAGATAATCCACCGCATATCCTAACGTATATTTTGATGCTCCTGTAAAAAGCAGGATCGGTTCCATGAAGGTATAGGTGATGAGGGAAGTGAATATAGTAAATAGGATAAGCAATATAAATCCATTTCCCACTATTTTTCCGGCCCGTTCCCGGTCGCCCTGCCCGAGAGCGATAGCCGCTAACGGCGAACCTCCCGCTCCCACGATAGCGGAGAAAGAGGAGATCAAGATCACGATGGAGGTGGTCACCCCTATACCGGCCAAAGCGTTTGTCCCGATCTCGGGAATATGCCCGATATAGATACGATCTACGATATTGTAAAGTAGGTTGACAAATTGGGCCGCTACCGCCGGAAGCGCCATTTTGAAAACCAGCGGTAGCATACGTTCCGTACCTAGCCTAGCCTCGTATTTGTTCTTCATATTCAATCGGGATTTCAATTAAAATGGCTGCAAAGTTACAAGAACTTGTTGGATTATATAATCGAGTTCCATAAATTACCAGTTAATAAAAAACACTTAATATCTACCACATCTACAATTCCTTCTTATATGCCTTATAAATAAACATCTTATATAGTGGTTGTAGATAGAAAATATCTACAATTATCATTCTTTATCTACCATGTTTTGATAGAAAACGCAAGAAACCAAATTATCGTTTAGGTTCGTGTGTCGTAGTGCCTATATATGTAAAAGTAGTTTCTATTAGGGAAAACAAAAGTTTCGTGCTGAAGAAACTTTAGTTTCTATATATGGAAACAAAAGTTTTCTGATTGATAAACTTTTGTTTTTTACCATAAAAAAACTGCAAATGCTTATATGCTAATATTTTAAATACATAATACAACTAGTAGATACCTAGTGTGCCGCGTCTCCCTGCTGGCTGATCGTATCTCAAAATCACTATTGAAAAACAAATATTTTAGTGGCATTTATAAAATAAATTTTATAACTTGCGTTTAAGTTGTAAACTATAATCTAAATGAAGACAACACTAGGACTGACTTTACTACTTTTCGCTACCCTTTTTTCTTGTATGCGCCAAGAAAAACCATTACCTGCGGAACTATCTCGTGCGGAATCTGTGATGTGGGAGCATCCGGATAGCGCATTACTCTGTCTTTCCTCTTTGGATAGCTCAATCATGAATGAGCCGGAAAATATACGTATGTACCATGCTTTGCTTAAGATTAAAGCTAAAGATAAGCTGTATATTCCTCATGAATCAGACTCTTTGATTAAATCAATAGTTCAGTATTATGAGGGCTATGGGACTCCAGATCAATTAATGGAGGCATATTATTATCTAGGAAGTGCATACCGGGATATGGGAGATGCCCCAAGAGCGGTGAGAGCTTTTCAAGATGCTGCGGACATAGGGAAAGATAGTAAGCGATATGATATATTAGGACGGGTTTATGAGCAGATGGGATATCGACTGGCATATCAAGGTTTGTATGATGAGGCTCTCGAAGCTTATAGGAAATCGTATGAATACAAGATGTATGATAAAGGAAAAGGAGAGGTGATCGCATTGAGGAATATTGCTCGGATCTATAACGCCAAGCAAGATACAGACAGTGCTATATACTACTATCAATCTGCTTATGAGAAGGCATTGTTATTAAATGATCAATCGAGAATAGATAATGTACTAAGGGAATTGAGTAGCATCTATATAGATATGGGAAAATATGATTTGGCTAAAGATTTGTTCAGTAAGGTTTCAAGTATGAAGAATCAAGCAAATATATATTTTGGATTAGGTTGTATATATGAAAGCTATAAGCAAATAGATTCAGCTCTATATTATTTTGAGAAAGCAAATGAGTATGGGAATATCTATATGAAAAAAAATACGTATAGAATCTTATCCAAAATAAAAAACCAAGAAGGAGACCGTAAATTAGCCTTGAATTATGCGTATAAATGTATAGAACTGTCTGATTCAATTAAGAATCAAACAAAAACGGAAGCTGTAGCAAAAGTTAACTCATTATATAAGTATCAGCATACAGAAAAGGAGAATGTTCAATTGAAAATAGATAATGAAAAAAGAAAAATTCGCAATTATCAATTTGCATTATTTGTTGTTTTAATTATTTTCTTTAGTCTATGTTATATATATGTGTTAGAAAAGAAGAAAAAAGCAGCGATTGAAAAGGAGAAAAAAATACGTCTATTGAAAGAGAATCAATATGCGGAAAGTTTGGATTGTATTGAATATAATAATAAGAAAATTTCATATCTAGAGGAACTTTTGCAGCAATCGGAGTGTCAAAGAGATAATTTTAAAAAGCAACTTGTGCAATCTCAAAAGGAATTATTAGAACTATCAAACCGAAAGATTCTTACTTCTCAAAATGAAAAAAGTTTGCTTGAAATAGCTTTTCGAAAATCCGAAGTCTATCGGTTATTTCATGAAACAAGTAATAATACTGATACGGAAATTCAGAATAAGGATTGGAAGGAGTTGAGAAAAGAGATTGATACAACCTATTCAAATTTCACCGCTCAATTATATGCTTTATACCCGCAAATCTCAGAGTTAGAACTCCATATTTGTTATTTGATAAAAATATCCATGCCCGTGAAAGACATTGCAAGGTTAGTTGGACGCTCAACTCCTGCAATAACAGCATCCCGGATTCGTCTCTATAAAAAGATTCATGGAACAGAAGGTACCGCAGAAATGATGGATAAATTTATCGCTGATTTATAATAACTTAATCGCTGTAAACAAAAAGTAAATAAGAAGTAAATCCTATTTTGCTTATAGATTTCTCATAGAGACTATTTTTGTTTATAAAAATAGATAATGAAACAAAAAAATCAATAGCAGGAGTAGAATTTAATTTTAGATATAGTGATGGACAAAATATTGGAAACTATAAAACTGATTCTCAAGGTTGTATTGAATTGAGCAAATTAAAACAAGGAAAAGTAATTGCTACAGAAATAGCAACAAAATCTGAATACATTTTGGATGACAAAGAAAATGAAATTCTTTTAGATTATGATACATATAAAGAATTAACAATTGGAAATGAACACAAAAGAGGGGACTTAAGTGTATATAAAGTAGATGCTGACAATAAAAAAATAACTTTGGGTGGAGTTGAATTTGCATTATATTCACACGAATTTCAAAAAATAACAGGACATTATACAACTGATGCAAACGGCGAAATTCATATTAAAGGTTTAAGAACAGGAGAATGGTCATTAATTGAAGAAAAAACCGGAAAATGGTATAACCTTAATGAAAATCCAATTGAAATAAAAATAAATTGGAATGAAATTACTAATACAACAGTAGAAAATGAATTAAAAAAATCACAAATAAAAATTATAAAAGTTGACAAGGAAAATCATGAAGTAAAATTAAAAGATGTTGAACTTGAAGTTTTAGACAAAGATGGGAATGTTTTAGAAAAATTAAAAACAGATAAAAATGGAGAATGTTATACAAAAAGATATGCAGTAAGAGATTACCCTGAATTATATATAAGAGAAACAAAAACAAATGAAAAATATGTATTAGATACAGAAATGAAGAAAATCATATTAAAAGAAAATGAGATTGTTAATTATACATTTGAAAATCAAAAAATATATGGACAAATTAAAGTAATAAAAACATCAGAAGAAGACAACAAAATAAATGGAGATAAAAAAGGAACACCAATTCCAAATGTATCTTTTGGAGTATATGATGAAAACAAAAACTTTATAGAGAAAATTACAACAGGAGCAGATGGAATTGCAATTACAAGTAAATTAGAAAAAGGCAAAAAATATATAAAAGAATTGGAAGGGGAATCTGGAGAATGGTATCAATTAAACGAAAATGAATATTCAGCAGAGATAGTTAAACATGGTGAAATTGTTGAATTAAACATTACCAATAAACCTGATAATCCAGATATAGATGTTGAAAAAGATGGAATTATTCAGACAACAGCAAATCAAGAGATTAAATATGATTTTACAATAAAAAATACAGGTAATGTGCCATTAAAAGATTTTACTTGGTATGATTATTTACCAGCTGATTATGCAAAAATTACAGGAATTGAAACAGGAACATACAATAAAGATATTCTTTACAATATATATTATAAAACAAATCAAAAGGATGAATACATGGTATTAAAGAAAAATCTAAACGGAGGAGAAGACAATTTTATAAGCTTGACAGATTTACATTTAGAAAAAGATGAAAAAATTACAGAACTAAAAATTTATTTTGGTAATGTTGATGTCGGTTTCAAATCAGAGAAAAAGCCACATATAATAATGAAAACAAATGAGAATCTTGAAAATGATACTAAAATAGAGAATAGTACTGTACTAGAAGGCTATAATCAAGATTACAGAGTTAGTTCAAAAGACACAGCTGTTTCAACTATTTACAATGTTGTGCAAGAAAAGAAACTACCAAGAACGGGATTTTAATAAAAATTTTGCTAAAAAAATTGAAAAATGTAGAATTTTGTAATATAATGTATCTGTTACGAAGGTAACGCGTAATTTTATAGTATTGAAAGGAGCAATTAATATGATTTATTCAAAAGACGTAGAGAAAATGTGCACAGTTGCAAAAGGCGTAAATCATGGACCAGCCCCAATTCCAGAAGAAGGAAAATGGGTTAAGGCAAAAGAAATTAAAGATATTTCAGGATTAACACATGGTATTGGTTGGTGTGCACCACAACAAGGAGCATGTAAATTAACATTAAACATAAAAGAAGGTGTAATACAAGAAGCATTAATAGAAACAATAGGATGCTCTGGAATGACACAATCAGCAGCCATGGCTGGTGAAATACTTACAGGTAAAACAATACTAGAGGCACTAAACACAGACTTAGTATGTGATGCAATTAATACAGCTATGAGAGAATTATTCTTACAAATAGTATATGGAAGAAGCCAATCTGCATTCTCAGAAGGTGGACTTACAATAGGTGCAGGTCTTGAAGATTTAGGAAAAGGTCACAGATCTCAAATAGGAACAATATACTCAACATCATTAAAAGGACCAAGATATCTAGAAGTTACAGAAGGATATATAACAAGCCAAGCATTAGATAAAGATAATCAAATAATAGGTTACAAAGCATTAAACTTTGGAAAAATGATGGACTTTATAAAAGGCGGAATGGATCCTAAAGAGGCTATAGAGAAAGCTACAGGAACATATGGAAGATATGCTGATGCAGCAAAATATATAGACCCAAGACAAGAATAATTATGAGGTATGAAAGGAGCAAATAATATGGCAGTAACATTTGAAGGTTATGAAAGAAGAATAGATCAAATTATGCCCGTATTAAATAAATATGGAATAAAAGATTTAGAAGAAGCAAGAAAAATTTGTCAAGACAAAGGATTTGATCCAGTTGAAATGGTTAAATCAATTCAACCAATATGTTTTGATAATGCTTGTTGGGCTTACACAGTAGGCGCAGCAATAGCTATAAAGAAAGGTTGTACAAAAGCAGCAGATGCAGCTAAAGCAATCGGAGAAGGATTACAATCATTCTGTGTACCAGGTTCAGTTGCAGATGATAGAAAAGTTGGATTAGGACACGGAAACTTAGCTTCAATGCTTTTATCAGAAGAAACAAAATGCTTTGCATTTTTAGC
>OGGV01001011.1_pt1 | contig 14941 bp, 14 predicted proteins | sample 1571301 | NCBI WGS metagenome assembly OGGV01 (sample SAMEA2582072, study PRJEB24529) | metagenome | biome: Human gut stool | place: China | collected 2011
AATTTATCCGCAAGACCAGCATTGATGAACTGCCGCAGCTGTGGAACATCCTGAAAGGCGATATGAGCATTGTTGGCCCCCGCCCTGCACTTCCCCGCGAGGTGGAGCAGTACGGCGACTATGAAAAGCAGCGGTTGTATGTGACCCCCGGCCTGAGCTGCTACTGGCAGATTGCCCCGCACCGCAATGACCTCACCTTTGAAGAGTGGATGGATCTGGACGTGAAGTATGTCAAGGAGCGCAGCTTCTGGGTGGATTGGAAGATTATTTTTAAAACGTTCAAGGTGTGCCTGCTGGGGCATGGGGAGTAAAAATAATAGTACACGGAAAGAAGCGGTTGGAGAGACGAGATGAAAAGAGACCTTAGAATTGCGGTATTTGGACAGAAGCGATTGTCGAGAGAGGGCAGCGTAGAAATTGTCGTAAAGGAGCTTTGCAGGCGGATGACACAACAAGGCTGTCATGTGACCTACTATAACCGGTCAGGACATCATGTGAACGGTGCAGAGTATGACAATATCGATAACACGAACTATGAGGGAATCCGGCAGAAGTACGTCCCGACGATAGAGAAAAAAGGGGCTAGAGATATAATACGCGGCTGTCATAATAGGGACAAGGGTACGGCAGAGAATGAAAGGCTCCGCAACCCGAAGTTCATATTTTCTTACCCGAAGAATGAACGACGGATCTTTCTGAACGGCAGAAATGCCGCACAGGAAGAAATCTCGACCATGAGGGTGGGGTGACAGCCAGCGGACAGGTGTACGAGCCTATCCGCTATTTGTGCGGTATGAAATGACTCCAAAATCAAATGTACGAGAAGTGGACGTTGTTACAAGTAAAGGGGAGTGTGAAATAATATGGGCAACCAGAGAAAAGCCTGATTTCATGCGGGTTTACGCGGCTTGACCTTTTCACCTCAACCCGTTTCTGCCTGTCATGGTGCGTTACAGCTAGCGTGATTTCAGGTGCTAATGGCTTCTGGTTGCGCTCTATACTTAACCCACCACAGCGAAAGCTGATAGAGCAGAAAACAGAATAAGGAGGTACGAAGGCGAGCCTGCGTATAGATTGCTGCGGCAATCTATATACAGGCTTGTTGTCGTGCAAGGAAGAACAACATACCTGGGAGAAATAAAATGAAAACAAAAAATGTGACAGAGAAAAATATGAAGATTTGTCTTGTTGGCTCATCTGGCGGCCATTTGACTCACCTTTATATGCTAAAGCCTTTCTGGAAGGATAAAAATCGTTTTTGGGTGACTTTTGATAAGGAAGACGCGAGAAGCCTTTTAGAGGGAGAAAAGGTATACCCTTGTTACTTCCCGACAAACCGTAGTATTAAGGCACTCATCAAAAATACAAAAATTGCGTGGGATGTGCTGCATAAGGAAAAGCCTGATTTGATTATTTCCTGCGGTGCAGCAGTTGCAGTTCCATTTTTCTATATCGGAAAGATGATGGGTGCAAAACTGGTCTATATTGAGGTCTTTGATCGGATTGATAAGCCGACAATGACGGGTAAGATGGTTTATCCCATTGTAGACAAGTTTGTTGTGCAGTGGGAAGAACAGAAAAAGGTTTATCCAAAGGCGGTTAACCTCGGCAGCATTTTCTAAGTAGGGGTAAGAAGTAATGATTTTTGTGACGGTAGGAACACATGAGCAGCCGTTTAATCGGCTGATTCAAAAAGTAGACGAATTGAAACGCGATGGGGTTATCAAAGATGATGTAATTATCCAAACGGGCTTTAGTACATACGAGCCGAAATATTGTCAGTGGAGCAAATTAATTCCGTATCAGCAGATGGTGAAGAATGTGGCCGATGCTCGTATTGTGATTACGCATGGAGGTCCGGCAAGTTTCATTATGCCGCTGCAGATTGGTAAAACTCCTATTGTTGTGCCGCGTCAGCATCAGTTTAATGAGCATGTGAACGACCATCAGGTTGAGTTTGCAAGAAACGTGGCAAAACGGATGGGAACAATCATTGAAGTGGAAGATATTGAGAATTTGGGCGAAATTATAACGAACTATGACCAGATTGTTGCTAGTATGGGCCATGGCATGAGCAGTAATAATGCAGGATTTTGCGCACAATTCGAAAAAATAGTGGATGGGATTTTAAGATGATACAAAGAATCATTGAAAAAGCAGATGTAAAACATTCTGTTAATGCGGACAAAATCTTAAAAGAAATTAAAAATTATGACATTGTATTATTTGATATTTTTGACACTCTGCTAAAAAGAAATGTGAAAGAGCCGACAGACGTTTTTTCTTACATGGAGAAAAAGTACCAAATAGATGGATTTTGCGAAAAACGGATTGAAGCCGAAAAGACCGCTCGTAAAAAGAAAAACGGCCTCGAAGTAACGTTGAAAGACATTTATACGGAGTTTGGCGCTGATTATAGCGATGAGGAATTGGAAACGGAATCGGAACTGCTGATTGCGAACGATGAAGTGTATCCGATTTTCAGAAAGTGCATAGAGTCAAAGACTGTTATTATAGTTTCGGATATGTATCTGCCGGAAAATTTCATTAAAGAAATTTTAAAAAGAGAACAAATTATCGGATATCAGAAACTGTATTTGTCATCTGTAATAGGGAAAACGAAAAGTTCTGGAAATTTGTTTGAATATGTACGGAACGATGTTGGACTGAATAAGAAGATAGTCCATATAGGCGATTCTTTTAAGTCGGACTATATAATGGCGCGGAAAAGTGGAATAGAGGCAATTCATATTCCTACTCATATAGTGAAACAAGGTTTTACGCTAAAAGAAAACGGAATAGAAGAAAATATTATAAATTCTTTTTTAAACAATACAAGGCCTACTAGTGAAAATCAATATTATAGGTTCGGCTATGAAAAATTTGGAATGTTCTTATGGGGATATTCCAAATGGCTGCATGAATCAGTAACGAAATCCGGAATTAAAAAAATCTATTTCTTTTCACGTGATGGATTGATTATGAAGAAGGCATTTGACCTTCTGTTTCAGGATGTGGAAACATATTACCTTGAAGTTTCAAGGAGAAGCTTGAGAGTACCTATACTATGGATGAATTATGACCTGGAGCACGTTCTTAACATGATTTCTCCATCTAAACTTGTTCCCCTTGCAACATTGTTCGATGGAGTGGGGCTGGATATTAACAATTATGCAGAGCTCATAGAAGAATATGGATTTAATCTAAAAACATCATTTGATCGGAAACAAATTTTAAAAGATCAAAAATTGTCTGCCATGTATGCTCGGCTTGGGGCAGACATCGAAAAAGTATCAAAAGAAGAATATGAACTGCTGGTTGAATATATAAAGCAAAACAACCTTTCTGGAAAATTTGCAATTGTTGACATTGGCTGGTCTGGCGGAATGCAGCGGTATCTATCAGAAACACTTGATATGTTGAAAATTGACCACTCGATAAAAGGATACTATATCGGTGTAGCGGACTATTATAAGAGAAACATTGAGGTGATTCCTGATCTTGATTTGAATGGCTATCTGTTTGATTTTTTGCATGATGACCATGCAATAGACAGAAGAAGCGCATTTGTCGGACTGTTTGAAACTCTGTTCCTTGAACAGGGCGGCTCTGTAAAAAATTATTGGAACGATAACGGAGCTATAAAGGCGAACAGATTACCATATGAGTATTTGGAAAACGGAAAACCAACGCACGAATACCAATGTGTAAAAGAAATACAAAGAGGCGCATTAGACTTTATAAAAAAATTTGGGAATAAAGAAATTGAGCTATCGGCAAATATATTGTTTGAAGGTTTAAAGCAAACAGGCTTAGAACCTAAAAAGAAAGACATAGAAATGTTCGCAGACTTCAGATTTTTTGATGAGGGAGAAACACAGTATTTAGCAAAGCCACAATCAATGGCACATTATTTAGCCCATATGGGAGAGCTAAAAAAAGACTTTTTGCTGAGCCGGTGGAAAATTGGCTTTATGAAAAGACTGCTCAAACTGAACCTTCCGTATGAGAACCTATACAGGGCTATGTTAAAGTACAAATAACTTGATGAGGACTTATGGATACAAGGAAACGGGTATTACAGGCAAATTTAAATAATCAAGGAGGTGCTTTTTCTGTTGCTTACGAAGCACAAAAGGAATTGCAAAACGATTATATATTTGATTACTATTTCCCAGATGATTTTGTGAAAAATGATGTGTATGCACATCTGATATCTATGGGGAGTAAATGTGTAGGTAAATTAGAATGCAAAAGTAGATTCCTTAAACAGTATGAAATTTATAAGAGCTTTTACAAATATCTTTGCGATAACGAATACGATATAGTACACATTCATTCGGATACAGCATGGAAAATCAGTGTTTATTATTGGGCAGCAAAAAAAGCTGGGATAAAACGTATCGTTGTTCATTCTCATTCAAGCGGGATTAATGGACATTACAAAACGCTCAATTACTTGTTACATGTGCTTGCAAAACCTATCGTAAAGTCAGCACAGTATAGATGTGCTTGTTCTAAAATTGCAGCGGAGTGGATGTTTGACACAAGTAAAAACGTTTCCATTATTCGTAATGGAGTGGATATTGAAAAGTTTAAATTCAATCAAGTAGCAAGAAACAGTGTGCGTGAAAAGCTGGACATATCCGGAAAAATTGTAATAGGGAGCGTGAGTGATTTCTCTTATCAAAAAAATCCGGATTTTATATATGAGCTTATAAAGGAATTTCAAAATGATGAGAGGTATATTTTTCTTTTCGTAGGAAATAGAGCCAATGGATGTGATTTGAAAAAGCTTGTCGATGAAGATGAGACCATTCATAATGTTGTATTTGCCGGAGCTGTTACAAATGTTCCGGATTACCTCAGTGCTATGGATGTCTTTATCCTGCCATCAAGATTTGAAGGACTTCCTATGTGTGCCTTAGAGGCTCAAGTAAACGGTTTGTATACAATAATATCAGATAAAGTGTCTGATGAAACAAAATGCTCTAAATACTTTGACAGGTTGAGTTTGTATGCGGACGAATGGAAAAGTCAAATTATGAATATTAATTTTTCAAATGATAGAGATAATAGAGCTGCATTCTTGGATTTTGCTAAAGCAAGTTCTGCAAATATGGCAGATGCGTTTAGAAAAATATATAAGTAAGAGCGTTTGTGAGAAGGGTGATTTAAAATGGGACAAAAGCATGCATACTTGATAATGGCACACAATAAGTTTGGGCAGCTGGGTAGACTTTTGAAAGCTTTAGATAATGAAGATAATACACTGTTTGTTCATATTGATAAAAAATGCAAAGCTTTTGATTTGGATATTTTAAATGAATTGAAGGCTCAAGTGGTAAAAAGTAATATATATATATATAACGAAATTAGTGTGTATTGGAGTCATTTTAGCCAGGTACAGTGTGAATTGTTCCTTTTAAGAAAAGCTGTAAACAAAGGCGAATTTGCATACTATCATTTATTAAGTGGCATGGATTTTCCAATTAAGAGCCAAGAATATATCCACGAATTTTTTGAAGAAAATGCGGGTAAAGAATTTGTAGATTATCAGAGGGCGTTTTTTGAAAATCACAAGGACATTATCTTGGATAGAGTCAAATATTATCATCCGTTTAGAAAATATTGTAAATTTTTCAAATGCAATGGCATTAATAACATCTTTCGCTTATCTGACAAATTAGTTGTATATATGCAGAAATTTATTGGGATGGATCTTGTGAAGAAAAATAAATTGGAGATCGGTTTTGGTTCACAGTGGTTTAGTATAACAAATGAATTTGCCAAATATATTTTAAATAATAGCGATTTTATCAATAAGTATTTTAGGTATTGTAATTGTTCTGATGAATTGGTTATACAAACACTACTTAAAATGTCGCCATTTATTTGTAATTTATATCGAGAAACGACAGATGATTTTTATGGTAATATGAGACTTATAGACTTTCACAGAGGAAATCCATATACATATCATAGCAATGATATTGAAGAAATAAAAAAAACTAAATACTTGTTTGTTAGAAAAATTGACGAAGATGTTGATAGACACATAGAAGAATTGATATTAGACATCATCAAATAATTTCAGATAGAATATTTTAAGAGGTTTGGCTATGGTTGAAAGCGTAAGCGTAATTGTTCCAATATATAATGTAGAAAAGTTTCTTGATCGATGTCTAAGTTCAATCATCAATCAAACATATGAAAATTTGGAAATTATACTTGTCGATGATGGGTCTACAGATAAAAGCGGAGCGATTTGTGATAATTATAAAATAAAGGATTGTAGAATTAAAGTTATCCATAAGCAAAATGGAGGCTTAGGCTATGCTAGAAACTCAGGCTTAGATGTAGCTACCGGACAATATGTTACATTCATAGATGGTGATGATTATATTGGTGAAACCCATATAGAGGATATGGTAAAACTAATTAAGAAAACTAAGACAGATACGTGTATAGCAGGACATACGAAAGTTTATACGGATAAAGAAGTAAGACACAAAAATGTGTGCAATGGGAATGTATATATAGGAAATGTAAAAGAAGAAATTTTGCCACGTATGTGTGGAGCAAATAGTCAGGGTAATGATTATATAGAGATGTCTGTTTGCATGGTATTGCTGTCGAATGAAATCATTCAAAAGAATAATTTGAGATTTATGTCCGAAAGAGAATATGTTAGCGAAGACCTTGTATTTGATTTTGATTACTATCCATTGGCACAAGGTGTATGTGTTTCTGATAGAACGGACTATTATTATTGTGACAATGCAGGATCTTTAACAACCAAATATAAAAAGGACCGTTTTGAAAATCAAATTAAACTATATGAATTTCTTATTTCTAAAGCTAAGAAATTAGGTATAGAAGAGTTATGCATTGAACGTTTACAAAATACAGTAATTGCAATAGCAAGATACTCGGTAAAGTTGGAATACAAGTTTTCTTTAAAAAATGGAAATAAAATTGCAAACGATAGAGTGAAAAAAATATGTACGAACCCAACATTATTAGAAATATTTAAAGAATATGATGATAGTCCATTGAAAATTAGTTCGAGATTAGTCAATTTAATGCTAAAAAAGAGACTTTATCTGTTTTTGAAATTTACAATGTGGATTAAAAACAAATATGAGATATAGTTTTTGATTGAGAGGAGTAGTATGAAAATAAAGATAAAGTCAATTATTCTGGTATTGGTATGCCTTTTAATACTGAATATACCATATTTATCGCAAAACATGAATAATATGATTAATTTAGTTATAGAGTCATTCCTGCTGATTTATATGTTTACTAAATTACATACGAAACATTCTCTAAAATCAAATATATATGTACTATTATTTTGGCTATTAATGGTAATGTGTACATTTTTGAATTTTAAATTTACTTCAAGAACACTTAATGCATTTGTAACTGGGGCACAATATTTTTTACTTTTCTATTATATTTCTTATTTTAGTAAAAAGGATTCATTGCAATCGGTCATTAACTTGCTGTGGAAATATTTTTTGTTCGTTATTTTAATTGCCGATTTTATCGTAATTCTTTCCGGCGGAAACGGAATTTGGAATCAGGATATTGTTCAAAGATATTATCTTATAGGAAACAAATTTACTGTTGCCTATTACCATATGTTTGTTCTTTCTTTATTTTTAGGACAGAATGTCAACGTAAAAAGGGTAAAACATAGAAATTTAATTTTCTTTTTATTGCTAGCCTACTCAATTTTTATTTGTCGTGTTATTGATTGCAATACAGGAATAGTTGGGTGTTTAGTTATTGCGTTAGTCCATTTAATTAGTTTTAGAAAAAATAATTTAATTGAGATAATGTCTAAACCTACCACCATCATTACCTTCTTTGCTTTATCTACATTTTTCCTGGTTGGAACTGATTTATTGCTAAATAATCAGTATATAAATAATATATTTAGAAAGTATAGCCATACAAGTAAACTACTATCCGGTAGATTGGACATGTATGCAATTACTTTAAACGGCATTAAAGCTGCCCTGTGGATGGGACATGGTATAAATTGCACTTTGGTACAAGATGTATTATCATGGGGAAATCCTCAAAATGGGCTACTTAAAATGCTGCTGGATTTTGGAATTATTGGAACAGCTTCATTTTTGTTATTGATTTATGATTCTACAAAAAATAATAGGAACAATAATAAGCAAATAGAATATTCAATGCTGACATTTGTTTATGGTATGATTATTTGTTCTATGGTTGAAATAAATTTATCGGGATTATTTTATTTAGGACTCGTACTTTTGAAAATGTCAAAAAGAGATGTGCAAAAGAATTTTTAATTACGTTGGAGTGGAAAAATATGGATATAGGCATTTTATCGATGCAACAAGTTGATAACTTTGGATCACTGTTGCAAGCATATAGTTTGAAAAATATTTTGGAAAGTTATGGGAATAATGTTTCGTTTATCGATATAAAGCGCATTGATGAAGATTTTGCTTTGCTTGAAAACCATTCCTTGGATTATTCCTTTGAGGGGGAGCATTCTAAGGGTAAAAGTCGGATTTGCAAAGTAGATAAATATGTGTTAAACAGATTAAGAAATCGCCAAATCGAAAAGAGACAAAACTGTATTTTTGAAGAATTTCGTGAAAAAAATCTGAATATACAAGGAAAAAAAACACGATATGACATGTGCGTGATTGGGAGCGATGAGGTATTTAATTGCTTGAATTCTGGTTCCTGGGGATTTACATCACAATTATTTGGAAATGTTCCTGAGGCGGATAAAGTGATTACATATGCAGCGTCGTGTGGTGCAACATCATATGAATTATTGCCTGAAAAGATAAAAGATAAGATTAAAAAATCTTTTGGAAATATAAGTTACTGTTCAGTTAGGGATATGAATACTTTTGATTTTGCAAAACATTTTACAAACAAAATGATTGCAAAAAATGCGGATCCGGTTATAGTATGGGAGTTCAAGGATAATCTGGATAATGTTGTTATTCCAAAGTGTCCCAAAAGAATGTGCTTAATTTATTCTTATAGAAATAGAATAAATGACAAAAGTGAAATAGAAAACATATTAACTTTTTGTAAAGGAAAGAATTTGACGCCGGTTGCACTAGGCGCTCCACAATTTTGGATAAATAAATATATTGCTTGTGATCCGTTTCAATGCTTGAAACTATTTTCTGTTGCTGATTTTGTTATTACTGATACATTTCATGGAACTATTTTCTCGTTGAAATATGCTAAACGTTTTGCAACTATTATTAGAGAAAGTAACAAACATAAGTTGAGCGATTTACTCAAGACATTTGGAGCGGAAGAACATTTGTTGTTAAATATGGGACAGATCGAAGCCGTATATGATATAAATAAAGAAAGTGAAATAGCTAATAAAATTGCGGTCGAACGAGATAAGGCAATTTCATATTTAGAAGGAGCTATGGAAACAAGATAATGAATGAAAGTAGATCAAAATATTTATTGAAAAACACTTTGATTTTTAGTATTGGAAATTTTGCAACTAAAATAATATCGTTTTTTTTGATACCACTTTATACAAATATATTATCTACCTATGATTATGGTTTAGTTGATCTCATTTTTACAATTGCAACAATAGCTGTTCCTATTTTGACATTAAATATTATGGAAGCAGTAATGAGATTTAATCTTGATAAAGATGTAAACCATGATGAGATTACAAAAATAGGAATTGTTATATTATTAGCAGCCATTATTATTGGTGTTGTTTTAATCCCAATTAGTAACGGTATCTCTTCATTATCTGATTTGAGTTTATTTATTTATTTTTATTGTATTTCATCTGCAACCAGTCAGATATTCTTGTGTGATTTGCGTGGAAAAGAATTGCTTGTTCAATATAGTATTGGTAATATATTAAATACTTTATTGATCGCTGCTTTTAATATTGTATTTTTGCTATTTTTTAAATGGGGTATTCGAGGCTATTTGTTGGCATATTCTTTTGCTAATTTTGTAGTTAGTTTATACGCGTTCGTTGTAGGAAAGGTTTATCATTCTTTTTTTTCAAAAATTAATAAAAGCAAAATGAATGAAATGATAAAATATTCCGTGGTGTTAATTCCAAATTCCTTTATGTGGTGGATCATGAATTCTTCCGATCATCTTATGGTTACGAGCATGGTTGGTGTGGCTGCAAATGGTATATATGCGATATCATATAAGCTTCCTACATTGATTTCAACATTCACAGGAATTTTTAATCAAGCATGGAGTTATTCAGCAATCAAAGAAGACGATACTGAGGATATTGTTTCATATACAAATAATGTTTTTAGAACAATGATTGCAGTGATTATGTTTGTTGGTATTGCTATGATGACCTTTATTAAACCTTTTTTGAAAATTTATGTATCAAAAGAGTACTTTATTGCTTGGAAGTATACTCCATTTTTAATTGTTGGATGTGTTTATCTTACTTTGGGTACATTTATGTCAACTAGTTATACGGTTCACAAGGATAGCAAGGGCTTTTTAATGTCAGGATTATTTGGAGGAGTTCTTAATATAATTTTGAATTTCCTTTTGATACCTATCATTGGAGTTTATGGAGCCGCTCTTGCAACATGTATAAGCTATATTTCTGTCTTTGTATTTAGAGTGTTTAATACTAAAAAATATATGAAATACAAGGTTTTAACGAAGGAGTTTTTAATAGGAAGTTTAGCTCTTACGGTTTCAGGAATTCTTATTTACAGCAACGACATTATTGCACAGACTATTCAAATTCTAATTTTATTGATAGTAATAGCATTATATAAGGAAATTTGGTTGCGTTTATGGAATAAAGTTACAAATAACATATAAAAAGAGGATTTTCACTATGAAAAAAGTTTCGATAATTGTCCCATTATATAAATCGGAGCGATATTTGCCAAAGCTTTTAAAATCTATCTTAGAACAGACATATACGAATTTAGAGGTGATATTGGTAGATGATGGTTCGCCAGATGATAGTGGAATAATTGCTGATGAGTATAAGAAAAAAGACAATAGAATTTCAGTTATACACAAACAAAACGGGGGATGTTGTGAAGCCAGAAATGCAGGGCTTGACATTGCAACTGGGTATTACTTAATGTTTGCTGATGGGGATGACTGGCTAGAACCAGATTGTGTTGAGTATTTGGTTAAAATTGCTGAAGAAAATAACTGTGAAATGTCTACAACAGATGCTATATTTACTACAAGAGATAGAAAACAAAATGAAAATGATAATGTCAGAGTTTATGATAAAGAACAAGCGGTAGCTAGTATTATTAATACGTTTGTTATACCAGTTGGACCATGGAATAAAATTTACACTATGGACGTGGTAAGAAAAAACAGTATTAGTTTTTCTGTTCCATGGTTTGGTGAAGGCTTATATTTTTCGGTCATGAATGCTCAATATTCTAATAAAATGGCAGTGGGTCATAAGAAAGTGTACAACTATAGACTTAATAATCCCAATAGTGGATGTACAGTAAAAGATGTTCAAAACGGGATAAATTCATTGAGGAATATTAAGTATATAAAGAGTAAGTTGATTGTTGATGGACCTGCTATTACTAATGCACTTAATTGGCATATCTGGAGCAATAATTATAATTTGATAAATTTTATTTATAGTGCAAGTTCTATAAATAAATATGAGAAAGAATATAATTCGGCTTTACATGATTTGAAATTATATGCACCTAAAGTATTACGACATTCAGAAATTGGTTTTAAAACAAAATTAAGCATTTTACTAAGAACATTTTTCCCTATTACATTTATTAAGCGTGATAATAAAAAGGCTAAACTTGCATATGAAAAGGATACGATGGAGTGATTGAAGATAGGAATAAAAAAAATTATTATCAAGTAAAGAATATTTCTTTGCAAAAAAATTTGGAAAGTAAACCAAAGATGAAAGACTATAACTCTAATGTTAACTTCCGGTAAAACATGGAATTAGAAAAAAGTTGTGTGCAATCGAGTGTAAAAATTCTTGAAAATGCTAGAGAGAATAGCATATTTCAGACACGACATTGAAACCGGACTGTTAGAGTGCTATACTAAAATTACTATAATTCTCTGGAGGTTATATTATGCCTAGAACCAAAGGAAGCAAGAATAAACCGAAAGTCGCCAATGACTACGCATCTCAGATCGCAGAGAAGCAGGAATCGATCGCTTCTCTGACTGCCGAAATCACTTCCATCACGGCCAACATTGACACTTTGAAGGCCGACCTGAAAGAAAAGAAGGCTGCTCTTAAGACATCCCAGAAGGAACTGACAAAGCTGGAAGCCAAGAAAGCTGCAGCTGATCAAAAGGCCGCCGAAGCAGCGAAGAAGGCTGAAGCCGAGGACGTTCTGAAAAAGCTGTTGGCCAGCGGTGTGAGTGCAGACGAGATCCTCGAAAAGTTGAAATAATCGTTTCAAAATTCTAAACCGTGTGGGTGTGGTTACAAAATCTCATCCACGCGGTTTTATAATAAAACAATTGCTTCATATCAAACAAAATACATCCATTTCTCACTCCAAGCCTCAAAATCACTTCCGGTGAAATTTCAGCAAAAGAACAGCAGGAGAGAGCAGAGGCTGGGTTGTTGAACAGAACCGATAAGAAACAATCAAGTCCGTCTGCAGATCAAGATCACTTCAACCGCTCCAAAGCATCCTTCAAAAAATCAGAAATAACCAATCGTCCAAGCCAGTCTATCAATGTACCAATCAAGCCGCCATCCACTCCTCATCATCCACCCGGAGGAGCGCATCTGGGCAGAGCAAACGCCCCGGCGGTGCTCCGGGCCCCGGACGCTCCGAACTATGTGTTCCGTGAAAATAGACTTCCCAATATGAGAAAAATGCAGGCCGGATGTAAAATTGACGGAAACCTTGCAAATGACGTTGAAACGTGATATAATCGTGGTACGAACAAGCCGGTTTTGGTACGACAACGGTATGCTGTAGTACTGTAACTGTTGTTTCGAAATTATGAACGACTACAAAAAATGTGTGAAAATTTAGCGTAGCTACGACGACACCTATCAGGTTCAGGTCGTGTCCTGGTACGACAACGAGAACTCCTACACCTCTCAGATGGTCCGTACCATTAAGTACTTCGCTGAGAACTGCTAATCACAGCTCTACGCTCAAAAGTGCTTGAGGTGCCGTGCTGAGTAACAGCCTGTGTTGACCTTTCTGGTACAAACATGCTGTGATAGGTGCGACAACAGGAACTTGAGTTCTACACCCTTCCTTTTGCGGGTCTCCGTGAGAGGAAGGGTGTTTTTGTTATGTGAGCTCCATCATAAACCAAGCGCCCCTTCCGATGTGGTCTGCCACAGGGAAGGGGCGCGTTTGAATGCGGGATATTTTATTTTTTGCTATTTCCCACCCGCATCTTGAAATCCTCATACCCGAACTTTACAAGCTCGCGGCAGGTGCCGGAGGCGTCCATCGTCCAGATGGGCGGAAGAGGCATGCCGTTGAAGGTGTTGTTCTTGCAGGTGGTGTAGATGGCCATATCCCCGAAGAGGAGACGGTCGCCCTCGGTGAGGGGGGCGTCGAAGCTGTAGTCGCCGATGACATCCCCGGCCAGGCAGGTCGGGCCGCCGAGCCGGAAGGTGACGGTTTTTTCGCCGGGGTCGCCCGCGTTCAGCAGGGGCGGGCGGTAGGGCATCTCGATGACGTCCGGCGTGTGGCAGGCGGCAGACAGATCCAGGATGGCAAGGCTGGTATCGCCGTTGCGCAGGGTGTCCAGTACCGTGGTGACGAGATAGCCTGCGTTCAGCGCCCAGGCCTCGCCGGGTTCCAGATAGACCTGTACGCCGTACTTTGTCTGCGTCTCGGTGATGCAGCGCTCCAGCGTGGGCAGGTCGTAGCCGGGGCGGGTGATGTGGTGTCCGCCGCCAAAGTTCAGCCACTGCATCCGGGGCAGCAGGTCGCCGAAGCGGTCTTTCACGGCGGCCAGCGTCAGGGCCAGCGCGTCGGAATCCTGCTCGCACAGGGTGTGGAAGTGCAGGCCGTCCAGCAGACCCGGCAGGGCCGGGTCTGCCTGCACAGCGGCGTCCCACTGGGCACGGGTGGTGCCCAGGCGGCTGCCGGGGGCGCAGGGGTCGTAGATCGCGTGGCCTTCCTGGGTCGAGCATTCCGGGTTGATGCGCAGCCCGACGCTCTTGCCCGCCGCTTTGGCTGCCGGGCCGAATCTGGCCAGCTGGCGGGGCGAGTTGAAGACGATGTGGTCGGCGTAGTGCAGCAGCTCGTCGAATGCGTCGGCCCGGTAGGCGGCGCAGAACACGTGGTTCTCCTTGTCGGGCAGCGTTTCCCGGCCGAGGCGGCTCTCATAGAGGCCGCTGGCTTCGGTGCCCGCCAGATAAGGGGCCAGCAAGGGATAGAGGTCGAAGTTCGAGAACGCCTTCTGCGCCAGCAGGATCTTGCAGCCGGTGCGCTGCTGCACCCCCAGCAGAAGTTCGCCGTTGCGGCGCAGCTGGGCCTCGTCCAGCAGATAGCAGGGGGTGGGCAGGGCAGACAGCGCGGTCTCGGAGAGGTTCGCCAGCCCGGCAAAGGGCGGGCGCGTGTCCCGCAGCCGCATCAGTCCACCAGAGCCGGGGCGTGGCTCTCAGAACGGGGCAGGCCGTACTTGTCCAGAGCGTCCAGATACGGGTCCGGATCGAACTCTTCCACCGTGTGGACACCCTTGGTGGTCCACTTGCCGGTCAGCAGCATGAGGGCACCGCACATGGCAGGCACACCGGTGGTGTAGCTGATGGCCTGCGAGCCGACCTCGCGGTAGCACTCCTGATGGTCGCAGACATTGTAGATATAGTAGGTCTTTTCCTTGCCGTCCTTCTTGCCGGTGAAGATGCAGCCGATGTTGGTCTTGCCCTTGGTGCGGGGGCCGAGGCTGGCGG
>OGGV01001013.1_pt1 | contig 14917 bp, 10 predicted proteins | sample 1571301 | NCBI WGS metagenome assembly OGGV01 (sample SAMEA2582072, study PRJEB24529) | metagenome | biome: Human gut stool | place: China | collected 2011
AAAAATGGGACGCCTATCACGATTGGATGCCGCCCCATTTTATTATAAAATCTGCATAATTTTTAATATAATCTGGTACAGAAATGCCGGAACTGCAACAATCACCGGTATTAAAAACATTGCAACGGCTACTGCATTGAGCAGCTGTAGCCATACAAATACCGCACAATACTGAATCCATGCCGGAACATTGATTTTCTTAAAGTGGTCAATGACAAGGCATACAACCAGTATTAAAAGTGTAGCAAGCGTAATCAGCAGTCCTTCTTTTCTGCCCTGTGGTTCAAATTCCATGGTAATTGTATTTTCACCGGAGTGAATCTTTACCCCTGTAAAAAGTCCTGCGATTTCTTTTGCCTGCACCTGCTGCCCGTTGACGCTGACTTTCCAGTTTTTGCTGTAAACCACCGGTATCAACGCATAATTTTTCGTTGCCGAACCGTCAAGCTTAACAGTCAGTGAATCATTGGTATAAGATACATCGCATTTTGTATTTTCATACGCTCTGCACAGCTTCTCCATTTTATCAATATCCAGCTGTGCAAAGCTGACTTCGCTGACTTTTAAATACCAAGGGTCATCGTATTCAATACGGATATCGATACTCTCATTGTCAAAACAGCCCAGATACAGCAGATTGTTGTTATAATCCGTAAAGTACGCTGTATTTTCCACATCACCCAGTGTCGGCACCTGCACTTCTTTGTCATTGACATAGACATGCATGGAGCTGATCAGCCATGATGCATTGGCATCACTGTTGCGGTTATTGATATCCACAATCTTTAAATAGACTGCCGCATTGCCGCTTGTCTGTGTATTGTATTCCAATACTGTATCACTCTTTTTCACGGAATACGACATGCCCTTTACCAGCGGTTCCTTATCTCCCGAAAGTGCCGTATAGAATTTATTATGTAAATCTACCCAGTCGCCACCCAAGTCTTCTGATGCAAAGGATGATGCTACGGTCATTGCAAACGGAAGCCGGTAATTGGCAGAATATAATTTATATCCTTCCTGCGGTGCCTCTTTACTGTCTATGCCGTAATCTGCATAACTTTTTTCCAGTGTATACAGCGCCGGGTCCAGATCGTTCTGATTGACGGCCTCCGTTACATGAAACAGTGCGTTCGTAAAAACGGTTCCGCCGGAATCTCATAGCCACAGGAAATATTTGGAATATCCCCAGTTTTTTGCAAAGGTCTGTGTGTCACTCTCTAATGCCGCCGTAAAGCTTGACAGCGCACCACGGCGCAGTATCAGCGGATAGTTGGCATTCAGGCTGATGTCCGGATTGACAATACGGTCTGTTGCCGATTCATCAATATCAAGTGCTTCATAGGCTTCATTGGCATACTGCACATAATCACCGACCTGGTACGCTTCATAGGTATAAAACTTCGGCGGACCAATCAGTGCAAATGCCCCTAAGAAAACTTCCACCGCAATCACGGCAAGTACGGATTTGACGTTAAATTCGTCCTTTTCTTCTTTGAGCTTTCTTAAATAAACGATAAACATCGTGATAAAGACTGCCACAAAAAAGATTGTCGCAAGAATCTCGTTATTCTGCGGAATCAACAGATAACCGGCTGCATATACCAGACACATTACCAATGCAATCACAATCTGACGTTTAATATACTTCTTCTCAAGCGGCATATCCGCAAACATTTTCTGTGCATAATACGCGCCCATGCTAAGCAGTGTAAATGCAATCAGGAAACCATTTCTTAATGTATAGCCATTGTAAGACCCAAAGTGCCACATTAAATTGATGCCTTCCACAAACATCGGAAGCAGGGCAATTCCAAGCAGGCATGCCATCACACGGTACATTTTTTTATCTTCTTTATACTTCTTTAAACCGATAAGAATCACGGCAAGCACAAAGCTTAATCCGTACAGCATCATGTAACGCTGGAATGCCGCCATAGAGCCGTCTGTAACAATCGCACCCTTAATCCAGCCAAGGTACTGCGATACAATACTTCCGCCCGCATTTCCTCTCTGTGAGCCGGATAACTGCATAAATACCGGAATTAATACAAAGCAGGACAGCCCCATGCCCGCTGCCGTACCAATTCCTAAATTCCATGCGTGCTTTTTCCATTCTTTGCGCTCACACAGCAGTAAAATATAGACACCGCTGACTAAAAATACGTAAATAAGTGCCATTGCGCTTAAATAATAGTTGATGATAAAGCTTAATGCCACCATAAAGATGTAAAACAGCTTCTTTCCCGTTGTCAGCAGTCTGTCGAGTGCCAGCATCAGCAGCGGGAACAGTGCGACAATGTCCATCCACGGTGTAAAGCAGGAACCGTATAAAATGACGTATCCACAGAGTGAATACATCACAGCAAACGCTGTCTTTACCGGATAGAGCAGCTTCGGAAATTTGTGATTGAGCAGTGCATACATTGCAACGGACATAAATACCATTTTTACCGCTGTCAGTATGGAAATGCTCTCTAAAATGAGGTTTCTCGGTACTAAATATAACAGCAGATTAAACGGGCTTAACATTGAAAAGGCTGAGATACTCATGGATACATTCGTTCCAAGTCCCGTATACCAGTCAAACCACAGCGATGCCTTTCCGTGCATGAAATCCCACAGATGTGCATACAGCGGCGCAACCTGCTGCATATTGTCAAAATAATCAATCCGGTTTCCGCCAAACGGCCAGATTCCTTTTAAAATCAGCGTAATTAATACAACTGCCAGGGTAATCGCCCCCGGGATACTGTATGGCTTTAATTTCTTTGCCAAAACGTTCACTTTCTCTTTCATATAACTCCTTTATTTTAAAGAATGGCACTGCTCCACAGACAGAATGTCACATTATCTGCCACAAAATGAATCGTGTCACATTCCTTTTCCTCAAGTTTTCCGATTTCAAATGTAAATGTTCCTGTACCCTGTATTTCTCCAATTTTTCTGTCGTTGCAGTAAACTTCGACCCTGCCGTTTCCCGCAAACTCCGTGACTTCACACTGATAGGAGGCATTCTCTGCCGTGCGGTTTAACACGTAGTAAAGATATGCGTCCTTTCCGCTGTTTGTACTGCCCTCGTACTGGTCTTCCTTCCAGCCTTTTCCCTTGCGACGGCATACATTGATACTGCGCTCATTTCCGTCTTTATCTTTGAGTGTCGTACAATATTCTGTCGTTCCCGGTTCATAGGACAGTTTTCCGTAGCCCGGCCAGTCAGAAAGCTCATGGGTCAGATAATACATTCTGTATTCCAGACCTACGTCCGGCTTTTTACCCCACCACAATACCAGCAGGTAAAAACAGGCAAGTATTACCGCCCCTGCATAAAATGCTGCTTTTACGCTCTTTTTTTTCATCATTTTTAACACCTGTGTGCTTTTGCTTTTATAGTTTTCATTTTAAACATGCGTAACGATACAGGTTCCTGTTCCCTTTATTACAACCGAACGCTTGCCAGCGCTGATAAAGAAGCTTTCGCCTGCCTTGTACGGCATCGTCTTATTGCCGTCATCCGTTTCAATGGTTCCCTCACCGGAAATAAATAAAACAGACAGGAAAGATGTTTCATCCATGCCGATTTTGACTTCTGAATAAATGTCATATTTCAGGCATTCAAAATACTTGCACTGTACCAGACGTTCCAGTGTATAGGCATCGTTTTTCTCCAGAATCACTTCGCAGTTTTCATCCTTGACATATGCCTTGGTATCGACAACGTCCAGTGCCTTTGCGACGTGCAGTTCACGCGGATTGCCGAACTTATCCCTTCTGTCGTAATCGTACATGCGGTATGTACTGTTGGAATTCTGCTGGATTTCACAGATTAAAATGCCCGCACCAATCGCATGGATTGTTCCTGCTTTTACCATAACGACATCGCCCGGCTTTACATCTATGCGGTTTAACACCTCTGTAATCGTATTGTTCGCAATACGTTCTTCAATCTCCTCTTTGGATACGTCCTTTGAAAGTCCGCAGTAAAGGTATGCACCCGGCTCACAGTCAATAACATACCACATCTCGTTCTTTCCGTATTCGCCTTCATTTTCCAGTGCATATTCATCATCAGGATGAATCTGGATTGATAATGCCTGCTTTGCATCAATAAATTTAATCAGTACCGGAAAACGATCCTGTGCCTGACACTTCCAGCCAAGCGCCTCTTTTCCGATAATGGACAGATAGTCATTAAAGAGCATGCCCTTATATCTTCCGTCTGCAATCCGGCTCTGTCCGTCCGGGTGTGCGGAAAGCTCCCAGCTTTCGCCGATAACGTCATAATCACACTTTTTACCGAATACCGTGCGAAGCTTTGTGCCGCCCCACAGATTATCCTTAAACGCCGGATCTAACTTGACAACCGGCTCGTTAGCAGCTTTGACATAATTGTCCTCTGCCGTTCCGTCACTTTCCTGACTGTATATCTTTACCATATCGCTTTCGGATAAGATTTCACCGATACCGACTTCGATAATGACTACATTTTTATCGGTTTTATTGGCAACCTTATGCTTCATGCCAATCGGGACAAAAACGCTTTCATACTTATGGTAATCTTTTGTTTCCGTTCCTAATGTAATCGTTGCCGTTCCTTCTACAACAGACCAATGCTCACTGCGCATTTCATGCTGATGCAGATTCATGCTCATGCCCGGAAATACCGTTACCTTTTTAACCTTGTAACCATCTGAGGCATTAAGCAGTTCATGGATTCCCCATTCTCTGTAAGAAATCCGGTTATAATCAAAGTAATTTTCATACTTTTCTTTATTCTCGGAAATAATATTTTTAATGTCATCAACGCGTTCCTTGGAAGATACGTAAACAGCATCTTCGGTATTTACAACAACAACATCCTGAATATCATTTGTCACCACAAGCTGTCTGTCTGCACTGTTAATAACCATTACATCTTCACAGTGATTTTTTAACACATTTTCGCTGTGGGATACGCTTGAATTTTCATCTAAGTCGCAGACATTCCCGACATCTTTCCAACGGAATGCCGTTTCCACAACCTTCATATTCTTTAACTTTTCAAAAATCAGGCGCTCAATACTGCCTTGTGGAATGTCTTTCATGACCTTCTGCGAAAAACGCACGGTACGGCGGATTGCTGCAACCTTCCGCTTTGCCATCCGGCAGGTATCATAAAGTTCCGGACAGATTGCCCTCGCCGCATTGATTAAATCCCCTGCACGGTATAAAAACATACCGCTGTTCCATAGAAATCCATCGTCATAGCCAAAGCTTTCATCATCGTCCAGACGGATTTTTTCAATAAATTTCAGGACATTTTCCTCATCTCTTAACAAATATCCGAAATTGGAATTTTTCTTTGCCGGCTTTACACCAAGTGCAACAATACTGCCCTGTTTTGCAAGCTCCTTTGCCCGAAGAATTGCATCCTTATATTCCTGCCCCTCAATCAGGTTGTCAGCCGTCACAACAAACACCAGTTCGGACTGGTTGCAGAACTGGCTGCCAAGCATAATTGCCGCAGCGGTTCCCTTTGGACTGCCTTCAAGTACAACACGGTACTTGAGGCTCTGGAATGCTTTCATCTGACCGTTTACAATATTGCGGTAGCTTTCCTTTGTCACAATAATAAATTCATCGCAAAACGGCATATTTCTGACAACCGTTTCCTGCAATAAAGATCGTCCCTCTTTAATATTCATAAACTGCTTCGGATAATTTTTTCTTGAGAGCGGCCAAAGGCTGTCACCACTGCCTCCGGCAAGTATTACACACTTCATACAATCTCCAATCTGCTCAAAGCATTATTCCTGTTCCGGCTTCTCCGGTTTGAAATTGAGTCGTTCTTCTTCCACTACCAGCGGTCTGTTCATCAGACGCTTGTTCATGCTTAAAATATACTCCCCAAGCAGTCCGATAAAAAACAGCTGGAGTGAACTGGTCAGGCTGACTAAAATAATCAGTGGAACCATACCTGCCTGGAATCTGTTCCAGTATATTAATTTCAGAATAAAATAAATAATTGCCACAATGACACTGAGCCCTGCGCAGGCAGCGCCTAAAAAGGTTGCAATACGCAGCCCGATTTTCGTATAAGACGTAAAGCTTAGCATTGCCGCATCATACAACGTATAAAAATTGTTATGGGTCTTGCCGGCGCGTCTTTGTGCCTGTGTATATTCAATCTCCGTGCGCTTAAAGCCCAGCTCGCCGACAATGCCACGGATAAACGGAATCGGGTCCTTTAAATCGCGCAGAACCTGTACAAAGCTTTTATCATACAGTCCAAAGCCCGTAAAATGCTCAATCTGGTCTACGGAAGACATTTTCTTAATCAGCTTGTAGTAGCAGGAACGCAGAAAATACATCACCGGATTTTCCTTACTGCTGGTCTTTACTGCACAGACAATTTTATATCCTTTTTCCCACTCTGCGACAAGCCGCGGAATAACATCAATCGGGTCCTGGAAATCCGCGCAGACCGGAATCGTACAGTCACCCTCGGTCTGTAAAATGCCGTAATACGGTGAATTAAACTGACCGAAATTCTTTGCATTAAAAATCGCTTTAATCTTTTTGTTATTCTCACAGAGTGCTCTTAACTTCACCCTTGTTGTATCTCTTGAATCGTTATCAATAAACAAAATTTCATAATCATACTGCGGGAGGTCTTTTTCAAACATCGCAATCAGTGCTTCGCTTAACGGAACAACATTTTCTTCCTCATTATAGCATGGCACCATAATACTAATCTTTTTCATCGCTTCTATTCCTTTATACGTAATTCTTCCTGCACCAGTCTACGGTTTTTTCAATTCCCTCCGCAAACGTTACACGCGGCGCAAAGCCTGTATCTTTTTCCAGATCGGAAATATCTGCGCACAGATACATCACCTGCTTTTCCTGATAAGGAATTTCTCCAAATCCAATCTCTGCTCCCGGTGCTGCCGCATCACGGATTGCTTCGATGTATTCCCGAAGCGGTCTTGCCGTTCCACCGCCGATACAGTAAGTCTTACCGGACACACCTTTCTCTCCGAGAAGATACATGGCATATCCTGCATCCGCACTGTAAAGGTAATCCCACATCTGTTCTCCTGCGGTACACTGCGGCCGCCCGCCTTTCAGGAGGCTGACAATCGTACTCATAACCATTGTCTTTGCCCCGTCAAACGGTCCGTAAATGCTAAGAATCCTTGTCCAGATATGGCGGATGCCCTTCTGTTCACAAAGAACTTTTGTCATCTGACCTGTACAGAGCTTTGCAATCCCGTAGCCGTTTTCGGGAAATGCCGGTGTAGACGCATTTAAGCTGCCTTCCACCCGTCCGTATTCTGCCTGTGAACCGGCACCGATAAAGGTTGTGCACCCCAGCGCAGCAGCAGCTTCTACGGCATCTAACGCATAACGGACATTTTCAAGCTGTCCGTAAGCGTTGTTACGGCTGTTGCCAAACGTCCCGTCCCAGCCAAAGTGGTAAAATACGTCTGCGTGTTCTATCTTTTCATGCAATGTTTTTAATTCTTTTAAATCACACGGCACAATGTGTACCAGCGGTGACTTTGGAATATTATCTGTTCTTCTGGAATCCGGTCTTACAACTGCTTCCACTTCAATTCCGTGGCTTATCAGTTCTGCAATCAGTGCTGTTCCGATTGCACCGGTCGGTCCCGTAATAACTGCTCGTTTCAATTTCTTCTCCCTTATGAAATCGGCTTTATAATCATATTACTGTAAAATTCATCCCTGTCAAGGAACGGTGCTAAGTCTTCCAGCGGCGGCGATACGAGTGTACCGTCTTCTAACCGCTTTGTCGCTGACTTCGGTTCAAATTTCTGTTCGGTAGACACCATAATCTCACAGATTGCCGGTCCTTTAACTGCCAGCACCTTTGAAATGGTTTCATCAAGCTGTGCATTGGTTTCACATCTAAAGAACGGATAACCGTAAGCCGGCGCTAATTTGCCCATATCCGGGAAGCTTAAATCGCCGCTTTCCGGTCCGATACCGACAAAATGCTTCTCAAACAGGTTCGTCTGTGTCTGACGGATTGAATGATACCCCTGATTATTGATTACAAATATCTTTACCGGCATCTGATGATGGATAATCGTCTGTAATTCCTGGATATTCATCTGGATACTGCCGTCCCCTGTGACTAAAATCACGTCTTTGATATCGTCATGCTTTAAAGCTTCTCTGTTTAATGCAAGATTACCGTGTTCTGCAACTACCGCACCGATTGCTGCCGGAAGGTCATATCCCATGGAAGCAATCGCAGAGTTGATAATAAAGCGCTGTCCTTTTTTAATGACATAAGCGTGGCTTCCGACTACACATGCCGAGCCGTTGCCGACAACCGTCACCTGTCCTTCTGACAGGCGGCTGCTTAATTCTTTAATAAATGCATACACGTTGGTATGCTTCGTGTCTTCATAATGTTTTTTCTGTACAACCGGATACTTTGCTTTCCATTCCTGACATCTTTCTACCCAGCTGTTCTCTTTAAATAACGGTGTATTTCCGGCTGCCTGTTCCGCCTCAAGGCGTGAAACCATTTTTGCAAGCAGTTCCTTTGCATCGCCCCATACCGGTAAATCCACATGCAGGGTCGGCTTTTTTAACTCAGCTTCATCAACATCATTGACAATGACATAGGCTTCTCTTGCCCATGTCTTCCAGTTATAGCCCACCTGACGGATACTTAAACGGTTGCCGCACGCAAAGACTAAATCTGCATTCTGCACGGCAAAATTACCGGCACGGTCGCCCATAATGCCGCCGCGTCCCACATACAGCGGGTGTTCATCTTCAATGGCATCAATGCTGTCCCAGCCTGTTGCAACCGGAATGCCAAGCAGTTCCACAACCTTGCGGAAATCCTCATATCCGCCGGAAATGCGGATACCGTTTCCCGCATAAAATACCGGACGCTTTGCACTGCGGATTTTATCCAGAATAAGGTCAACCGTTTCATCGGAAATTGCCGGTGCCTGCTCCGCTTCATATTCTGCCGGATCAAACCCTTCCAGTTCTTCTGTTTCGATATAGCTTCCCTGAAAATTCACCGGAATATCAATCCAGCACGGCCCCGGTCTGCCTGTCGTTGCAATATAATAGGCCTTTTCAAGACAGTAACGGATTCGTTTCGGATCTGTCACCATTTCAGCATATTTAGTCATCGCTGCCGCTGATTTTGTAATATCAAATTCCTGATCCCCCATTGCACGAAGCGGAAGTCCTGTACTTCTGGCTGTCGTGTCGAAACGTACCTGTCCGGAAATGACAAGCATCGGAATCGAATCCAGAAAGCCTCCGACAACACCGGTCATGGCATTTGTACCGCCCGGTCCCGTTGTAACACAAAGTGCTGCAATCTTATTGTGGATTCTTGCATAGCTTTCTGCCGCAATTGCACATGCCTGTTCATGATGATTGTATACACAGGTCAGTCCTTCCTGATGTCCCAGACTGTCATTTAAGTGCATTGCACCACCGCCTGTAACGGTAAAGGCATGGGTAATGCCGTGATCTACAAGAAACTGTGAAACATATGACGATAATTTTACTTTCATACTTACTCCTTTTGGCGGTATGCCCAGAATTTATTCATTACAAAATTCACCGGTATCGTGATAAACATATTCAGCACCGGTCCCAGATATCCTGAAAGCTCCCTGTCCGTCAGCACAATGCCGATTCCCGTAAGCCCATTGGCAATTCCTGTACAGAATCTTGAAATGTCAATAACGTCCACCCACAGCCACAGCAAAAGGTTGTTGAGCAGCAGCCCGGTAAATGCGTATGCTGCATACGTCTTTAAAAGAACCTTCCACCAGACTCTCTTTTGTGCATTTTTATCTTCTTTAAATACAAATACATTCTGCCAGATGTAAGCGTGCAGAACGCTTAACAGCCAGCTTAACACATTTGCAAGAAAATAATTATCTGTCAGTGCAAACGCTACGGCGTAAATAACATAGGATACAATCGTATTGGATATGCCGACCACCCCGAAACGGATGATCTGGTTTATCAGTGCCTTGTTTTTTTCACTCATTGTTTACTGGTTTACAGCCTCCGTAATGGTCTTTGCCATATAGTCAATCATTTCGTCTGTCATGCCCGGATATACACCTACCCAGAACGTATCGTTCATGATACGGTCTGTATTGTCTAATCCGCCGACTACACGGAAACCTTCTCCTGTTGCACGCATTTCATCAAAGCAAGGGTGCTTGATTAAGTTGCCCGCAAACAGATTTCTTGTCTGTACACCGTGGTTTTCAATGTATTCAACAACTTTCTTTCTGTCAATGCCTTCTTTCACCGTAATTAAGAAACCAAACCAGCTTGGACGTGAACCTTCACACGGTACCGGTAAAATTACCTTATCCTGAATACCTTCGAGTGCCGCTCTTAAACGGTCAAAGTTATGTCTTCTTCTTTCTACGAAAGAAGGGAATTTTTCAAGCTGTGCACAGCCGACTGCTGCCTGCATATCGGTTGCCTTTAAGTTATATCCGAAATGAGAATATACATACTTGTGGTCATATCCTAACGGAAGTTCACCGTACTGCTTGTCAAAACGGTGTCCGCACAGGTTGTCCCTGCCGGACGGGCAGACACAGTCACGTCCCCAGTCACGGAAAGAACGGATACACTTATTTAACAGTGGGTTGTTTGTATAAACAGCACCGCCTTCGCCCATTGTCATGTGGTGTGGCGGATAAAAGCTGGATGTTCCGATGTCACCGACTGTACCTGTGAACTTTTCTTCGCCCTTATAGTTATACTTAGAGCCGAGTGCATCACAGTTGTCTTCAACAAGCCATAAGTTGTGCTTATCGCAGAAATCCTTTACGGCAGTTAAATCAAACGGATTACCGAGTGTATGCGCAATCATGACAGCCTTTGTCTTTTCGCTGTATGCTTCTTCTAACTTTGTAACATCAATATTGTACTGAGGAATCGTTACATCTACAAATACCGGTACTGCACCGTACTGGATTGCCGGTGTTACGGTTGTCGGGAAACCTGCTGCAACCGTGATAACCTCGTCCCCTCTTTTAATTCTTCTGTCACCTAACAGCGGAGAAGTCAGTGCCATAAATGCGTTTAAGTTGGCAGATGAACCGGAGTTTACAACCGATACATACTTTACATTTAAGTATTCACCGAATTTCTTTTCAAATTCATCTGTGTAATGACCTGCTGTCAGCCAGAATTCCAGTGCGGAATTCACAAGATTCTTCATTTCTGCACTGTCATACACACGGCTTGCGTAGGAAATTCTGTCACCTTCGTGATATTCTTTTTTTGCATGATACTTTTTACAGTATTCATCTACAAAGGATAAAATCTCTTCTCTTGCTTCTAATTCATTCTTATTTTCAAACATTCTATAATTCCTTTCTGTTGTTCATCGGATTTGTCTTTATTTATCAAAAAATTCCGCAATCTGCGCATCCATACATGCAGGAATATCTCCGCCTGCCGCATATACCTTAGACCACGCCACGCTCTTTTCAATCGCTGTATCAAAATTCCATACCGGCTTCCAGCCAAAGGTTGTCTTTAACTTTGAGCAGTCCAGCTTTAAGAAGTTGGCCTCGTGAGGACCTCCGTCATACTTGTTGACCCACTTTAAGCCTTCACCCCATTTTGCACAGAATGTATCCACAAGATTGCCTGTGGTAATACAGTCACTCTCATCCGGTCCTACATTATAAAATCCCGCATAAGACTTGTCTTCGTACTGCTTCATCGCGATTAAAAGGTATGCTGCCAGTGGTTCTAAGACATGCTGGTACGGCCTTGTGGAATGTGGATTTCTTACAATAATATCTTCTTTCTTTAATGCCGCACGGACACAGTCCGGTACGATTCTGTCATTGGCAAAATCGCCGCCGCCGATAACATTTCCAGCTCTTGCGGTCGATACGGCTACCGGCATATCATTAAAGAAGGAGTTGATATAGCTGTGTGTAACCAGTTCTGAGCAGGACTTACTGTTAGAATATGGGTCATATCCGTCCAGCGGCTCATTTTCACGATAACCCCATGCCCATTCCTTATTTTCGTAAACCTTGTCCGTTGTGACATTTAAAAAGGACTTTACACACGGATTGATACGTACACATTCGCAGATATTGACCGTTCCCATAACATTGGTTTCATAGGTATATACCGGGTCTTTATAGGAATCGCGTACAATCGGCTGTGCTGCAAGGTGCAGTACGATTTCCGGCTGGACCTTTTCAAAGACTTCTTTTAAATGTGCTAAATCACGGATATCTCCGATGACAGATTCCATTTTATCTTCGACATCTGCCATTGAAAAAAGATTCGGCTCGGTCGGCGGTGTCAGGGAATAGCCTGTCACCTGTGCGCCTGCGCCTACAAGGATTCTGCAAAGCCAGCTTCCTTTAAATCCTGTGTGTCCTGTAATCAGGACTTTTTTGCCTTTATAAAAACTCAAATCCATTGTCGTTCTCCTTATTCCCATGACTTCCAAGGTGCTTTGCCGGACTGCCAGAGTTCTTCTAATTTTTCCATTTCTCTCTTGGTATCCATGCACTGCCAGAAACCGTTGTAGTTGTATGCCTTTAATTCTCCGAGTTCGGCACATTTTTCAAGCGGTGCCTTTTCAAATACTGTGGAATCGCCTTCAATAAAATCAAAAATCTTCGGTTCTAATACCATGTATCCCGCATTAATACGGCTTCCGTCAGAATCCTGCTTTTCGCGGAATGCACGGATGGTATTGTTCTCATCAATATCAAGTACGCCGAAACGCTGTCCGACACTGACAGATGTCATCGTTGCAATCTTGCCGTGGGACTGATGGAACTTCACCAGTTCATTGATATTCACATCACAGACACCATCGCCATAAGTGAGCATAAAGGTTTCATCTCCGACATACGGCTGGATTCTCTTTACACGTCCGCCTGTCATGGTATTTAAACCGGTATCAACGAGTGTAACCTTCCATGGTTCTGAAAAGTTATTGTGAACTGTCATCTTACCGCCCTGTGTAAAGTCAAATGTCACATCCGAATTGTGAAGCGCATAATCTGCAAACCACTCCTTAATCACATACTGCTTATAACCACAGCAGATGATAAAGTCATTATACCCATAATGGGAATATTCTTTCATAATGTGCCATAAAATCGGCTTTCCTCCGATTTCAATCATTGGCTTTGGTTTCAGATGACTCTCCTCACTAATTCTTGTTCCAAATCCACCTGCAAGTAATACTACTTTCATCACAACCTCCGTATATAAAAAAATTTAACTGATTTTACTGTATCGATGTCCACATATTTCCCCACGCTAAAATCATATATTGGTAAATATAGCACAGTTTTGCCATTTATGCAATAATGAACAAAAATGGGAAGCTCCTGACTGCGGCTTCCCATTTTTACATTCCATTTACTGGATTTTTTTAATTGTTGCTTTTGTATTATTCTGTGTTGTGCCCTCTGTTGCTTCCGGTGTTGTTTTTTCTTCTGTCGGACGCTGTGTTTCCGGTTCTTTTGTCTTTTCCTCTGTGTCCGGTTCTGTATCTTTCTGTGTATTGTTATCTCCGGAATCATCCGTTTTTTCCGGGCTTTCAGTGCTGTCCTGTTTTTGTGTCCGCTGTGTTGTCGCGCTGCTCTTTGTTGATGCCTGTGTCTTTTTTGTCGTCTGTTCTTCCGTTTGATGTGCTGTCGTCCGTTCCGTCTGTTCCTGTGTTTCTGACCGGGCTGTCTGTGCCTGTGAAGACGACTGTGTCTGTGTACTTACAGTTGTTGTTTCTGTCTGTTTTGCCGTGGTTGACATACTGTGATTCACCGATACCGGCTGTTTCTTTTTTCCGCCTGCTAACAGTACCACAACCACGATAACTGCTATCACACACGGAATGGCAGCGATGAGTATTTTTTTTACATTGCTGCGGTCACTCCAGAAACTGCTGATATCTGACGGTTCTTCCTCAAATTCATCTCCATCATCCTCGCCCCCGTCACTTTCCAGCGAAAATCCTTCGATATCTTCCGTTTCATCATCTTCCATCGGAAGTTCTTCTGATTCCTGAGCTATCTGTCCTGCCGGATTTTCATCGGATTTCCGCTCTACCGGCTGTGTTATTTCTATCTGCAATTCCTGCGTGTCCTGCAAATCCTGTTCTTTAGGCTGTTCCGGTTCAAAAAAAGACTGTACTTCTTCCGGCAGTTCCACCTGTTCCTCCGGCTGGTCATCCTGCAATTTCGCAAAGGCCGCCATCGCCGCCGCAATGAGTTCATCCTGTTCCTGTTCTTCTGTCCGGGCGCTTTTTTGTAAACTTTCTTCATGGTTAAATGAAGGAGAACAGATTGACGGAAAATATATGATTACAGGGGCACTGAAATTGCCGCCTGTGGCTGCTGCCGTTTCCCTTGGATAATTCTTTTCCAAAACGTCCAGCGCAAACCGCTCCATCCATTCCTGAATCTGGTTCATATCCGCCATTTCAATCTTCTGATACATCCGCACCAGAATCTTCTTCACGGCCTTTTTATACAAGGGTTCATTTTTCAGAAACACTTTTTTTACAACCGGCTGTACAACTTCGGATGCCAGTGTACAAAACTCCTCAAATCCGCCGCCTTTTCCTTCTATTTCATTATTTATCAGCTGAATCAGCTGTTCGTCCAATTTCCCCATCTCTAATCTCCATTTTTTCTATTTTATGATGCCGGGACATCCCCTGCTATGATACCTGCGGATTGTTACGTGCTGCGCACTCACACACCCCTGATATCATATTAATTTTAAAAATCGTGCATAACGTGCCGCTATCTGCCTGTAATCATACTGCTGTGCCGACTTTTTGGCCTCTATCTGCATTTTATTATAGATTTCCTCATCTTTCAAGAGCCTGTCTATCTGTTCTGCCATGCCG
>OGGV01001024.1_pt1 | contig 14784 bp, 12 predicted proteins | sample 1571301 | NCBI WGS metagenome assembly OGGV01 (sample SAMEA2582072, study PRJEB24529) | metagenome | biome: Human gut stool | place: China | collected 2011
AAATTCAGCATTTCGTCTTGACATTCTCCACGGCACCGTACTATACTTGCGCCACAAAGAGACGCCGGGCATGAAAATGCACAGCCATGTGATTTTCTGCCCCGAAGTTCCGGGTTTTGCCGGTTTTCGGCATCGTTCCCGGTAACGTTTACGTCTCTGTAAGTTTTTTTGTTTGGAGGGTTTTGTAATGCGGAAAAACGTGAAACAACAGCTTGCCTTGCGGGTACTTTCTACAGCTGCGTTGATGGCCATGGTCTCTTCCATCGCCACGGCAGCCTTTGCGGCAGAATACAATGTAAAAGACGGCAGTGTGGAGATCGTGGCTAAAGATGGTATCCAGTCCATCACCCAGCGGGATGATACGGGTGCCTTTGTGAAGGATGAGAAGGGCGACATCGACCATCGTCAGGATGATGACATCATCCTGACCACCAAAAACAAAGACACCGGCGAGACCGAGACCACTTCCAACACCGTCACCATTACCGCCGAAGATGGCAACACCGCCAATGTGACCTTGCAGGATGTGCACATTGAGACGGAGTACAGTTGGAATAACAGCGGCTCGGCACCCATCGAGATCAAGGGCGATGGCGACACCAACCTTGAGCTGAACGGCGACAACACCGTTCTCAGCGGCGATTCACATCACGCAGCCATCGAAAAAGCGGATAAGAACGGCCACGGCACTTTGACCATCAAGGACGATTTGAACGACGATAACAGCACTCCCAAAGACAAGGACGAAAACGGAAATGCCGCTGGCGGGGACACCGGCAAGCTGCTGGCAGGCGGTTACGGGGATGGTGCTGGTATCGGCGGTGGCTGCAACGGTATAGTGGATCTGTCCTATGCGGATACTTCCAATATTACAATTAAGGGCGGTGAGATCACTGCCCGCGGCGGTTGTGAGGATGGTGCGGGCATCGGCGGCGGCACCTACGGTAAAGCAAAAAACATCCGCATTGAGGGCAATGCTCACGTCACGGCAAGCGGAGATGGCGGTGCAGGCATTGGCGGCGGTCTCCAAGGAAACGATGTCACTATTACCGGAAACGCCGTTGTCAATGCCTATAGCGAATTTGGTTCCGCCATCGGCGATGGCCGTCCGTGGGGAGGCGGCGATACGACCATCACGATCTCCGGCAACGCCACGGTCAATGCCGAGGGCAAAAATGGAACAACGGCAATCGGTTCCAGCCAAAATGGCCATCAGGGAAATCTTACGATCACAATTGCGGAAAATGCCAATGTGACAGCCATTGGTTCTATCAATGCGCCCGCCATCGGCAATGCCTATAGCAGTGGTGAGGGCAACACGACAATTCGTATTACCGGCGGTACGGTCAATGCCATTAATTCCTATGATGATAACAAAAACCATCGCAAGGATTATCCTGCAATCGGTGCCAAAGACGGCAAGCTGAACCTTACGATTGACGGCAGCACTGGTGATACTGTCGTCAATGTATATCAAAATGATGATTCTGTGCCCGATGGGATCGGAGAACCTACTACCGACCCTGAAACCGGAAAGACCGTTTACAAAATTCCCACCAGTGCCGACTACAACGAGGACGGCTCTTCCAATCTCGGTGAAAAGAACTCTGTCGTTATCAACTACTACAAAAACGCATCCGTGACCAAAGAACCCCTTCAATTACCGGATACACTTGACAAATACGCAGAAATTTATCCCGGATGGAATCACCACTGCACCATCACCGGCGGCACCCTCACCAAGGTCGTCCACAACCGCAAGTACATGGAAGAGCACCCCGAAATTGTTGACATCAACAAGCTGAAGGACGAGGACCTGCACGACTGGAAGCTGGTGGGCAAGGTCGTGGAGCCCACGCTGGAAAAGGACGGCTATGCAGACTACGTCTGCAGCATTGACAAGTGCGGCCAGACCAAGCGTGTGGTGCTGCCCAAAATCGTGCCGGACACGCCCAGCACCCCGGAAACTCCGGACACGCCCAGCACGCCCAGCACCCCGGACACCCCCAACAAGCCGGACGTCCCGTCCACCCCGGAGGTGACCCCGGCAGACCCCGCCGTGACCCCGGATGCCCCGGTGCAGGATGCTGTGCCGGACACTGCCCCGGCAGATGCCGCTGTGACCCCTGCGGCTGCCCAGAACGCCGTGCAGGACGCAAAGCCGGAAGCTGCTGCCACAGCTGCCGTTTCTGCCGCCGCCCTGCCCCAGACCGGTGCAAACTGGCTGGCAGTGGCAGGCAGCGCCCTGAGCGGTCTGTTCCTGCTGGCAGCGGGCTTTGTGCTGGACCGCAAGAACCGCCGCATGAACTGAGAAACCATTTTTATAAAAGCCATCTCCTCCTGCCGTGCGGTTCCGCAAGCAGCACGGCAGGTTCCCCAAACAAAGGGGGCTGCTGCACAGCGTGCAGCAGCCCCTTTCTTTTATCGCTTTATTCCAGCTCGGTGTCGTCCGGGTGGGCGTCGGCTTCCAGCAGAGCCTTTTTGGTGTGCAGCAGGTTCTGCGGGCTCACCGAGAAGCTGCGCAGGCCCATCTGCAGATACTGCACCGTATTCACCGGATTGCCCACGGCAAGGCCGCAGATGGTCACCGGCACGCTGCCGGCCTTTGCCGCCTCCATGACCATGGCGATGAGCTTTTTCATGGCCGGGCTGGCGGGGCGGTAATACCGCTCCGCGCTGGCCAGCTCCCGGTCGGCGGCGTGGGTGTACTGGGTCAGGTCGTTGGTGCCGATGACCAGAAAATCGCACCCGTGGGCCACGAATTCCTCCGCGGTCAGGCAGGCCGACGGCACGCTGAGCATGACGCCGAAGGGGGTCTTTTCGTTGAAGGGCACGCCCCGCTCCCGCAGGCTCTGGCGGCAGTGCTCCACGATGTGCATGGCGGCGTCCCAGTCCTCCACGTCGGTCACCATGGGGAACATCACCCGCAGCGGGCCGCGGGCGGCGGCCCGCAGCAGGGCACAGATCTGGGTCTCAAACTGGCGGGGCTGGCGCAGGCTGTTGCGGATGCCCCGCAGCCCCAGCTTGGAGGACTGCACCCCCTGATAGGCGTCCGCCATGGTACGGTCGGCGCCAAAATCGAAGGTGCGCACGGTCACAGGGCAGCCCTGTGCTGCGGCCAGACAGGAGGAATAGAAATAGAACTGTTCCTGCTCGTCCAGAATGCGGCCGGGCAGCATCATGTAGCTGCTGCGCAGCAGGCCCACGCCCCGGGCACCGGACTGCATGGCGGTGTCGATGTCCTCCGGGCCAAAGCAGTTGGCCAGCAGCTCAAAGGCTGCGCCGTCCCGGGTGTAGCCGGGCTGGCGGCCCAGCACCCGCATTTCTTCGTTTTCACGCTGCAGCTCACAGATGCGGGCCTCTGCCTGCTGGCGGGCCACCGCGTCCGGGTCCAGGATGCACTCGCCCTTGGTGGCATCCAGAATGACCGTGCGGCCGTCGCAATCCTCCAGAAAATCCGCTCCCACCTGCACGATGCCGGGGATGTTCATGGCCCGGGCAATGATGGCGGCATGGCTCTGGCCGCTGCCCTCGGTGGTGACGACGCCCAGGATCATGCCGGAGGGCACACTGAACAGGTCGGTGGGCATCAGGCGGTCGGCGGCCAGGATCACCGGGTGGTCCAGTGCCAGCCACATGCGGGGCCGGTTGCCCAGAATGTTGATCACCCGGCTGGTGGCGTCCAGAATGTCCACGCTGCGCAGCTGCATGTAGGGGTTGTCCTTCATGTTGGCCAGCTGGTCGGCGTAACGCTGGCCCACCTTGTCCATGGCGGCAGCGGCGCTGATGCCTGCCTTGATGCAGAACCGCACCTCGTTCATCATGCCTTCGTCGTCCAGCATCATGCTCTGGAACTGCAGGATGGCCTGCTCGGTGGAAGCGGCCCGCTCTGCCATGGAGTCCAGCTCGCTCTGGGCGGTGCGCACCGCATCTTCCAGCTGGCGCAGCTCCCGTTCCGGGTCAAAGGGCCCGGTGCTGAACGTTTCCACATGGCGTTCCAACCGGCTCACCTGCCCCAGCACAAGGCCCGGGGACGCAGAAACACCTTTACAGATCTTCATGTTCGGTCACCTCCGGCAGTTCCGGCGCGGTCAGGGCCTGCCAGACCAGCGCCTGCAAGAATGTATTGGGCAGCAGGGCTGCCAGCGCCGCCCGGCCCGCGTCCGCGCTGCCTGCAAACAGCGGGGCGAACCCGGCCATGCGCGCACGGTCGCATTTGTCCACAAACGCCTGCCCCAGCGTCCGGGTGGTGTAGTACACCGTGGGGTCTACCCCCACGTCCTCGGCCACGGCTTCCAGCGGGGCAAGCTCGGCGTCCTTCATCCGGGCCAGCAGCAGGGCCGCGTCTGCGGTAAGGGTCACGGGGTATTTCTCCCGCACGGCCTTCTGCACCGCGTCGAACCGTGCCCGGAACGCGGCAGCATCGGCGCTGCTGTCCGGGCCGTTGTCCACGGCATAGGCGCAGCCCCGCACCCGGCCAAAGGCCCGCAGGGTGTCGTAATAACCCAGCTCCACATTGCGGCGGGCGGTATCGGGGTCAAAGTGCAGGATGTCGCCCAGCTCCCAGTAGCTGCGCACCATGGTGGTGGGCAGACCGGTGAGGTTGGGGCGGGTGATGCCCACCCCCTCCAGGTCCACGCACACCAGCTCGTCAGCCCCCATCTTTTTCGCAAGGCCGGTGGGCATGTTGTCGCTGTAGCCGCCGTCCAGGAACTTGACCCCGTCGATCTCCCGCGCCCGCAGGGCAGGGAAGCAGGCCGCCGAGGCCATGAGGTAATCCTTCACGCGGCCCTGCGGGATCTCGTCCAGCGTCAGCTCCCGGGGCTTCAGGCCCCGCTGCTCCACCGTGACAAGGCCAAAGCGGATGTTGGCGCGGCGCAGCGCGTCCTCGTCCAGCACCCGTTCCACGATCTCTTCCAGCGGCGAGACGTCCATACCGCCGGCCTTCACCACGCTGCGCAGAAAACTGTGCAGGGCCGACAGGTCGGCGTTTTCTTCGGGCAGCTCCATCACATCTTTGCTGCGGATGGTCAGCCACATATCCCGCGCCACCTCGTACAGGTCCAGCACGAACATGGCACCGTTCAGGCTGCCCACACTGGTGCCGGTGATGATCTGCGGGTGCCAGTCCAGCTCCATCAGAGCCTTCCACACGCCCACCTGATAGCTGCCGCGTGCTCCGCCGCCGGCCAGCACCAGCGCTTTGCACGGAATGGTTTGGTTTTCCATACTGCCTGCCTCCCTGTCTGTCTTTGCTGAAATTATACCATATTTTCCGGAAAATTTCTCCCCGTTTTTTGGTTCCTCACGGCTTTTATACGGCTAAGATCCGTGGTATACTGGGCAGGAATCATCTTGAAGGAGGAACTTTGCCCCATGCGCTGCAAGCAATGGATCTTTGATATGGACGGCACCCTCACCGACAGCATGACCGTGGTGTGGCGGGGTGCCCCGCTGGCGCTGCTGCAGCGCTATGGCCGCACGCCCAAAGCAGACCTGAACGACGTGCTGCTGACCATGGGCATGGCCGACGGTGCCCGCTACCTCATCCGAGAATACGGCCTGCCCCTAACCGAGGCGGAATATTACGACGTGATGCAGGACGTGATCGCCCAGCTGTACGAAACGGTGGACCTGAAGCCCGGTGTGCGCACCCTGCTGGCAAAGCTGCAGGCCGAGGGGGCCCGGCTGTGCCTGTGCTCCAACACCTGGTCCGACCAGTGCCGCACCGTGCTCACCCGGCTGGGCATCGCAGACTATTTTTCCTTCATCGTGGAGGCGCAGGGCGTGCTGCACAAGAGCCGCCCGGAGGTGTTCTTCGAGTGCATGCACCGGCTGGGCGGGGCCGACCCCGCCGCCTGCGCCGTGTGCGAGGACGCCATTTACGCCGCTTCCACTGCCCACAAGGCCGGGTTCACCGTGCTGGGCGTGCAGGACGCCGCCAGTGCCGCCGATGCCCCTGCCATGGCGCAGGTGTGCGACCAGTTCCTGCCGGACTGGACCGCACTGGACTGGACAAAGATCTGAGAAATTTTTCCGCAAAAAACACGCCGGTGTTCCCGCTGTGGGAGCACCGGCGTGCTGTTATTTCAGGCTGTATTTCTGCTGCTGCACCCATTGCTGGAAGGCGTCCCGCACGGCACCCTCCCGCCCGCGGGGGATGGAGATGCGGGCCCCGCTGCGCATGCGCAGCTCCCCGGCAGAAAGCAGGTCCGCCTCGGCCAGATTGACCACATAGGAGCGGTGGGGCTGCAAAAAGCGCCCATCCGCCAGCAGAGGCTGTGCCACCGCAGAAAACGGCACCCGCAGCGACAGAGTGGGCACGTCCTCCCCGCTGGTGAGGTGGAAGTGCACGATGTGGTGGGTGCACTCCAGATATTCGATGCCCGCATAGGGCAGCGCCCGCAGGCCCTCGGCGGTGTTCACCGTGACGGACGGGCCGTATTCCGGCTCGGTGGCGCGGGCCAGCAGGGCCGAAAGCTCCCGCTGGCGCACCGGCAGCAGCAGATATTGCAGCGCATCCACCTTGTAGGCGCTGTAAGCGTGGGCCGTGGTGCGGGCCACAAAGGCCAGCGGGGCCCGGCGGCCCCGGCGGCGCAGCTCCCCGGCAGCCGCCAGCCCCACCGGCGTAGCCGAGCCGGAAAGCTCCAGCAGGTACAGGTCGTACCGCACGCCCTCTCCGTCCTTCCGCAGCAGGGCGTCGGTGTCCGGCAGGTGTTCCACGATGCAGGCGTCCGCTCGCCGGGCAAAAAATTCCATGCACTGGCGTTCCAGCCCGCTGCGCAGGCCCGCGTCCGGGCTGCACACCGCAATGTGAAAGATCACAAGATCCCTCCTCTTCAAACCCGCCCTTGCATTTTGCGCGGTGCGGGGGTATAGTAATCAAAAAACAACAAAGGAGACGCCGCCATGTCAAAGCCCCTTGTCAGCATCATTCTGCCCGTGTACAACGCCCAGAACCACATCGCCCGCTGTCTGGAGAGCATCTGCGCCCAGAGCTGGCAGAACATCGAGGTCATCGTGCTGAACGATGGCTCCAAGGATCAGAGCCTGCCCGTGTGCGAAGCGTTCCGCGCAAAGGACGAGCGCATCGTGCTGGTGGACAAGGCCAACTCCGGCGTGTCCGACACCCGCAACCTGGGCCTGAAGCTGGCCAGCGGCAAGTATGTGCAGTTCGTGGACAGCGACGACTATATCGACCCGGACTTCACCGAGCATCTGGTCACCGCTGCCGAACAGAACAACGCCGACCTGGTCATCGCACCTTACAAGATGGTGATCCCCGCCGGGGCCACCAAGCCCGAACAGGTGCTGGAAAAGCTGCAGGACGACCTTGGCGTGATACACGTCGCCCGCCCGCCGGAGGTGCGGGTGTACGGTTTTCTGCCCGAGGGCGTGTACGACAAGGACACCTTTGCCCGCCGCCTGATGGACAAGCCCGCCTCCTATTTCTACAGCGTGCTGTGGAACAAGCTCTACCGCCGCGAAATGCTGCTTGCGCACGACATCCGGTTCACCAGCGAGATGCGCTGGGCCGAAGATCTGGTGTTCAACATGCAGTACATCCAGTACGCCGCGGTGTTTGCTTCCATTGCACAGCCGGGCTACTACTATGTGCAGAATCCCCAGAGCATCTGCCACACCCAGATCAACCCCGCCACCCTCGTGCAGAACAAGATCCAGGTGTTCCGCTATTACAAGGACCTGTACACCCGTCTGGGCATGTACGAGCAGGTGCGTCCGCAGCTGTACAAATTCCTGGTGGATATCGCGGAGAGCACTTACCCTTCCGGCCCCTTCAAGGAGGTCATCGACGAGGCCAAGGCCTACTGGAAGGATGCCCGCGAGGACGTGCAGACCCGCACCGCCGAAGCGCGCGAGCGCTGGAACGGCATGCGGGAGGAGCTGCGGGAAACGGCGCAGGAACGCAGTGCCGAGTGGAAGGCCCGGCACGACAGCGACCCCAAAGAATAAGCAAAAACAACAAACGGGAAGCCGCAGGAGCTTGCACGCTCCGGCACGGCTTCCCGCTTTTTTATGCGATGTTCAGCGGCCGGGTGCTCAGCAGCCGATGGCGGCGCACTTCTTGGCCAGCCACTCGCGCTCCTCGTCGTTCAGGCGGGGTGCCAGCTTCTCGAACACCTGACGGTGGTAGTTGTTCAGCCAGTCCAGCTCGTCCTTGGTCAGCACACCGGGCACGATGGGAGAAGTGGCGATGGGCACGAACATGATCGGCTCAAAGCCCAGGAAGGTGCCGTACTGGTTGTCGGCCTTGTGCACGCACACCAGCTCGTTCTCGATGCGGATGCCCACCAGATCGGTCTCGTACACGCCGGGCTCGTCGGTCACGATCATACCCGGGCGCATCAGGGTGGTGTTGCGGCCGTTCAGGGCGTGGGGGCCTTCGTGGACGTTGCCCACAAAGCTGACGCTGTGGCCGGTGCCGCAGCGGTAGTTGATCAGGTGCTGCCACAGCGGTTCACGGGCGATGGTGTCGATCATATGGCAGTCGCAGTAGTCCAGCCAGACCGCCTTGGCGATGTCGATGTGGCACTGCAGGGTCCAAGTGTAGAACTTGCGCTCGTCCTCGGTCAGCTCACCCAGCGGGTAGGTGCGGGTGATGTCGGTGGTGCCGTCCATGTAAGTGGCACCGCTGTCCACCAGCAAAAAGCCCTTGCGCTGGAGCTTTGCGTGGTCCTCCGGGGTGGCGTGGTAGTGCATCATGGCTGCGTTTCCGCCGTAGGCCGCAATGGTGCCAAAGCTCTCCACGATGAACTTATCCGTGGTGCTGCGGTACTTGTGCAGGATCTCATCCACGGTCAGCTCGGTCAGCTCTTCGCCGGCTTCCAGACGCTTTTCCAGCTCGATCTGGAACCGCACCATAGCCACGGCGTCGCGCAGGTGGGCTTCCTTGTCGTGGGTCAGCTCCACTTCGTTCTTCACGCCTTTCATGGGCAGCAGCGGGTCGGCCAGGTCCTTCACGGTGAGGGCGGCGTTGTTCTCCAGCACCTGATACACGGCATAGTTCACGGTGGCGCTCTCTGCCAGCACGGTCTGGGGCTCGGTCTCAGCGGCCATGAAGTCCAGCACACTGTCGTACTCGGCCAGGGTCACACCGTTGGCTTCCAGTTCCGCCTTTGCCTCCGGGGTCACGCGGGCGGTGTTGATGAACAGCACGGCGCGGTCCGGGGTGACATAGCAGTAGGCCATGGCGTAGGGGGTGCACTCGATGTCCATGGCGCGCAGGTTCAGCAGCCAGGCAAGGTTGTCCAGCTTGCCCACCAGCTGGGCGGTGCAGCCCAACTCGGCCAGCTTTGCACGCAGCTGGCCCAGCTTTTCGGCGGGGGAGAAGCCTGCGTATTCCTTGGGCAGGATCCAGGCCGGGGTAGCGGGCAGAGCCGGGCGGCCCTCGGTCCACAGCTCATCCTCCAGGAACAGGGTCTGGATGGCGGCGTTCTTGGTTTCCAGCGCCTTCTTCACGCTGTTCACCAGCGCGCAGCTGGCGGTCAGACCGCACAGGCCCAGCTTGCCGCCCTCAGGCACCACCTTGGCGCAGTATTCCTCCACGGTGGGCACGCCCGGCTCACCCATCTTCATCAGCTGGATCTCGGTGCCTGCGATCTCCTTCTCGGCCTGCACAAAGTAACGGCCGTCGGCCCAGACAGCACTCTCGGTCATGGTGACCACGAAGTTGGAGTTTTCACCATGGAAGCCGGAGAAGTAGGTCAGGGAGGTGTAGTGGTCGGGCAGGTACTCGCTGGAGTGGGGGTCGCCCACCGGGATCAGGTACACGTCCACACCGTTTGCCTGCATGGCGGCACGCAGGGCGGCCAGCCGTTCGGGAACTGTATTCATGCTCATAGAAAAGCCTTCTTTCTCATATTTGCCGGAAGAACGTCCGGCGGCGGTGGTTTGCTACTGCATATTGTAGCATTCCGGCGCAAAGAATGCAATGCGGGAGTGTCAGCTGCATCCTGCGGGGGCTGACCGCCTGCCGGTCGTTGACCGTCCGTTGGCGGGGTCTTGCCGCCCGGGGGCATCCGTCCCTCTGCCGGAGCCTGCCCCTTGCCGAATCGCTGCCCGCCGGGGCCGCCGGTTCCCCTTATTTGTCGTCCAAAACGCGAAAACGCAACCAAATTGCAAAAAATGTTACAATTTTTTCTTGAAAAAGGCCGTTTTCCCATTGACAGGCTTGCTATAATAGAGATGTAAGATTTTACGGGCCAGCGCTCTGCGGCTCTGTCTGCTAACAAAGAAAGAGGCATTCAAACTATGACCAAAATTGATATTTTTTCCGGCTTCCTGGGCGCCGGCAAGACCACTCTGATCAAAAAACTCATCAAGGAGGCCTTTGCCGGCCAGCAGGTCGTTCTGATCGAGAACGAGTTCGGTGAGATCGGCATCGACGGCGGCTTCCTGAAGGAGTCCGGCATCCAGATCAATGAGCTGAACGCCGGCTGCATCTGCTGCTCTCTGGTGGGTGATTTCCGCACCGCCCTGCAGCAGGTGGTGGAGCAGTACCACCCCGACCGCATCGTCATCGAGCCCTCCGGCGTGGGCAAGCTGAGCGACGTGACCCGCGCCGTGGAAGGCGTGGCCGAGCACCTGGATGTGCAGCTGAACAGCTTTGTCACCGTGGCCGATGTGAACAAGGTCAAGATGTATATGAAGAACTTCGGTGAGTTCTACGACGACCAGATCAGCCACGCAAGCTGCATCATCCTGAGCCGCACCCAGAACGCCACCGAGGAAAAGATCGCCGCCGCTGTGGCCATGCTGCGCGAGAAGAACCCCACCGCTACCATCGTCACCACTGCCTGGGACGCCCTGACCGGCGAGCAGATCCTCAAGGCCATGTCCACCAAGGACGACTTCAAGGCTGAGCTGATCGCTATGGCTGCCAAGGCCAACGAGGAGCACGCCCACGAGGACGAGGAAGAGGAGCACGAACATCATCATCACCACGACCACGATGATGACCATGATGAGCATTGCTGCTGCGGTCATCATCATGATGACGACGACGATGATGAGGATGAGTACGAGCACCATCACCACCACGACCATGATGACCACGACGAGCATTGCTGCTGCGGCCATCACCATGACCACGATGACGATGATGAAGACGAGCATGAGCATCACCACCACGACCATGACGACCACGACGAGCATTGCTGCTGCGGCCATCATCACCATCATCATGACCACGACGCCGATGAGGTCTTCACCAGCTGGGGCGTCGAGACGGCCAAGAAGTTCTCCAAGGCTGACATTGAGCACGCCCTCACCGAGCTGGACACCGGCAATTACGGCATGATCCTCCGCTCCAAGGGCATCGTGGACGGCGGCGCAGACGGCTGGCTGGAGTTCGACTACGTTCCCGGCGAGTGGGAAGTCCGCGCACGCGGTGCAGACGTCGGCGGCAAGCTGGTGGTCATCGGCTCCAAGCTGGATGAAAAGGCCATCGCCGCACTGTTCGGCTGCTGATCGACCCTGAAAGGATAAAAGATTATGGCAAATGAGATCCCGGTTTACCTGTTTGTGGGCTTCCTCGAGAGCGGCAAGACCAAGTTCATTCAGGAGACCTTTGAAGACCCCAACTTCGACTCCGGCGACAAGACCCTTCTGCTGGTCTGCGAGGAGGGCGAAGAAGAGTACAATGAGAAGAAGTTCGCCTTCCCCGGCGTGACCCTCTACAACCTCGAGGACAAGGCTGAGCTGAACCCCCAGAACCTCGCAAAGCTGGCCAGGGAGGCCGACGCAGGCCGCGTGGTCATCGAGTACAACGGTATGTGGATGCTGCAGGACCTGGCAAACAATCTGCCCGAAAACTGGATCGTCTACCAGTGCATCGCCACCGCCGACGGCACCACCGCGCTGACCTACGCCCGCGACAACTCCATGCGTGCGCTGATGCTGGACAAGATCGCCCGCAGTGAGCTGATCGTCTTCAACCGCGCCGAGGCCGTCAACAACGATGCCGCCCGTCAGGAGCTGCACAAGCTGGTGCGTCAGGCATCCCGCAAGTGTGACATCGCCTACGAGTTCAAGGACGGCAGCGTAGCTTACGACGACATCCCCGACCCCCTGCCCTTCGACATCAACGCCCCGGTCATCGACATCCCGGACGACGATTACGGCATCTGGTATATGGACTGTCAGGACGAGCCCCAGAAGTACGCGGGCAAGACCGTCAAGTTCCTCGCACAGGTCTGCCAGACCAACCGTGCCGGCAAGAACAGTTTCGTGCCGGGCCGGTTCGCCATGACCTGCTGCGTACAGGACATCCAGTTCGTGGGCTTCCCCTGCAGCTACGACGGCTACAAGGCCCTCGAGCAGCGGGCATGGGTCAAAGTGACCGCAAAGGTCGGCTATAAGTTCCATAACATCTACCGCGGCAAAGGCCCGGTGCTCACCGCACTGTCGGTGGAGCCTGCCGAGAAGCCGCTGAACGATGTTGTCACCTTCTCCTAACTACAACACAACCAAGGAGGCCATGGCATGAAAGCAATCTTCCGCATTCTGGGTACTGCCGCCGCTGTGGCGGCCACCGGTGCCGCCATCGTCATCATGGACAAGCTCCTGAACGAAAAGGCCGCACCCATCATCGAATCCATCGAGTTCCCCGAGGAAGCCGAAAAGGACGACGCAGAGGCCGCCAAGACCGCCGAGGCATACGCCGAGGGTGAGGCTAAGGCGGAGGCCGAAGCCGCCGCACCGGCAGAAGAGACCGCTCCCGCTGAGGAGCCCGCCGCCCCTGAGACGGAGGCAGCGCCCGCTGAGGCCGCAGAGCCTGTGACTCTGCCCGACCTGAGCGAAGAGCGCCCGGTCTGTGACCCCGAGGCTCCGAACCCGAACCCCGTGGAGGCCGGCCCCGCCGTCGCCCCCAAGGACGAAAACGGCAAGTTCGACCCGACTAAAATCGCCGACGTCTCCGACTTCGGCGACTGGGAAGAGCAGGGGTGCAAAGGGTAATTCCGCACGAAAAAGGGACGCTGTGTATATGCACAGCGTCCCTTTTCTGTTTTATTCTCCGTATGCTATCTTCGTCAGCCTGTCCTTATCCGTCACGGTCACGCCGCCGCGGTAGAGCTTCACGATGCCCTCACCGGCGAAGTATTTCAGCAGGCGGCTCACCACCTCGCGGGCGGAACCCATGTACTTTGCCATCTGGTCCTGGGTCAGGCGGACATCGTCGCCGCCGGTCTTGGCAAGCTCATCCGCGAGGAAGATGGCCAGCCGCCGGTCGGCACTCATGAAGAGGATCTGCTGCATCGTCCACATGGTGTCGGAGAAGCGCTCGGCGGTCATCTGGTAGGCGAAGCACCGCACCTCCACGTTCTGCTGCATGAGACTGCGGAAGACGCCTGCGCTGATGCAGTAGGCCTCGGTGTCCTCTTCGGCGTCGATGTAGAGGTCAAAGTTCACCGAGTCCATAACGCAGGAGGCGGATAGGATGCAGATCTCGCCGCCAAAGAGGCGGTAGAGGGTCACGTCCCGGCCATCGTCGGAGAGAAGATACGCCCGGAACTGGCCGGTGCGCAGCAGCAGGATGCCCACGCAGTTCTCCACCGGGCTGTGGACCCGCTCGCCCTTGTGATAGCGCACCGGGCGGGTGGTTCGGCAGAGTATATCCTGCTGCTCGGCGGTCAGCTTGTCCCAGAAGGGGAAGGCACAGGCGAGACACTGGCGGTGCTCGCTGCATTTGGGGATAGGCAGGATCTCCGGCATCTTAAATCACCTCTTCCGCAGCGCTTTGGCGGCTTCGGTGCCTGCCAGAGCGCCCTCATAGACGGCCTTCGCCACCTGCAAAAGCCCGCCGGTGCAGTCTCCGGCGGCGTAGAGGCCGGGGACGGTGGTCTGCATTTTTTCATCTGTCACGATGCGGCCGTTCTCCACAGCGGCACCGATTTTCCGGGCCAGCGCCGTGCTGCCCGCAACACCCAGCGCCACAAACACACCCGCCAGCTCCACCACATCGCCGCCGGCCAGCTGGACGCCGGTGACTTTCTGCTCACCGAGGATGGCGTCGATTTTTTCCGGCCGGACAGTCACCTCCGGCGGAAACTCTGCCGCCGGCGGCGCACCATTCAGCAGGAGGGTGACGCTGGCCGCCACCGGCAAAAGCGCCTGCACCTCATGCAGGGCGTACTCGCCGCTGCCTACCACGGCCACATCTTTGCCGCGATAGAAAAAGGCATCGCAGGTGGCGCAATAGCTGACGCCGTGGCCCTCGAGGCCCGCCAGCCCCGGGATGCGGGGCGTCGCCCGCGAAGCACCTGTGGCGAGGATAACAGCGTCCGCCGGGTAATCTCCATCGAGGGTTTCTACAGTGAGTTTATCGGTATAGGTCAGACCCACGGCCTCGGTGGTCACAAATTTAACGCCCACAGCCTTGGCCCCCTCGATGCCCTGACGCTCCAATTCCGCACCCGAGATGGGGGCGGCAAAGCCGTAGTAGTTCTGGATAAGCTCTGCACGGTCAAGCGCACCCGGCCCCCGGGTGAGGACGGTGGTGTCCACCCCCGCACGGGCAGTGTACAGCGCGGCGGACACCCCCGCCGGGCCGGAGCCGATGATGACGATGTTGGACATAGTGGGCCTCCTTGTACTTCTTGTATTATCGTAAAATCCGTTACTTTCTTTGCGCGCCGACGGCGCGGGGTTAGAGCGCTTTTTCATTAAGGCTAATGTTCTCTTTTGATGTCAAAAGAGAACCAGAAAACCACCAGCGATTTCGACGCGCTGGATCCACGAGAAAGGGGCTGCTCGCCCCTTTCA
>OGGV01001035.1_pt1 | contig 14697 bp, 12 predicted proteins | sample 1571301 | NCBI WGS metagenome assembly OGGV01 (sample SAMEA2582072, study PRJEB24529) | metagenome | biome: Human gut stool | place: China | collected 2011
CCCTATTGTTACTCGACACCCCAATGCTACGGGGGGGGGTGGCATTAGCCATACAGAGGAGGTAGCACGTAGTGACGGAGGGGTTGAAAACAGCCTCTCATCTGCCGGTTTATATTGGACAAATCACATTTTCACCATACGTTTGGGGGACCCGCTCCAAGAGCAACCCATACAATAAACTGTTTCAAGATCGAAACCATCGAGAGTCTCGCCCTCTTTGCGGGCAACGACTACCCCTCCATCGGTCACATACACCGCCCTACGCTCTCCCTTACCGTTCTTCACATACATCGAAGACACTTTACACTGCGGACAAAGCAATTTTCTCATCGTACAAATAGTTTACCCAATCGATACCGAATATACAAAAAAAGGACCTCGGAAAAAACAATTCTTCCAAAGTCCCTTTTTCAATCACTTATAAGAAATAATCCTTGACAATTACCTCTCACCCAGTTTTTCGTCCATATACAAAATACTGGCTTCGTCTTTACAACGTTTCAACTTCTCGACAATGCCCAAAGCCGTAGCCTCTTCTTCTACTTGCTCACGCACATAGCCCCAGAGAAAATCTTGCGAAGCCTTATCCTTTTCGGAAGAAGCGACATTTACCAACTCATCGATAAGAGAAGATACATGGCACTCGTGTTTATAAACATTTTCAAAAGCATCGAGCACACTCTCCCATTCCTGAGGAACGACATCTATCTTATCTACTTTGGCCACACCGCCGCGCTTCGATACATAATCGGCCAAGTCGTAAGCATGCCCCAACTCTTCCTGAGACTGTTTTCTCATCCAACTAGCAAATCCGTCATATCCCAATTTTTTGAAATAAAACGACATCGATAAGTAAAGATTCGACGACCACATTTCAGCCGCAATCTGAACGTTAATGGCTTCTTGTAATTTCTGTGAAATCATAATGGTTTATTTTTATATGTTAATACTCATTTTCATTACATATTGATAATATACAAAAATTATACCATCACATAATAATAAGACTTTACCATAACCTAAAAATAAAAACCAAGACAATACAACCTCTTTAATGACATAATTGCAGAATCATTTTGTCCGAATTTGACATTCTTTGAGACGGATTACAGAATACAAATACATAGAATACAACTACCAATAATCCTATAATAAAGCCAGCAAGAACCCACGATTTGACAGTAGAGTCGACACGTAGCGCATCATCGTATCTACGGCTATCGGAGTAATTATTTATTTCAAGGTATAAAGCAACGCTCGCCCGGATTTTGTCATTGAGATTCTTGCAGGTTTTGTTTCAGCCCCTTCGCCCTACGGGCACTCCCTCCTATATCGATTGTTGCGATACAGAGGGAAAGGATTAAATGTGTTGCTTTAAACGGTCTTTTTATCTTTTCGGTTCTTTGTGAGTATTCCCCCCTTCTCCCCTGCCGTGTCCCGTAGCCTTACGGGAAGTTGCGCAGCAACAGGGGAGAAGGCTAAATACATCTTATCTCACCGACAAAAATCACATAATAAAAGAGGGCCTCAAAACTCCTCCCCTGTGTGGCGCCAGCCATATAGGGAAGGTGGCACGTAGTGACGGAGGGGTTGAAAACAGCCTCTCATCAGCCGATTTATATTGGACATTTACCCCCTTCTCTTTTCCGTTAAAAGAACATTTCCGGCTAAAAATACTCCGGCCTATGGGAGAAAACGAAAAAGGAAAGCATCGGGGAGAAAACAAAAAAGCACCTGCGACCAAACGGCCACAGATGCTTATACATAATAAGATACAAATGATTACTTACTCAAAGCCTGAGCTACATCAACAGCACAAGCCACGGTGCAACCCACCATAGGGTTATTACCGATACCGAGGAATCCCATCATCTCTACGTGAGCAGGAACTGACGAAGACCCGGCAAACTGAGCATCGCTGTGCATACGACCCATTGTATCGGTCATACCGTAAGAAGCAGGACCGGCAGCCATGTTGTCGGGGTGGAGCGTACGACCCGTACCGCCACCGGAAGCTACCGAGAAATATTTCTTACCCTTCTCTACGCACTCTTTCTTGTAAGTACCGGCTACGGGGTGTTGGAAACGGGTAGGGTTCGTAGAGTTACCCGTGATAGATACGTCTACACCTTCGTGCCACATGATAGCCACGCCTTCGCGCACGTCATCGGCTCCATAACATTTTACTTTGGCACGTTCACCTTTGGAATAAGCTATTTCACGAACTACCTTCAACTCGCCCGTATAATAGTCGAATTGTGTTTGCACGTAGGTAAATCCATTGATACGCGAAATGATTTGAGCGGCATCTTTACCCAGACCGTTCAAAATACAACGCAAAGGTTCCTTGCGCACTTTATCGGCCTTAGCGGCAATTTTGATAGCGCCCTCGGCTGCGGCGAACGACTCGTGGCCGGCCAGGAAGGCGAAGCAATGGGTGTCCTCATGCAGCAGCATGGCACCCAGGTTGCCGTGGCCCAGACCGACCTTGCGCTGCTCAGCGACAGAGCCGGGGATGGTGAAGGCCTCCAGGCCCTCGCCGATGGCAGCTGCGCACTCGGCAGCGTCGGTCAGGCCGCGCTTCACAGCGATGGCGGTGCCCAGGGTGTATGCCCAGACAGCGTTATCAAAGCAGATGGGCTGCACACCGCGGACGATCTTGTCGCAGTCGATGCCCTTTGCGAGGAGCATCTCGTTGCAAGCGTCCAGAGACTCCAGGCCGTTGGCCTTCAGGCATGCCTCGATCTTCGGCATGCGGCGATCCATAGATTCAAAAGTTGCCATGAGTTGTTCCTCCTCTCTTATTCCTCACGCGGGTCGATGTACTTGACAGCGCCTGCTTCCTTGCTGAAGCGGCCGTAAGTACCCACGTTCTTCTCGTAAGCCTCGTTGGGGGTCTTGCCGTGACGGATGTCCTCCATCATCTTGCCCAGCTTGACGAACTGATAGCCGATGACCTCATCGTTGGCATCCAGAGCCAGCTTGTTGATGTAGCCCTCGGTCAGCTCCAGGTAACGGACGCCCTTCTCCTTGGTGGAGAAGATGGTGCCGGTCATGGAGCGCAGGCCCTTGCCCAGGTCATCCAGACCTGCGCCGATGGGCAGACCGTCCTCAGAGAAAGCGGTCTGGCTGCGGCCGTAGACGATCTGCAGGAACAGCTCGCGCATAGCCACGTTGATGGCGTCGCACACCAGGTCGGTGTTCAGAGCTTCCAGGATGGTCTTGCCGGGCAGGATCTCGCCAGCCATAGCAGCAGAGTGGGTCATGCCGGAGCAGCCGATGGTCTCCACCAGAGCCTCTTCGATGACGCCGTTCTTGATGTTCAGGGACAGCTTGCAGGTGCCCTGCTGAGGTGCGCACCAGCCCACACCGTGGGTGTAGCCGCTGATGTCCTTCACTTCATAGGCCTTGACCCATGCGCCCTCTTCGGGGATGGGAGCCGGACCATGCTTAGGACCTTTGGTGATCGGGCACATATTCTGTACTTGCTGCGAATAGGTCATAATCATACTCTCCTTTTGACAAATTGATGCCACGCAGCAGGGGGGCTCCCCTGCCGTTTGCATTCGACCGGGCCCGCCGCTCTCATCGGTACGCCCAGTACTACCACGCATAGTTTCATTATAGAGGACATTTTCGCAATTTTCAAGACGTTTCCGACAATTTTTCTACAAAGTTTTTGACGGTTATTCGTAACTAACCGCCACATTTTATGCTTTTGCCGTTTCGTTTGATATTTTTTTGTCAGGTCTGCCAAAAGGTTCAGTTTTTCTTTGGTGGTTTTTGCCGCTGGACCGGCTGCAAGGCCCAGATGGCTGCAAAGCCTGCCGCCGCCCCGCCGATGGCCAGCCAGTGCCGCCCGGTCTCCAGCCCCCAGAGGTTGGCTGCAAAGGGGAACGCCAGGCTGCCCACGCTCTGCCCCAGGGCCAGAAAACCGTAGTTCACCCCCGCGTGGGGCAGACCGAACAGGTCGGTGGAAAGGGCAGGCAGCACCGCCGCCAGCGCCGAGTAACAGAAGGTCAGGCTGGCATACACTGCCGCCACGGCCCACCCCTGCGCAAACAGAAACACGCCGGACAGCACGAATGACGCCGCGAACAGGAGCAGATCGGTCGGGCGGCGGCCAATTTTATCACTGAGCAGGGGCATCAGCAGCCGCCCGGCCGCACTGCCCACGCTGCCCAGCACCACGCTCCACAGCGCCGCGCGCTCATCCAGCCCCCGCTCCATGCCCAGCTTCAGGATGATGGGGCTGAACAGCAGCACCGCCGGGGTGGAACAGCAGACCGCCCCCGCGCAGAGCCAGTATTGCTTCGTGCCCAGCATCTGCAAGGGGGCCAGGTCGAGCGGCGGGGCGTTCCTGCCCCGGCCCTGTTCTTCCGGCCGCTGCTTTTCGGGCGGCGGGTCAACGAGCAGCAGACTGCCCGCCAGACAGACCGGAAGGGTCAATGCCCCCAGCGCCCAGAACGCGCCCCGGATGCCCTGCACCGGCCCGAAGCCCTTCAGAGCCGTCCGGACGAAGACGGTGAGGAATGCGCCGGACAGGCCCACTGCGCCCCCGATGACGCCGGTGGCCAGCCCCTTGCGGTCCTTGTACCATTTCTGGGCGCAGGACTGGATGGACGGATACAGAAACGCCGTGCCCAGCCCCGCCGGGATGCTGAACGCCCCAAAGAAAAAGCCGCCCTTCTCCCCCGGCAGCAGCGCCGCCGCAAAGAAACCGCCGCAGAGCAGGGCCGTGCCCCAGAGCGCAGCGCACCGGGGGCCTTTGCGGTCCTGCAAAAAACCGCCGATTACGCACCCGACGCCGAACGCTGCGATCAGGAGGCCGAACGCATACCCGGCCCCCTGCTCGCTCAGGCCGTACTCGTCCATCACCGGCTGCTGGAATACGCCCCACGCGGCGGGCAGGCCCGTCAACACCTGAATGGCGGCCCCCGCCGCCAGGATGGCCCACGGATGTTTTGCAGAAAACTGCTGCATTTTTTGCATCACCTCTGCCCTTAGTCTGCCCTTTTTGATTGACAAACGAGCAGATTCTTTTATAATTGTAGGTACTATGAAAAGAATAACCCTCTCAGGCGCTTCGCGCCAGCTCTCCCAAAGGGAGAGCCTCTGGCGGGCCGGTTCTGGCCCTGCTGGCTGCTCAGGCCATCCTTCCGAAAGGCCGTGGGCCTTGCGGCAAAGGGCAGGCAGATGCTGCCCATGAGGACAAGGCTCAGCCGCGTAAGAGCCGAAGGCGACAACGTGCAGACCTGCCCGACATGCCAATGGCTCCCCCTTTGGGGGAGCTGGCACGCGAAGCGTGACTGAGAGGGTATAGAGAGAGGATCATCCATGAAAACACAGGCATTAAAGGGTATGCGGGACCTTCTTCCCGCCGAGCAGGCCCTGCGCGACTACATTCAGGGCAAAATTCTGGAGACCTACCGTGCCTCCGGCTTCGAGCGCATCTCCACCCCCATGCTGGAGGATATGGAGAATCTGGACAAATCCGACGGCGGCGACAACCTGAACCTGATCTTCAAGGTGCTCAAGCGCGGCGATAAGCTGACCAGCGCGCTGGACTCCGGCGACCCGAAGCAGCTGTCCGACATGGGTCTGCGCTACGACCTGACCCTGCCCCTGAGCCGCTTCTATGCGGCCAACAAGGACAAGCTCCCCCACCCCTTCAAGGTCATCCAGACCGACCGCGTCTTCCGCGCTGAGCGCCCCCAGAAGGGCCGTCTGCGCGAGTTCGTCCAGTGCGACATCGACATTCTGGGCGACGAATCCCCCAACGCCGAGGTCGAGCTCATCGACGTGACGGCCCGCGCCCTGCTGCGCATCGGCTTCACCGGCTTCACGGTCAACATCAACGACCGCCGCATCCTGCGCGGGATGCTGGAGAGCATGGGCTTTGCCGCCGATACGCTGGATTCCGTCTGCATCACCTTCGACAAGATGGACAAGATCGGTGCCGAGGGCGTCAAGGCCGAGCTGACCGAAAAGCAGCTGCCGGAGAACGCTATCCAGTCACTGGCCGACTTCATCGCCGCCGGTGACGTCACGCTGGATGCCGTCGCTTCCCGCTGCGCCGACCCCGCCATCGCCGACGATCTGAAGTATGTTCTCGCCACGGCCAATGCCATCGCCGACGGCCGCTTCGCTGTGGCCTACTGCCCCAGCCTCGTCCGCGGCCAGGGCTACTACACCGGCATGGTGTTTGAGATCACCTGCCCGCAGTTCAGCGGTGCCGTGGCGGGCGGCGGCCGTTATGACAACATGATCGGCAAGTTCCTGGGCACCAAGGTGCCCGCTGTCGGCTTCTCCATCGGCTTCGAGCGCGTCTGCGGCATCCTGCTGGAACAGGGGTATCAGATCCCCGGTGCCAAGCAGAAGATCGCCCTGCTCTACGGCAAGGAGGCAGATTTCCCCGCCGTCCTCGCCAAAGCCGCTGCCCTGCGTGACAACTACGAAGTCACCATCCTGCCCCAGGGCAAGAAGCTCGGCAAACAGCTGGGCCAGCTCGAAGCTGCCGGTTTCGCCGGTGCCGCCTTCATGGACAAGGACGACGTAAAGATCTTCGCACAGCAGTAACTTTTCCTGCGACACAGAAAGCCCCCGCCGACGAACGGCGGGGGCTTTCATGTTATCGGGCAGCGGTCAGCCCATCGCGAACTGTGCGGCGCAGAAGGCGGCATAGATGCAAATCATGAAGAGACTTTTTTCGCATTGGGATAGATGCGCTCCATCCGGGCATTGTCAAAGTGCGCATCCAGAACCACATCGACGGGGTTCGCCGCCTCCACACCGCTGGTGCGGGCATCGTACCGGGCCAGCGCAAGCGCTGACACCAGCATATTCACTGCCATAAAGACGGCCAGCGCCGCCGTCATCCAAGGGCGGATGCGGGATTTCAGCTTTCCCATGCACTTTGCCACCAGCGGGTAGCCGTACCGCATCCAGGTCACCGCCGCAATGCCCCAGAAGAAGCAATACAGCAGGTTGATGCGCCCGCCGAGGTTGAACTTGAAGCCGCTGTAATCCCAGAACACGGTGCCGAACAACAGCTCGGTGACGGCGCTGCACACATACTCATACGCACCGCCGAGGATGACGCCGAACCAGAAGATACGGCTCTCGCTCTGGTGCTCGCTGCCCCGCAGAAGGACGGCGGCCAACACCAGCGCCAGCCCCCACACCACGCTGAACGGGCCCCACACCAGGCTCGACCGGCTCATCCAGACACCGGCCGTGATGCGGCAGAACAGGGTCTCCACCACATCACCGAGGAAGGCCCCCACCACGAACAGCCAGATCAGGTCGGATACGCTCATCGCCTTTTCGGCGCTGGTGGTCGGCTCCGGGCGGGCCGCTGCGGGGTAGGCCCGCTGGATGCGGCGCTCGACGCGGGCGGCGATCTTCTGCTGCAGCCGGTCGGTGCCCTTGCCCAGCTCCTGCCCCAGCTGTTCCAGCCGGGGGTGTCTGGCGGCATACTGCCCCACGACCACCACCGCACCGATCTGGTCCAGCACGGCGACCGTCATGCTGACCCATACCGCGATGTGGAGCAGCAGCGGCGGCAGCCAGGCACAGAACCGCAGCAGCAGGTCGTTGCCCCAGCGGACTGCTACTGCGCCCAGCACGCCCCACAGGGCAGAATATTGCAGGCAGACGTAGCCGTCCAGGTTGAACTTTTTATCGGAATAATCCCACCAGCGGCGGTGGTGCACCCGTTCCAGCAGCTTCGCCGTGATCCACTCGACCACGGTCGCGATCAGAAAACTGCCCGCGAACAGTGCAAACCAGTTGTTGCGCAGGTCGGCCAGACCAACGGCCAGCAGAACGCCCGCCGTGCCGTAGACGAAGCAGAACGGGCCGGAAGCCACACCGCGGTTGGTGAACCGGCGGCCTTTGGCGGTGGCTACGACCGTCTCCCCCACCCAGCCCAAAAACGAGTAGACCAGATAGATGACGCTGAGGGTATAGAAATTCAATTCCATCGGCTGCTGCCCTCCTGAAACAAAGTGTACTCTGATTGTACCCGGTTTCGGGGCGTTTGACAAGCCCAAACCGCAAAAATGCCACCTCCGGCGCTGCGGCCGAAGATGGCATTTTGAGGTTTTGGATGTTACTGCAGGCCGGACCGGAGCGGGTTACAGCTGGCTCTTGTACAGCTCCACGATCTCTTCCACGCTGGTGTCACGCGGATTGCCGGGGCGGCAGGCGTCGGCGTAAGCGGACTCTGCCAGGAACTGGATGTCCTCTTCCTTCAGGATGCCGTGCAGGTTGGTGGGGATGCCCACATCTGCGCTCAGCTGCTTGACGGCGGCGATGGTGGCATCGGCTGCCTCGGCGTCGTTCATCTCGTCGATGCCCTGGACGCCCATGGCCTTGCCGACAGCACGGTAGCGCTCACCGGCCACGCTCTTGTTGTATTCCAGACCCACCGGCAGCAGGATGGCGCAGGCCACACCGTGCGGGGTGTCATACAGAGCGGACAGGCCGTGTGCCATGGAGTGGACGATGCCCAGACCGACGTTGGAGAAGCCCATACCGGCGATGTACTGGCCCAGAGCCATGCCCTCACGGCCTTCCGGGGTGTTCTGCACGGCACCGCGCAGGCTCTGGCTGATGAGCTTGATGGCTTCCAGATGGAACATATCGGAGATGGTGCAATGGCCCTTGGTGATGTAGCCCTCAATGGCGTGGGTCAGAGCGTCCATACCGGTGGCAGCGGTCAGGCCCTTGGGCATGGAGGACATCATATCGGGGTCCACGACGGCGATTTCCGGGATGTCGTTGGTATCGACGCAGACGAACTTGCGCTTCTTCTCGACGTCGGTGATGACGTAATTGATGGTGACTTCGGCCGCAGTACCGGCGGTGGTGGGCACAGCGATGGTGAAGACGGCGTGCTTCTTGGTGGGCGCGACACCTTCCAGAGAGCGGACATCCGCGAACTCCGGGTTGTTGATGATGATGCCGATAGCCTTCGCGGTGTCCATGGAAGAGCCGCCGCCGATGGTCACGATGCAGTCTGCCTCAGCAGCCTTGAAGGCCGCCACGCCGTCCTGCACATTGGCGATGGTGGGGTTGGGCTTGATCTCGCTGTACACAGCGTAGGCAAAGTTTGCCGCATCCAGCAGATCGGTGACTTTCTTGGTCACGCCGAACTTGATGAGGTCGGGGTCGGAGCAGACGAACGCCTTCTTGTAGCCGCGGGCGGTCAGTTCGGGAACGATGTTCTCGATGGCACCGTGGCCATGGTAGGAAATGGTATTCAGTACGATACGATCAGCCATAATTACGATCCTCCAAATCATTGTACCCGTTTTCAGCCGGGTCTCTCTGCCTTTTACTTTACCATATTGTTAAAAACTATGCAATGTCAAATTCTTATGATTTTTATGAATTTTTTATACATAGCAAACTGTTTCTGGATAAATGTGCTGTTTTTGTGCAAAAAAGTACCCTCTCAGGCAAACTCAAAAGGCTTGCCTGAGAGGGTAAGTCTTACCACAGCCGGATGACCTTGATGACGCCTTCGGCCTTATCGCGGGCCAGCTCCAGATGGTGCTGCAGCGCATCGGCGGCGGTGTCCCAGTTGTCGTTCAGGGCCGCATCCAGGATGTGCAGATGCTCCTCGCAGGTCTGGTCCTGATTGATCATGCTCACCTTGCCGGTCATGATGCGGAACCGGGTGTTCAGGCCGGTGATGCGGTCATAGGCCGAGCGCAGGTACTTGTTGGGCAGGCTGCTCATCAGCAGCTCGTGGAAGTCATCGTCCGACTTGCAGAAGTCGTCGATGCGGTCCGGGTGGTGCATCAGTTCCTTATAGTCTTCCAGTGCCTGCCGGGGGATCAGGTTGCCGTAATTGCGCAGCGCATACGGCTCCACCAAAAGGCGCATCTCGAACATGCTGTGCACATCGTCCTCCGTGATGCCGGAGACCATCAGGCCCTTTTTGGGCAGAATGGTGATGAGGCCCTCCTGCTCCAACCGGCCCAACGCATCCCGCATGGGGGTGCGGCTGATATTTCCCATCTCCGCACAGAGCTTCTGCTCGTTGAGAAACTCATTGGGACGGTACTCACAGTTCAGGATCTTTGTTTTCAGGTACTGGTAGGCCTGGAGCTTCAAGCTCTGCTTTGCCTGCTGTTCCATCTCTTTCATCTTTCCAATCTCCTAACCGAACAGATTATTTCATTCCGATGTTCGTCTCAAACAACGCAAAGCCGCCCGAAAGGCAGCTTGTATCCCTGAAATAATCCAACTCATCTCATATAAACATTATCACACAACTTGTCAATCTTTACAAGAGTTTTTCCAAAAGATTGGGAGCTTTTCCGTTTTGCACAGATATTCTGCCGTATTTTCTCGCATTATTCACAAAGTTTTTTGTGCTTGTCACCAACTTCCCCATCTTGTTTTGCATCGAAGGATAAATTGTGGTACACTTGATGCGGAAAGGAAGGCGGATATCATGGCAGGTCGCGGCGGATACAACACCAAAACCCGGCAGCTCATCTTGGATTACCTCATCAACAACCGGCAGCACGCGGTCAGTGCGTCGAATATTCTGGAACATCTGGAGGCCGAGGGCGCCAGCCCCAACCCCACCACCGTCTACCGGTATCTCGACAAGCTGGCGGGCGAACAGCGCATCATGAAATATGTCGCTGACAAGGGCGAAAAAGCGGTGTTCCAGTATGTGGACGAAGGGCGGCACTGCCGGGAGCATCTGCACCTCAAATGTGTGCAGTGCGGGCGGATCTATCACCTGGACTGCCACTTCATGGACGAGGTGCGCGCCCATCTGATGGCCGAACACGGCTTTACGCTCCAGTGCGAGGGAAGCGTTTTGTACGGACTTTGCCGCCGCTGTGCGCAGCAAAATGAGCAGGCTGAACAAACCGCAGAAAATTCAAATTCGGATGTTGACACGGACAAAAAGCCGTGATACAATTCAGGCAAGAAAAGCGTTGACCGGGAAAAGTAAGGTCCAATCGCTCTTTTTCAGAGAGCGCGGGCAGGTGTGAGCCGCGCAGAGAGCCGGACCCGAACGAACCCCCGTGAGCTTCCCCCTGAACCCGCGCAAGGCGGCAAGTAGGGGCAGACGTGCGCCGCTCGTTATCGCGGCAGTGCTTTCAACGGGGAGAGCGCACAAAAGTGACTGACATGCCCAGCGTGTCGGTAATTTAGGTGGCACCACGGATACGGCAGCATTCGTCCTAGCAAAATGGGATGAAGGCTGCCGTATTTTTTTATTTGAGACCGCTCCGATCCGGAGAGGCAGCATTGCAAAGCAATGACGGAGAGGTCACTTGAGAGGGGTAAGAAATATGTGTTGTGTAATGGGTTACACCGGGCACGATCTGAGTGCCGCCAAGTTCAAGGATTATCTGCTGCGCACCGTGATGCGCGGCCCGGACGACCAGCGGGTCGTGGAAGGGCCGTTCGGCCTGATGGGCTTTGGCCGGCTGGCCATCATGGGCCTGACGCCCGAAGGCATGCAGCCGTTCTACCGAGGAGCCGACTGTGTGGTCTGCAACGGCGAGCTGTACGGCTTCCGCTTTGAAAAAGAGATCCTGAAGCGCCGGGGCTACAAGTTCCAGTCCGACTGCGACTGCGAGATCCTGCTGCCGCTGTACTACGAGTACGGTCTGGACATGTTCCGCCACATGGACTCCGAGTTCGCACTGATCCTGTACGATTCCCGCAAGGACCGGCTCATTGCCGCCCGCGACCCCATCGGCATCCGGCCGCTGTTCTACGGCTACTCCAAGTCCAGCCACCAGATCGCTTTTGCATCCGAGATGCAGAACCTGATCGGCTGGTGCGATGACATCCGGCCTTTTCCCATCGGCAGCTACTACTGCGACGGCCGCTTCGTGCGCTATGAGGACATTGCCGACGTGCCCGCTCCCATGCAGGATGACATGGACACCGTGCTGACCAACATCCGCGAAAAGCTGATCGCCGGTGTGGAGAAGCGTCTGGACGCCGATGCCCCGGTGGGCTTCCTGCTCTCCGGCGGCCTGGACTCCTCGCTGGTGTGCGCCATCGCCGCCAAGAAGCTGGGCAAACCCATCCGCACCTTTGCCATCGGCATGGATACCGATGCCATCGACCTGAAATATGCCCGTCAGACCGCCGATTATCTGGGCAGCGAGCACCACGAGATCATCATCAACCGCGACATCGTGCTGCAGAACCTGGAAGAGGTCATCCGCCTGCTGGGCACCTGGGACATCACCACCATCCGCGCCAGCATGGGCATGTACCTGCTGTGCAAGGCCATCCACGAGCAGACCGACGTGCGGGTGCTGCTGACCGGCGAGATCTCGGACGAGCTGTTCGGCTACAAATACACCGACTACGCTCCCACCGCCGACGCCTTCCAGCAGGAGAGCCAGAAGCGCATCCGGGAGCTGTACATGTACGACGTGCTCCGCGCCGACCGCTGCATCTCGGCCAACAGCATCGAAGCCCGTGTGCCCTTCGGCGATCTGGACTTTGTGCGCTACGTCATGGCCATCGACCCGGAAATGAAGCTGAACCGTTACAACAAGGGCAAGTACCTGCTGCGCAAGGCCTTTGAGGGCGACTGGCTGCCGCCGGAGATCCTGTGGCGTGAGAAGGCTGCTTTCTCGGATGCCGTGGGCCACAGCATGGTGGACGACATCAAGGAGTACACCAACAGCCTGTACACCGACGAAGAGTTCCAGCTGCGCCGGGCCAACTACTCGGCCCACTGCATGCCCTTTACCAAGGAGAGCCTGTTCTACCGGGAGATCTTCGAGAAGTATTACCACGACCAGAGCCGTACCATCGTGGATTTCTGGATGCCCAACAAGGCATGGCCGGGCTGCAACGTCAACGACCCTTCCGCCCGCGTGCTGGCAAACTACGGTGCCTCCGGTGTGTGATCCGTTTTCTTCACAGCAACAAAAAAGCCATGGCAGCTGCCATGGCTTTTTTGTTGTATTCACATCCGGATCTTCTGCGCTGCCCTTGCGATAGAGGCAAGCAGGGCCACCAGACGGGTCTCGTCCATCTGGCCGCAGTAGCTGGTAAAGGTGTAGTAGCAGCCCTGCACGCAGAAGGACAGCACCACCTTGCGCACTACATCGTTTTCAAAGGCGGGGTCGCTCTCGGCAATGCACTTGCGCAGCGCCGCCTCCACCCGGTTGATGAACAGCCCCTGCCGGGAATCCGCAAACAGGGTGTTGATTTCCCTCTGGTGTTTGGCAAAGGCGTGGAACATCTCGCGGGCCAGCCACTCGGTACGCTCGCTCACATCCCGGGCGGTCAGGTTGGGCAGGCTTGCGACCACAGCCTCCACCATCTCGTCCTCCATGGCGTTGGCCAGGGCGTAGATGTCCTGATAGTGGGCATAAAAAGTGGATTTGTTGATGCAGGCCCGGTCGCACAGCTCCTTGACCCGGATTTTTTCCAACGGTTTTTCGGCCCGCAGCTCCATAAAGGCCTGCTTGATGGCGCGTTCCGTTTTTTCAATGCGAATGTCCAGAAAATCCACCTCTTTTACATTTGGGTTGGCTATCCAACGTTTTTCCACTTTTGCGGATAGACAAGCCCCACAGCGTTTTTTATACTGATTTTATCCGGAGCTGTCTGCCCCGCACGGTCATTCCCGGCGGTACAACAGGCCCTGCCGGTCCAGTTCTGCGCGGATGCGCTCAAAGCTGGCCCGGTCCGGGCAGCGCAAAGTGTGCAGATGCACGCCGCCGGTCATCCGGCTCAGCAGGCTTTCCGGCGCACTGCGCGCCTGCACCAGAAAGGTGTCCACATCGTAGCGGCTGGCCAGATTCAGGTTCGCACGGATCTCGCCGTACAGGCTGTTTTCCACGGCCACATCCACGGCCACACCGCCCTGGTCCACAATGGTGTACAGCTCCCGGCGCATTTCGTCCTCGGTGCGGTGCACGCAGGCCAGGATGCCGGTATAACCTTTCTCTGCCGGGTGCAGCTGGTAGCCCCGCGGCGTCGCGTCGATCTGCGCCCCGCCTGCACGCAGCAGTGCCACGTCCCCCACCACGATCTGCCGGGAGACCCCCAGCTCAGCGGCCAGTGCACTGGCACTTACCGGGTTCTGGGCACCGCTCAACCGGGTCAGGATGCATTCTCTGCGCTGTGCTGCGTTCATCTTTTGTCAGGCTCCCCTTCCGTTTTCCGACGTTGCTGCCCCTATTGTAGCAAAACCGGCCGCAATGTGCAAGCCGCTTACTTTTTCAACCGCAGGATGGTGGCATAGTTGGAAGGCAGCTGCACCTTCATGCGGCCCCAGTCGAAACTTGTCATCACCGGCTGCGCGCCCACCGTATCGGCCAGCAGATCCTCGGCCGCATTGGCCTCCACCGGCAGCTGGAATTCCAGCTGCACCGGGATGTCGCCGTTGTTCAGCACCGCCACCAGGGCTTCGCCGTCCAGCACACGGGCGTAGGCGTAACACTGGGTGGTGAGGTGCATTTCCTTGAACTCGCCCCAGGTCAGGGCCGGTTCCTCGGCCTTCAATTTGCCCAGTGCCGCATATACGCTGGTGACCGGGTTGGTGGTCAGGGCATCCTTGTAGTCCTCCAATTCCAGGCAGGGGCGCAGGGGCCAGTCGCTGCCCCACTCTTTTTTGCCCTCGATGCCAAATTCCGAGCCATAATAGATGGACGGAATGCCCCAAAGCGTATATACTAGAAG
>OGGV01001036.1_pt1 | contig 14695 bp, 15 predicted proteins | sample 1571301 | NCBI WGS metagenome assembly OGGV01 (sample SAMEA2582072, study PRJEB24529) | metagenome | biome: Human gut stool | place: China | collected 2011
AGGAAGTTTCTTTAGTTTATTGGGATTATTATAATTCTGATGAAGAAAAATATAAAAAGATATTATTTTCAACTTTTTTAAATTTTATTATTTTAATATTATAATTATAGTATAAGATATATGAAAAAATTATTATTTAAAAGGAGAGAAATAAAATGAAACACGGAAAAAGAAAAGCTATTAAAATCGCAGTTTACAATAACAAAGGAGGAGTTGGAAAGTCAACTTTCACTGTAAATCTAGCACATGCACTTTCATCAGGGGTACTTGGTACTCAATACAAGGTTTGCGTAATTGACAATGATGGTCAGGCAAATGCTTCTATGGTACTTACAGGCTTAACGGAAGATGAGATTGCAGATAAATTCGATAATACTATCTTTGATATGATGGTTGATGAAGATGTTACTGCAAGAGAATGTGTATCTAAAAGCTTATTTGATAATATAGATGTTATCTGCTCTACAGATGACCATTCAGATACACCTGATGCTATTGCTAGCTACGTTGATAATACTAGAATAATGAAAGAAAAACTTACATCGATGGAAGATGATTATGATTTTATCATCATCGATTGTGCTCCAACAAGAGATAGAAATGTCTATAACGCTCTATTTGCAGCCGATGTAGTGTTAAGTCCTTTGGAGACACAAATGTTTAGCCAAGTTGGTCTAAGAAACCTTTTAGGGCAAGTTGCGAAAGTTAACAAAAAGAGAGATAATGCTCTATTACATTATGTATTTTTAAGTAAGGTTGATAATAGACAAAAAGTAAGTAACATTGCTGTGAAAAAACATCTTAAGGAACTATTAGAAGATGATTTCTTAAATGATTACATATCTATGTTAAGTCTTTATAGTAAGTCTTTTGAGGAAGGCAAGACAGCTATAAACTATACAGATGATAAAGGTAAGATAGAGATAATAAATCTTACAAAGACTATATTAAACAAAATCGATGAAGAATTAATTTAATTGGAGGAAAATATATGAATAATGCAGATTTAAAAGCTCTAACAGATAAAAGAGCTGCTAATATACAAAAATTAAATAATTACTTAAACGCAGGTAAAACTGCCGAAGAAAAGATAGTTGAGAAATTAATTACTCAAATTAAAAATGCTGAAGATAAATTGTCTTCAGCAGGTATTGAATTGACTGAAAAAATCAATGATGATGGAACTTTTACTACAATATCAAACAATGATTGTTCTAAAGTAGCAGAACCAGTAGAAGTAATTGTATTAGAAGAACAAACGCAAGAGACTGTTAGCGAACTAACTAATATAGAACAATTAGTTGAGACTGATAAAATTAAATCCCCTAAAAAAGGTGCTCCTACTAAAAAACTTAGAGATGAAAATACTCCATCAAAGCCAGAGATAACTAAAATAGGGGTAACAATAAAAGAAACAGTTAAATCAAAAATTGATGCTCTTGCAGATGATAATAATATGAAACCTAACGAAGTTGTTAACGATTTGTTAGAAAGAGTTTTTGATGGTAAAAATTTTAGCGTACAAATTGAAAAGAAAGAAAAAACAAAAGTGACATCTTTTAATATTCCTAAACAAATGGATAAGGCTATGACCAGAATAAGCAAAGCTACTGATGTTCCTAAGAGTGAAATTTTCAACAAATTACTAGAAGAAGCATTAAAGGAATTTTTTAAATAATTATTACATTTATGCAAAATATTTATTATCTATTATCACCTTAATAAGTATTTTGTATGAAAATATTATTTATTTATTCAAAAAGGTATATTTCAATACATTACTTGCATATACTTCAAGTGTAGTTCACGAAGCTAACTAGCAAGTGGCAACATGAAGAAGTAATTTGGGCATATTATATCCTTAAAAAAGAACCTTTAAAGGTTCTTTTTTTTGCTTTTAAAATGGCATATCATCATCTGGTATTTTAGATTCGTAAGCTTCTTCTATTTCTTTTTGTCTCCTTCTCTCTTCTTCTTGCTCCATGGTTTTTCTCGACTTAAAGTTAATAAACATTTTAGCAAGTTCATCATTATTCAACTGAGTTAAATAGTCAGTTATAATAAATCTTTTAATACGCTCGATATTCTCACCTTTATCGATATAATTTTCATATAGTTCATTCATCAACTCCATATCCCCATCAATCCATTCAAAAAACGGGATTTCTAAATGTAGGATTTCTGTTTTAAAATTATTTTTTTTCATATAAACACCTCATCTTCTACTTTCTTTATTATACCTTCTTTTCCTTTATTTTTGAATTTTTAACCTTGAATATTTAAAATAATTTATATAGTTATTATATATAGTAACATTATATATAGTAGTTAACATTGGTTAACTCAAATAAACCGTTGGTTAACACGGTTAACACAGGTTAACAAAAAAAAGAACCACAACTGTAGTTCTAATATATAATCCATATATAAGGAATATATATCTAATATATAATTAATATACATAGAGTACATATTGATTATATATTGGATATATTCCTTATTTTAAACTGCCATTTGAACTTCATTATTAGCATTCTTTTGGCAAAGGTAGATTCTGCTAATTTGACCTCTCTCGTGACCCACTAGATGCGATGTGGCTCCTAAAGCCTGTCCATATGAATATCCTAGCCTTAAAAACTTATCCATCTGACGCTGTGCATATCTATATCTAAGTCCATGAAATGATAATTCAGTCTTTTCAACAATTCTTTTTTCTTTAGAAGCAGCATATTCTGATATATTTTTTCTATCAGAATCTTGAATATCACCTCTAGTATTGCAAATATAATTTTGAATTGATTTTACAGTTTTATCGTGACTATTATCCCCTTGTGTCTTTTTGTTTTCAGAGAAGAATTCAGAATCCCTAAATATATGGTCCTTAACTTTCAACCCTTCAGTTTTAGCTATTATCTGTAAATCCAATAGTGTTTGTTTCATTTTATCGTTTTCTATTGGGATATTACGCCATTTACCACCCTTCTCCTTAACCCTCAAATAGCCATCTTTTAATGCTTTATTTACTTGTTTTAAGGTTAATCTACCTATGCTCTGAATCCTAACTCCAAATTCATCTCCCATTTTAAAGCCATAGTACACGTCGTTTCGTCCATCTTCTTTTGCTTTTCTTAAAAATTCCTCATATTCTCTATCAGTCCAAGCTCTATCGAGAACTCCATTTTGTCGTTTAGGTAATTCACATCTATCGTGAATTGTAGATGCGTCCTGTATTTTATTCTTAGTGCCACCAGCCTTGAGAAAATCCCCATGAAATGCCTGTACACCTGACATATAAGGTTTTATCGTGTTAACACTATAGTTATTATCGATTAAAGTTCGCTCGAACTCTATAACGTCACTATTTTTGTAGTTTTTTAATTTAGTAATCTTAGTGTCATTTGCTAAATAAGTTACAAAAGCTTTTGTTCCTTGAATATATTGATTTGCCTTTTTATCTCTGCCAGTAACATCCCATCCAGATTCAACTATTTGCTTAAATGCTTGATTCCAAAGATTTTCAAAACGTCCCTCGCAACCTTCATTAACTGTTAAATTTTTTCTAACTCTTATATCAGCAGCAGCTTCCTTATATTGCTCTTTGAAAAAATCTTCATCTAATATATATTTATCACTAGATTGCATTTTCTCGCTTCACCTCCTGTATCAAATATGCAGCTCCTTTTTTTAACTTAGGATTGTTGATTTTCACGAGATTAAAGTAGTGTAAAACACCATTTATCTCTGTATTTATATAATTTTCCTTTAATTTTTCCCCATTACTTTTTCTTTTATTTAATAAATGTAAAATATACTCTTTTATATGGTAATATTTTATATTAGAAAGATGTTTTACTTTAGTGTTTAAAGCTATATAATCTATAAAATTTAACGTCGCTCTCAGGTATCTCATTCGAGCACTTGTAGATTTATAATTTGTACTAAAAAATATCTTAATTACTTCTCTGCTCATTTGATTTTTCACTTTTTCATAATTCCAATTTTTTGATTCAATCTCAGGAAATTTACTTAGATATTCATTCATTAATTGTTTTTTATTAAACATAAAATTTCTCCTGAATTTGTAAATTTTGTGACTTGCAGATTGCTAATGCAATCTGGAATTTCTAACGAAATTCGGAGTTGAAAACTCCATTTTATCGCCACTAATCGTGACCACAAAATGCAATTTTCAATCAATTAAAACCTAAAATGAGCGTAGTTCCCCTAGGTTGTTTTTAGGGTGCTATATTTGCTACACCTTTTTTTACGTTGCCTAGATGACGGTATAATGCTGCTCAGCGGGGGTCGTTTATGTCTACTTCTCTTTAATAAATTAAATAGAACTCGACATAAACGACCCTATGGTGTTACATCAAAATTCTGCGTAGACTTGAACTTTTCTTATTGAAATTGCTAAAGCAATTTCGACGGACCTAATCCTAAATACCATCTTAAATTCAACATAAAAATTAAATTCAAAATTGCTCAATGAGTGACTGATTCGCTGTTCCGCTATTGCGGTTATTCCCGAAGGAAACTGAATCTTGCTTCTTCTTATTTAGGAGCTATTGCTCTTTATGTATTTCGCTTCTGCTAATACTAAGAATAGGCATTTGTCTTTTAAGTCTTACTTGGTTTATCGAACCCTCACGAATGAGAAAAGTTTGCCAAGGGACTGCATGATTACATGCTTTTTCGCAACTCTCAATCTTACGACTTCTTGAACTGCTAAGGATAATTTTCGGATATATTCAATCCGAGTTTTTGATAATAAATTGGTTTAAATAATTTGCTTTTAAAAATCCATTTCATCTTTAATTCCTCCATTAAATTTAATATACACAATTACAGTTTGTGTTTACTGTCGAGAGTCGGTTACACTCTCAAATACCTTGTATTTTTGGTGCAACTACTTCTGTAGTAAACTTGCTTAAGTTCTATAATTAATTTCTCCTATAGATAGAGCTGCTCTTTTGGTAAGGATGCAGTTTCCGTTATTTTATATTTTCATAATTAGGGACAGTCCTTCGCCCAAATAATTGCATGAAGTCCTTCTCATACAACGCTAGTAGCAAATCCATATGCTACATTATCGCAATAATACATACTATATTATACATCTATTTATCATATATTTTTAAATTAATCAAATATACAGTAAAAAAACAAGAGTATTAGAACTCTTGTAAACAGTAACTTAGATGGTCTTCTACACTTATTTTCTTGTATTCATTCTCCATTACATCCAAATCTTTTAATCCTATTATTTTAAATAATTTTTTATTTATATTTTTTAATACATTTACTTTAAAAATAATACTTTCTAATTCTTCTTGCTTAACTATCTCCTGACCTGATTTTTTTGCATTATAGTCTTTACTTTCAGCTATTATCCTTTCGCATATCGTCACATACAATTCATATATTAAAATGCTATTTAATTTAAAAATCTTAGTTTCATTTTCCTTGTGTCCTGCACAACATCTAACATAATGTTCTAATAATAATCCCAACGCCAATTGATTCATCATTATAATATCTACAATTCTATCTTCTTCTTTCATTCGATTTAAACTGTCTCGATAATGTAACTGTTCCCTAGACCCTTTTCTTCCAATATCCTCATCTTCTATATTCTTTTTATATTCTCTATATGTATCATAAAGCCTATCGTAAGAATTTACAGTTAAAAACGCATATATAACCGAAGATTCATTTTTATTTAATTCTAAATTATAAGTTTTGTCTCTACTAAATATGCTCATTACTTCTTCTCCTCTTTAAGATAATCATTGAAATCTATTATATTTTTAATAGCAGAAAGCTCTTTGCTTGCCATATAAATTTTATATCCTTCAGTGTTGTTCTCTATTTTGGTTAAAATTGAATCAAACAATACTTGAATTGACGCTTCATATTTGGTTGCATAATTTCTTTCCTTAGCTATTTGTATTCTTTCAGTAGCTCTACTAATAGTTTCTATCAATAAAGGTACTAAAGCATCTTGAATGGTTAATATATATTCATTGTCATTATTTTTTTTAGATGTTATTAGATGTTGATATAATCTTAATAAAGTAAGTTGATTTTTCACAATACTTTGCTTAATAACACCCTTCTTATCATATATTTCATCGACCATTGTGTAATTCTTTTTTCCTAAATACTCATTTAACTTCCCATCCATACTGTTTATCTCACCTAACTTAGAATATAATCTTTGATAAGATGATGGTTTTGTTATATATCGAAGAGCATTCATTTCGTTAGTATTAATAATAATTGTCATCAGAAATTCCTCCAATTTAAGTTTTAACATTATACATTAAAATACCCTGTTTCTATATAAATTTAATAAAAAAATAAAAGCACATTAGTGCTTTTATTTCCATGCATTCAACTTACTATAGACTCGTCTTATACATTAATTGCAGATGCTGTCTGTAATCTGCAATCTGTTTGTACCATATTCCTATAACTACAAACTGACATTCTTAAGCTCTCACTTTGAACATCAGGTCAAGATGATACTAACATCTTAACCCAAAATAGAGTTGGACCTCTATTTCTTAATAAATTATATATGAGAATTTTTAAATTAGGAATAAAAAAAACATATTTATTAAATAAATACGCCTTATATCAAATAATAAATAATTATTACAAATATAAAGTATAATTAATATTTATTATCAATATAATTATGCTTTAATACAATATATAATGTTACTATATATAATAACTTTATATATATAATATAAAAAGAAAACATCTTTATAATGCAGATGTCTTCTTTTTATATTTAATTTATTAGCTGCCAAAACACATCATCATTCTCATTAAAAAATTTCATAAAAACACTTTCATTGCTAATAAAATCGTAATCACTATTTTCTGTAAAACTTGGCTATGTTAGCTATCTTCGTGATAGATATGACATAAAAACAACCACGCCTTAGACTTTTCAATACATTGAATTATAAGATGTGGTTGTTTTTATGACTTATTATAAATTCTTCGTGATATAGTAATATTATTAAATCTACAGATTATAATTTATCGCTAATTTAAAAATTTTCATATTCTTTAGGTATCGGAATGTTAAATTCTTTACATAATAATTTTACATCATGAATATCACTTTCTCCAAATTCATACCCTAAGTGAAATAAGACTTGATTTTTAGCATTTATACAAGAAACCATAATATTCCCTATTTTTCCAACACCATCGAATATATTTTTTTGAAAAACTTCGCCTTCATAACATATGGTTCCATCACAGTTATCTTTAAACATGTGTAAATCAATAATTCGTAATTTATTATCAGACCAAATAGTATGCACTTCACTTGTATACTCCACTACAATTTCATTAAATCCTTTATTTTTAATTATTTCAATAAATTTATTATAGTTTTTTTCTTCTACAAATAAATCAATGTCATTATGCTGACGTGTTTCTTTTCCAAGTAAAGCATCTACACCCCAACCACCATCTAACCATATTTCTATATTATTATTATATGCCCAACTCAATATTTCACAAGCATCATTTATTCCAATCACTTTATCACCTCTAGAAATTTCTATTTATATATAATATTAATAATATCTTCACTTCACATTATATAACAATTGTGAACTTAATTATATTATACAAAGTATTCAATTATTTTACAATTATAAAATGGTTTCATTAATTCTAAGTAAAGTTCCTTATTTTATTCATATATCCTACCTCATGTATTTCGATTAATTTATAATTAATATTGTAATTGTAGCTAAAATTTCCTTTAGTAAAAATAAACAGACCCCATCTATATTATCCCCCGATATTTATCTTTTATACATTGCTTGCAAATATTTTTTCTTCGAGTTGTATCATCTGGGTCAGATTTATGAAGTTTATTAAATGCTGTTACAGGCTTATTTTTGCCACATCCTTTACACCTTTTACCTACAACATAGTTCCCATGCTCGTCCACAAACATTATAATAGGATTTCTAGTCTTTTTCACCCCAAAAGCCATATCATGTTTTTGGCAGACTTCAGGACGAGAAGAAGTGTCTTTTTGGCAGACTTCAGGACAAATTTTTTTAGGTGCATATTTACATTTTTTACATCTATAGTCCAATTGATTCGGGGCACCAGGGTCTCTTGTAAAGTGGGACAATGGAAACCATTCTCCACATATACAACATTTCTTTGTGCCATCAATTATTGCATTAGATATAATTTTTCTCCTAGTCAATCCCATTCTATTGGCAATTTTTCGTACAGTATCTTTTTTTAATCCCAATCTCCTAGAAAGAGAGTCTAAATCTTCGGTTGTATAATTGGCTCTAATTTCATTTTTTACGTAATCACTCGCCATACGAACCCTCCTTTTTGGCAGTCCTTAGGACAGCCACTACTTTAAGTATAAAGTAGTGGGGGAGGGGATTAAAGTAAAACCGTTAGTTAATTTTCTTCTTTTTTCTTTTCTTTTTTTGCTTTTTGTTCAGCTTCCCATTTTTCGAATTTAGGAAGAATAGCATTTACATTTTCAAGTATTGTATATAAAACCAATACATATAATGATTCATCTGATTCAAGATTTTGAAGAGATGCTTTAGTTTTTTCAAATACATTTAAAAAGTATGGTTTACCATGTGTTAAATCTACGGTTTCAACGATATTTCCATCAAGTACATTTATGTTTGGCTTAAGGATATACCTAACATTATCTCTCTTTTGAGCTCCAGATGTGTCTAAAGATTTCAATATTAATTTTGTATGAGCATTTTTATCTAACCATCTGTATACCTGTTGATTATGTCTCTTTTTAAGTTCTTTTTTGAGTTGACTAAAACTTAAAATATTATTATCTAATATACTTTTAACAGCTTCATTTGTTCGTATTTGTTGTTCTTCTTGACTAAATTCATAATCTACAAAATGTTGTTGCTCTAGGTAATTCGAAGAAAAATTTAAGAAAGGTTGAATTCTTTTAGCATTTCCCAAGATTTCATGAATCTCAAATATTAATTTATGTTCTAAGGAAACCTCATCTTCTTCAAAATCTGTATCTGGGTCAATCCTACTAATAGCGTATGTATCACAATCATAACTAACCTCATCAACATACCAACCGATAAAATCAGTTAGACTACTCTTACTTATAGTTCTTTTTAATTGTGGTCTTTTCATATACTCCCTAATATATTCTCCAGCAACAGCAACATCTAATCGTGGAACAATAAAAGTCTGAACTGTTCCTATGGCTAAATCCAACATATTAGCAACATCATTTATCGTATAACAAAAATCGTCCTCTAATTTATTATCTCTAACATAGTCGTCACTATATATCCTTCCTGTATACTGAACAATATCTCTTATTTTTGATGGATGAAATGTTCTCATGTAAGTTACCTCCTATTTTTTTAAATAAAATAATATTTTTCGTTTTAATTTGTCTAACATAGCTGTTTCATACTCTACATTTCCATTATGCTTTATCGCTAAACAAAGATTATCATTAAATATTTTACTCATAATCTCATAATCATTTTTTAAGTTTAACTCTAAAATATCAGCTAAATTAATTAACACCTCAACATGCAAAGATTTAATTGAATAATTTAAAATAACTGTCTTACCTTGCTCTAACTCATCTCTTATGAAATCAGCTCTTGCTTTGGTACTTTTGGTTTTTGGAAATGGAATAAGATATGTATTGTTGCAGCAAAACACTTCATTATAAACATCTAATTGCATCTTTTTTATATTAGAGAAGTTTTCTCTACAATCTATTATAAGAATATTGTTTTCATCCTCTAATTTCGCTAAACAATAAGGACATATCTTATAATACTTTGCGATTTTAAATGCACTTTCCTTATTTACTGGTTTAAAATACTTGAGCAAAGGTAGTATCTTTCTTTTATTCAGACCCAATTCATCCTTAGGAAAAACTTTATAATCATTGATAGATACTATAACTATCTTGTTTAGAATAATATCATGCTCAATCCATTGATTATGATGGTTTTCAGATTCTAGCTCTTCTTGAGTAAACTCCCTAATTTCTTTAGTTTTAACATTGTAGTATTTCAAAATCTCACCTCTATTTTGTTACTATATATAATAACATTATATATATATTTAAAATAATTAGCAAGTAAAAACTTGCTAAAATTGTACATATGAATACATTTCATCTCGTGCATCTTGGTCAATACCAATATACTTAAGCGTTATACTTGGAGCTGAATGATTGAACATATCCATTAGTAATCCTATATTATGTTTTGATGCTTTGTAGCTGAAATAGCCCCATGTTTTTCTTAAACTGTGCGTACCAAAATCATCAATTCCAACAGCAACAGCAGCTTCTTTTAAGACTCTATAAGCCTGTGTAACAGTTATGTGTCTCTGTCTACCATTTGTATCAAACTTTTTAGATTTAAAAAGAAAATCATCATCTTTCAAATCATACTTAACAATATATTCTTTTAAAGTGTCTTTAAGTTCATCATTTAACTTTATAAGCTTAAATTTACCAGTCTTAACCTCATTGATAGCTAGATGTTCTTTAAATCTTCTTTTACTAGACATTAAATCATGTACCTTTATAGGAACTACATCACTTATTCTTAAACCTGTATTTAGTTGGAATTTACAGAGAAGATAGTCTCTATCACTTGAACCTTTAAGATACATTAATAAAGCTTTAACTTTTTTCATATCTTTAATAGCATTAACCATATTAAATTCTCCTGTTTTTAAATGTAATGTTTTATTATATTTAATATTAAAATTATACATTAAAATTCCTTTTAAATTCAAGATAAAAGTTAAATTCTTTACCGTTCCCATAACCATGCCGTTTACGTGACTTTATCTAATGTAATATAATATACAAATTCGTACATTAGATTTATAAAGAAAATATTATTTTATATATATTAAATATATACTTAACAGACCAAGCGTAACATTTGCGTTCTTACGAGTGAAACAAAGTAAGGTTGCTAATGTGGAGCACGGTAGCTTATAGGGCAAAGCCCTCTGCTCTTCGAGCATTCACTAGGCACTATTGCTTTCAACAATTAATAACCTTCTCCGTTGCTCTACGAAGAACATTCATTGTTTCAATCAATTTATTTTTATGTGTTCCAACTTGATGTTCCAAGTTAAAAATAAGGTTGGAACATTTAATTAAATCTTAATAAACTCTCATAAAGCCTTATATAAAGCCATTTTTTAAATATAATAACTTTCAAAACAGTGTTCCAATGTTCCAATGTTCCAACTATAAGTTTAAAGGTTGGAACACCTGTAAACTTAGACATATCAATAGTTTTAGAAATTTTGTTCCAATGTTCCAACTATATTTAACCTATACTATATATATATAAATATATTTTTTTTAAAAAAATTAATTAAATAAATTTAAATTTTATTTTTATTTTATAATAGGTTTAAGTCATATTTTTAATATTAGTTGGAACAATATTGTTATAAAGCTAGTAAAATAGCGGTATTAGATATGTTCCAACCTTAAAATAGTACTTGGAACACATATTTATTAAAACCCTTGAAATATGCGGATTTTGGTATGTTCCAACTTGCTGTTCCAACCTCTGTTCCAAGTTGGAACATTGGAACAATATTTTTTATATCTTATAATATTATTAATTGCTGTAATCTGAGCAAAATAAATACTTTAAGCCATTTAAATTAATTGTTCCAACTTATAATATATTTATTTTGATTCTATACAAGTAAAACTTTAAAATTAAAAAAAACGGCTTAATGCCGTTTTTAAAATGGAAATTCTCCTAAATTTTCTACGATATATTTATTATAATCAATAACTGTTTTAGCTACTGAGTATCTATATTTATTCGTTTTTTTGTAATTTTGCAATTTACCTTCTAAAATTAAAATTAAATTATCAGGTATCTCTTTGTTCTTACGTACGTAAATTTTCAATGTATCAAAGTATCTGTATTCATCGGTTAACTGCTCTTTGAACTTCTGCTCTGACTTATCCAAACAATTCATCAATTGTCTTATATTAGCCATATGTTCATCTATAGTATTTATAGTTACATTACTTATTTCCATGACTCAACCTCTGTTCCTAGCTTAGAAATTAAACTTTTTTTATTTGATTCAGCTTTAACATTTATCGGATTTAATTTCCCCATAATATCCTTATCAACTAGAGGAGGAGTTAAATAAAACCATGTTGGAGATTTTTTACCATAAAGTCTTTTTTTATCTTTTTCTACATTTAGACTATTTAAGACAGATGCTATTTTTGCAGGAAGCATTGAATGATTAAATACGTGTGCTGAAATCATAGTTGTACTGATATAGTATCTTTCATCACTAGTCCAATCAAATGCATCTTCAACTTGAATTTGTTGAGTTGTTTTGAATGTAAAATCTTCTTTATTTATATTGATTAATTTAGCTGATTCATTTCTATCTAATTCATGAGCATGATTCTTTCTTTTACCTCTTATTAATGGTATTTGATTCTCTCTTTCCATAAAAAGATAATAAACTTCTGCCCAAAGTCTATCCATATCGATAATGTTCAGTTTATTAAAATCTATTCCTGAAATAGGAATAACCCAATACCTTCTATCCCCTGTTTCATCTTTTAAAAACTCTTCACTATTACATGTTCCACAAAGTACTGTGAAACGTTTATTTTCTTCAATGAAATCCGAGTATTGCTTTCTAAAAGCAAAAGTTTTTTCGGTGATAAAGTTTTTCAATTTATTAACATCAGCCTTCAAAGTTCCTTCTATTTCTCCAAGCTCTACCAACATATATTTAAGTATTTTTCTAACTGAATCATCAGAATCTGGATTGACACTCATTCCTTCCTTAAAAAAACCATCAGGAACTAACCCTCTAAAAAAGCTTGTCTTACCACCATTTTGTGCTCCTTGTAACACAAATACACCATTGCATCCATAATCTTTTAGTTCAAAACTTGCTATAAAATGCATTAAAAACTTTTCAAATAATAAGAAAGCAAAATCTTTGTCATAATGATTTCTTAATATTAAAGTATTGAATAATGATTTTATTGTTTGATATTCTTTTATATCTGAGTTGTTTTTATATTTTTCAACACATGACATCACATATTCTTGCCAAGGATTATATTTGTTTTCCATAGATACAGAATTTATGAACATTGATATTTCAGGAGCTTTCATATTACAATCATGCTTTTGAGCTGTAGAAAATATTAATCCTTTTGCAGCAGACTTATCTTCTAATAGTTCTCCTTTAAGAAAAATATCTATATCATGAGATACTACATTGTATTTATATTGATATTCCATATATTGAAGTATTGCTTTAAAATTATCTATTGTACTCTTGAACCCCGTTATCTCACCATCTGCGTTGTATTTTGCGTCTTTAAACTTTATTTCTTTATTTAGTTTTTCATTGTTTTGGGCTTTTTTATTGTAGGAATCTTTTATACAATCATCTATTTTTTCTCTAAATTGTTGAAGATGTACTTTCCCCCCAATAAGCATATTTAAAATTGTTTCCCTAGGTAAATTAATGTCAACTAAAGCAGGTATAGCTTTCTTTATATCTTCAAGTTCTTTTTTTATTTCAGCTTTTACCTTATCTTTATGCTCTTTTTGAATTCTTTTTTGTTCTTCCCTAGCCTTTTTTTCTTCGTCTGTGAGCTTAGGTCTTCCCACTCCTCTTTTAGCTTTTAAATTTATTACCTTATCATTATTTTCCATATAAACTCCTCCAGTAGTCTTTTGATAATTTTTTGGAGGACTTTTAACCAATATTATAGAATATTATATTAAATTTATTTAAGTTAAAATTTTGGTTGTGTATTGATAAAAACACATTTTTCCTATATAATACTCATATAATTAAATTAGATTTTACTCTTTATGTGTAAACATAAAATAGTTAAAAGTCCTTGATGGCACTCTTAGATTTGTTTGGCGACGCTCTAAGAGTTTTTTATTTTTGGTAATTTATGCATTTATAGCCTTTTTATCTAGCATTTCTGAATAAAAAAGTATAGCTTCTCTAATGAAATCGCTTTTAGTCATTTCAACAGTTTTTCTTTTTGATTCCAATATTTCAAGCTCATCATCTGTTAGACGTGCTGCAATTCTGTTTTTAGCGTTTTCTTCTTTTCTTGATGGTCTTCCTCTCATATAAGGTCCTCCTTTTGTGTTTGAATTATTGTTCGACATAAATAATTATAAATAAATTTCTTGCCAAATACAAGAAAAAATATAATAACAATTCTTTATACTATATATATTGGATATTTTTTTTAAATTCCTTTATTTTTTTGCTTTTTTTTAAGTATAAAAGACTCTTTTTCTTGTTACATATTGATTCTTCTATGGAATTATCGGTTTATAATATGATTTTTAGCTCATTTTGAGGCTATTTTCTTTGAAATTTAAGCTCAAAATTCAAGAATTTTCGTACAATTTGTATTAAATAATTGTTATTTTTTATAAAGAGTATTAAATAATAATTATATTTTACATTTGTAATAAATAATTATTATTTAGTATATTAAATGATAAAGTTTTTTGTACTAAATAATTATTATATATTATACAATATAATAATTATATAATATTAATTATAATAAATATTTATTTCAATAATAATAAATAAAAAT
>OGGV01001041.1_pt1 | contig 14590 bp, 10 predicted proteins | sample 1571301 | NCBI WGS metagenome assembly OGGV01 (sample SAMEA2582072, study PRJEB24529) | metagenome | biome: Human gut stool | place: China | collected 2011
CCCGCCATATACGATAAAATTATATTAAAGCATTCTTCACTTCGTGCAATACTTTGCTCTGCTTTCATCGCACACCGCTCACTGCTTAATTATCTCATCGACATTGTCGGCTACGATTTCTTCGCCGTCACAGCCTGTTACATTTACGTTCTTTAAGACAAGGGTCTTTATGTTGCTTACAACCATGCCCTGTCTGCTTGCCTCATCACAGCCTAACATCATCGCTGCAACTCCTGACTTCGCATTATCAGCATATGTTATATTGATATTCTCAAATACAAGCTCTTCTATCTTGCTTTCTGGAAGTCCGCATATATATGTTCCTGCTACGTGGCAGTTCTTTGCATTGATGTTCTTAAATACAAACTTCTTTATAGATGGTGTTCTGTCATCTACTGGAAGAGGCTTCTTAGAACCAACATACTCTGTCTTTCCATCTGGGTCACAGAAGTAGAAGCTGTTTACAACGAAAGGTGTCATAACATTATCCATATCTATATTCTCAAAAGATATATCATCAAGCACTGAACGCTTTCCTCTTCCTCTTCTAGTCTTAACACGAAGTCCTCTGTCCGTATTCATGAACAGGCAGTCCTTAATATGAACATCCATAACTCCGGCAGCTATCTCACTACCAACAGTTACTGCACCATGTCCATCTCTCATGCAGCACTGTCTTACTATCATATTAGTTGTTGGAATATTGTACTTTTCAGCCATATATATTTTTCCAGACTTAATAGCTATACAGTCATCACCAACTGAAATATATGTTCCAAGTACAAGTACATCATCGCAGCTTTCCGGATCAAGACCATCTGTATTATGTGAATCAGCAGGTGCCTTTATCTTGACATCAATAAACTTAAGGTGGTTGCTGAAGTATGGATGAAGTGTCCAACAAGGTGAATTCTGTACAGTTATGCCCTGTAATGTAATATGCTCACAGTGATTTATAAAGAATAAGTTAGGTCTCCATGCTATATTACGTACCTTGCAGTTCTTCCACCAGTTATCGTGTGTTGTGCCGCCATCAATAGTACCTTCACCTGTTATAACTACATTTTTAACATTAAGTCCGCATATAATAGCTGCAAATGAGTCTACAGGATTACCTTCCCATGAAGACAGATTATATTCTGAGCTTTCATCATATGACTCAATCATTCCAGGGAGAATAGCGAACTTCTCTCTGTCTGTAAATGCTAATAAAGTTGCACCCTTTGCAAGTTCAAGTGTAAGATCATCCTTTAAGAATATGCTTGATATTCTGTAAGTTCCCTCTGGAACAAGTACTCTTGTATTTTTCTTTGATGCCATAATAGCACACTGTATCGCATTGGTATCATCATGTTCACCATCGCCATATGCACCAAAGTCTTTTACGTTGAGTGTAACAAACTCATAATCTGTATGGAAGCACACTGGACCGTATTCTTTTCCATCATATACAGCAGTTACTTCATAGTCTGTATCAGGCTTGAAGCCGTATAATGATGTTACCTGCTTGTCTGTATGTGCAAAATGCTCTCCATTAACGTATATATCATATTCCTTTTCTGAATAATACTTTCCTGACTCTGTTAATTCTACTACAGCATTTCTTGCTGTATTAGTTACTAATACTAACTCCATAATGCTCCTCCCTTACCGCGGCCATAATCCTGATATTCTCTGTTTCTGACTGTTTCGCTGTATACTAATGCTGCCATGCTGATAATTGTATCATTGGCTTCTGTATCCTCACCTGTGAATATTTCACCAGACATAACCTTATCACATACACCTAACACAATGCCCTCATACTTTTCTGTGTGAAGAGCCTTCATACGGCAGCCCTTTAATACTGCATAAGCAAAAATAAGCTCTGCCTCATCATCCATATCGTCCATTCCTTCTGCTGTGACACCAGATTCAAGCACAGCCTTTACAGAAGCCTTATAGTAGTCCTGCATTTTTCTGAATATCTCATATATCATCTGGTCCATAACTTCCATCGTATCAATAAGTGAAGCTGCGTAGACAGATAATTTCTTTAATGCCTTTGTTCTGTCCTGAGAATACTTTACAGTAGCAAAAAGCTCATCATTCATGGCATTATACTGACCTATAACATCATTGTACTGCTCTTTTCCACCATCCTTAGTTTCATATGCCATATAAAATGTTTCATACTGGTACGCCTTGCAAAGACACTTCTTATCATCTGCATCCTTAAAGTAACCATTATCATTTCTTTCAAAATCCTTGAAGCCTTTTGCAAGTTCTATTGCAGCATTTCTGTACTTTTCATCACCTGTAAAGTCAAATGCTGTATACATGGCTGTTCCTGACATAAATCTTTTAAGCTCATTCTTATTAACGCTGTCTAATACACTGCTTTCAAGCACTTTGTCAAGCGCTTCTGTAAGTGCATCTGCCGCCTCTTCACTTCTTAATGCCCTATAAAGTGAAGAAAGTGCATTAAGTCTTAATCCAAGAGCATACACATCTTTATTGCTTATAAAATCATCAATCTGTGATAGCTTTGAAAACATAATTTTTTCCAATTCTGCATCTCTGTTAATTATCATATTAATCCTCTTTTCTGCGCACGTTTTATGCAGCCCTGCTGCAATGTTGTAATGCTTTGTGTCAGGTGCGCTAAGACACATCTTATTATCAGATATATCTGATTACTCTATATACTTGAAATAATCAAACATCGCATAGTACTCATCTGTTCCATGTCTGCCATCCGCATCCGTATACTCACTTCCGTATGTTCCAGCGAAAGCATACATACCTATCATGGCTCCTGTAAATCTCTTGCCCTTTTTGTAGCCCTCATCACACAGATAGTAAACATTATCAAGAACCGCTGCTTTTCTATAATCTTTCTCATCATAGCTGTATGAAAATGTACGTCTTAAGTAATTCGTATCACACTTTAAGTAAATATATGGATTACTGTTATCCACCTGTATACCCTCATGTGTTATCACTTCTTTGCCTATCTTTTCAACTATGTTCAACATAAGTCTAGGTTGTTCCTCTAGTGTTGCAAATATACCAAACTTAATATATGTATTCTCATCATAGTAACATGTCATACCACAATTCTGACCCGGATACAGCTCTGGCATATTCATCTTGCATATTGCACTGAACTTAAAATGCTTCTGTCGTCTTAACAGTATATTTCTTGCTTTCATAGAGTCAAGGTCATATAAACTTCCCTTAACATATACATGCGAATCTGCAAGATTAATTCCATCTGGCTCTGGAACTCTTGAGAACCACCATTCCTTGCTTAAGTCAATTCCATTAAAATCATCATCCGACTCTGACTCCCATATAGTTTCAGGAAGTTCCGGCTTTACCTGAAGTGCACTCGGACCATTAAGATTATTGACTATAGGCCATCCGTCAGCCGTCCATGTTATAGGGTCAAGAGCTGTTTCCCTTCCTAATATGCTGTAGCCATCGCCTATCTTTCTTCCGCACAAATATACCATATACCACTGGCCATTTTGTGTCTGCACTGGCTTGCCATGTCCACACCTTTGTATAATCTCATCAGGATTATTCTGTCGCATAATAGGATTATATGGACAAGGTTCATATATTCCCTTAAGTTCACGGCTTCTTGACACTGTTATTCTGTGTCCCGGACCAGTTCCTCCTTCTGCCTCAAACAAATAATAATATCCATCTTTCTTTAAAAGATGCGGTCCCTCAGGCGCTCTCTTGTTATCTCCATAATACAAAAGTTCTGCCTTTGATATCTGCTTGGTGGCATCCTCATTCAGCTCAAATATTCTTGCGCCTCTGTTAAGAAGCATATATCTTCTTCCATCATCATCGTTAAATATAGATGGATCTATTCCGTCCTCATCAATGATAGCAGGCTTGCTGTAAGGTCCTTCTGGGTGTTCTGAACTTACAACTATCTGCTTTCTGTATACAGTGCCCGTATCATTAAGCCTGTATGTTGCTGTTATATAGAACTTACCCTTATAGTATGATATATCCGGTGCCCAGTATCCTCTTCCACCTTCAAGATTATCAAGTGCAGCCCATTCCGGATTAGTAATAGCATATCCTATTATTCTCCAGTGTACCAAATCTTTTGATTCTGATACCGGTATACACGGAAAATAGATAAATGAAGAATTAACCATATAATATGTATCTTCTACTCTCACTATCGATGGGTCAGGATAAAATCCTGTTCTTATCGGATTACGGTATAAATCTTTATACTTTGCTCCTATTTCTTCTTCAAAATAATTCTGCAGGTCAAAGAACTTATTATTTACTGCTATGTCTATTGGCGTTACAAGATTATTATCACCTGTGAGCGGTGACAATCCAACTCTTTCTACAAGATAACGGCAGACCTCAACGCTTCCTGAAAGTGCCGCATAATGAAGCATATTCTTATGTTCATTGTCTGTAATATCCATACTTGCTCTCGAATACTCAACTATGTATCTTACAAGTGCAAGATTTCCGGTCTTCGCCGCAAGCAGTGCCATAAGCACACCATTCTCATCTTTTTCATCAATAAGATTAGGTTCTTCTTCAAGAATACGTTTTACTTCACTTATATTCTCAAGATAAATGGCATCTTTGATTGTACCCATACTCCGTCTCCTTTATATGTAATTTAACTTATTTTTTAAGTATACAGCATAAATACAGTATTTTCTACATATTAATATTAATTTATATACTCTTTTACAGAAAAAAAAGGCGAACCTGCATTAACAGATTCGCCTTGAAAAATCTTAAATAAACCGGTAATTACTCCTTAACGGCACCGATATTAACACCCTGTACGAAGTATTTCTGGCAGAATGGGTAAATAACTGCGAATGGTAAAATCGCAACAATAACCGAAGCACTAGAAATTGTGTTAGGGTCAACAGAGTCATCATTAGGAATATCACTATCCATAACCATGTTACGAAGTTTAATCTGGAAGTTGAATAACTTATCCTTGTTGATGTAAATCTTGAAGTTAGTATAATCGTTCCAGAACTGTACGGCAAACATCAAACCGATTGAAGCAAGAGCTGCCTTTGAAAGAGGAAGTACAATCTTAAAGAAGATACCCATTGGAGAGCAGCCATCAATCTTGGCGGCCTCAAACAGAGCCTCAGGAATACCTTCAAAGAAGTTCCTCATAAGTACCAGGTTATATACGTTGATTGACAATGGTAAAATAACTGACCAGAGTGTATTAAGCAAATGTAACTGCTTCATAACGAGGTACTTAGGAATCATACCACCATCGAAAATCATTGTGAAAAGTAACATATATGCGAAGAAGTTTCTTCCTGGCATTTCCCACTGAATTAATACATAACCACCTAATGTTACAAGTAACAAACCGAGGAATGTACCAGCGATTGTAACAATACATGAGATACCGAATGGTCTATATAAAGCAACTCGAGTAACGATAGCTCTATAACCACCCCATGTAAACATTGTTGGAACCCACTTAAAACCATAAGCAGATCTGGCATCAAATGAATCAATGATTACCTTCCAGATAGGTAACATGATTGCTAATGAAATCAAAATAAAAATCAAACCATTTACAAGTGGGAAGATTTTGAATTTTTTCTTTTTCTTTGTAACTACAACTGAATTATCACTCATTATCTATCCCTCCTTATACAATACCACGTCCGCGGACTTTCTTACTAGCGTAGTTACAGCTAAGTACGAGAATCATTCCGACAAACGATTTAAATAAACCTACCGCAGTAGTATAACCATAATCCGAGTTACCACTTGAGAATGTCTTACGGTATACATATGTCTGTAATACTTCGGCAACATCCAATACGGCATTATTCATAGTAACGAAAACAGATTCAAAAAGGTTCATAACCTTAGCAAGGTTAAGAATGAATACTGTAATGATTGTGTTTGCTAATGCAGGAAGTGTAATATAGATAAGTCTCTTCCAACGGTTAGCACCATCAATCTGAGCTGCTTCATATAAATCAGGGCTGATACCTGACAATGTAGCAAGGAAAAGGATTGTTCCCCAACCTGTATCTTTCCAAACATTCATTACATAGAATGTTCCTCTCCAATACTTAGAGTCACCAAGGAAATAGATTGGTTCATTAATCATATTAGCTTTAAGTAAAAGGCTGTTTACAACACCTGTTACGTTAGGATCAAGAATCATCTTGAAAACTGATGCAACTACAACCCATGACATGAAGTGAGGCAGATAAACGATTGTCTGTACTGTCTTCTTAAATCCGAGTGAAACAATCTCATTTAAAAGAAGTGAGATAATAACAGCTGCACCTGTATTTAAAATCAACTTAATAATCGAAAGAATTAATGTGTTTCTAAATGCTGTCCAGAAATAAAGGTCATTAGTGAACATCTGAACGAAATGCTTGAGACCTACATAGTAAGGTCCTGCAATAACATATTTTGTGAATGCATAACGGCATCCAGCCATTGGCCAGTAATTAAAGAGAATAATCATGATTAATACTGGTAAGAACATGATATAGAAGCCACGGTAATAATACATTGTCTTCCATACACTCTTGTTAATTGAGTTTGAAAGATATCTTGAATCAACGCCAAGATCTTTCTTGAAATACTTCATAATATCAATGAAGCAGCCAGCGATTGCAAGAATATAACCTACAATCAATACGTAGACACCTAAACCTAAAACGTATTTAGCGTCATCTGAACCATTACCAGATGATAAAAGATTAGTAAGAGAATAAATATCATATTTATTTCTTCCGTAGTAACCTCTGAAGTTAACTGCAACTAAAGAGATAACAAATATAACTGCTGAAATTGCTGTCGGTATAATTGAGAACATATCCTTCTTTAAAACAAGAAGAATAATAGCAGCTATAATAGCAATCATGAACAGATACCACATAACAGGGGCATCAATATTCATAAAACTGTAGGCATCAGAAATATCACTTGAATTCTGAACGAAAGGCAAAAGCCCGCCTATAAAAGCAATTACTAAACCTATTATAGCAATTACCTTGAGGTTGCCTGATTTCTTACCTACTAATGCACCACATCTCGGGCACACTTTTGCATGCTTTGGTAATTCTGTGTTACAAGACTTACATTGCATCTTCATACCTTCTTTCCTAATATTTTTGTTTAATTCTAAGCCTACATCTGTATGATTAATAAGCTAAAAATCAGAATCCGACCTTCCGGATGAACCAATGCCACCCGGAAGTGGATTCTTAAAGGTTGGTAATTAAATTACCTATATAATATCTTTTAAAATATTATCTTAAATTATTTAGACTTCTTTGTCTCATTTAATGACTTAAGAACAGCTTCTACTGCTGTACCAACTCTATCCTTGTAGAGCTTCATACCTTCTTCAACAGTCATGTTACCAAGTGCAACTTCTGAAATAACCTTATTTCTTGTTGTATTGATATCTGTGCTGTTTTCACCAAGTGTCTCTGTCATAGGAAGTGGAGTAGCAACTGTAGAATTCTTAGCGAAGAATTCACCATTTTTCTTAGCTGCTTCAGTCATCTTAGCTTCACCAGGATCAGATGTCTTGAACTTAGCAAGAGCAAGGATTGGATCAATGTGGTTCTTAGACATTAATGTTGATGGCTTTTCAGGAGATGGAAGGAAGTGGAACTCGCCTTCTTTATACTCAAATGTACCCTTGCCATCAGCAAGTGTTACTGTCTCAGCCTTGTCATTCCAATGAGTACCCTTAGCACCGTACTCCCAAGCTGTCTGGATGTCGCCACCATCAAGCATTGTGTCGATGAAGTACTTGAAGATACCTTCTGGATTCTTAGCACTTGTTGTGATACACCAAGCTGGTGCAATTCTTTCTACGTATGTACCAAGTTCCTTAATAGGATTGATAGCAATAAGATCTGTAGGAAGACCCTTAGACTTAAGGTTTGTCATTAATGTGTTAGCCCATGTACCAGCCCAATATGAGAATACACCAGATTCTGAAGAAGCATCTGTTGAATAGAACTTGTTACGAGCATCTGTTGTCTTCTGACCAAGTGTAGCCTTATCAATTACGCCATCTTTAACAGCATTCTGAATTCTCTGAAGAGCATCCTGCATAGCTTTTTCTGAGAAACCATCTACATACTTTCCTGAAGAATCTTTGTAGAATGTGTAGCTAGCCTGCTGATAGAATTCTGGAAGGTAGTTTGTGTAAGGAGCTTCTGTTGAAATGAAGTCAGGAGCTGAAATTACATAATGACCTTTCTTAGCAGCTAACTGCTTTAAGATACCATAGTATGTGTTGAAGTCCATAGTAACGCCGTCAACCTTTGATACATCGATGCCAGCATCATCAAGCCAAGCCTTCTTGATGTATGTACAGCAACCATTACCACGGTATGGAGAGAAACCATACATAGCCTTTGTTCCGTCTTCGCCATTAACAAGTAATGCTGAAAGAACGTTCTCAGCTGTATCGATAAGTCTGCCTGATTTCTTTGTCTCTGAAGAGTTCCAAGCATCTGTCATGTTCCAAAGGAAACCGTTAGCTGCATAAAGAGCATAGTAATCAGATGAAAGAAGAACTACATCAGGAATGCTATCACTGTTGAATGCATTAGAAACTGCATCATAGTAGTTACTGTGGTCAGGACGTACCCATTCGATTTCAAGGCCTGTTAATTCGCCAAGATATTTGTAGAATGCCTGTCCGCCGTTAGCTTCTGTAACGACTGTAGAGTCAACCATAACTGTAAATTTGTCTGGTTTTGTTACTTCTTTGTTTGAAGAAGTGTTGTTGTTTGAACCACCATTGTTGTTGTTACCACATGCAACAAGGCTCATTACTGATGTAAGAGTAAGACCTACAGCAGTAAGTTTCTTAACTGTTTTTTTCATAAACCTATAAACCCTCCTTATTGGTTATATGGGGGCAAGCCCCACGGTCAATTTTTTTGACAAAAGTATAATAGCATTTTTGTACTATTTTAACAAGAGGATTTTGAACAATTATTGTATTTTTTTTGTACATTTTGTGAAAACCCAGCATTCATGCGGCTTTCCACGTTCATATTTTTTTCATATTTTTTAATTTTTTATGTACAAATTGCCCAAAATATACTTCATGTAATGTTTTTTAACCAGTCGGCATTGTATTTTTTATGTAAATTTTGCACTATCATAACTCTCTTTTATGATTTTTTTACATCAATTTTACAACAAAGTGCCCAAATTTTATTAATTTAATTTCTGTTTTGTGCTTTATTACCATTGTTAACCCAATATTAATTATTGCTTGTCAATATTTGCACCATTCCGTCATAAATACCAAAAATCACATTGTCATTTTTAACAATTTCAAGGCGTCCGGCAAATGCGTCCGCCACAGCTTTCTGAAAATGTGCATACTCAGACTCTTCTATAATCATATTTATATGGACATTTTCACCATACTCGGTGTCCGTTATTATTATATTTCTTTCCATACACATGTACTGTATTTTTCCGAAACTGTTATAGTCAGCATCTATCTGTGCCTGTATGCCTTTTTTAACTTCCATGATGCCTGATGCTTCTATTCCAGATTTGGCTGCTTCTGAATATGCCCTTATCAGGCCGCCTGTTCCCAGAAGTGTTCCGCCAAAGTATCTTGTCACAATTATAAGGCAGTTTGCTATACCACTTTTATGGATCACATCAAGCATTGGCCTTCCAGCAGTTCCGGAAGGTTCTCCATCATCACTGAATCTTTTTATTTCGTTATTATTTCCTATTATATATGCGTAACAGTGATGCCTTGCATCCCAATACTTCTTTTTGGTTTCATTTATATAATATAATGCATCTTCTTCATTTTCTATATTATATACGTCACCAATAAACCGGGATTTTTTTTCTGTTATCTGTGCACTTCCGTCTTTATGTACTCTTTTCAAAATTGCTCTCCTTTTGCCAGATGCAGTATTTTCTATTCAGATTATGCCTGTACTTATTTCTTTTGTCAAACTATTAATAATTCGTGATAAATCATTTTACTTGAGACATTTTATAATTATATGGTATAATGAATCCAAACAACACTTTTTTGTGCAGAAATTGGAGGTAAATATGAATTTTGGCAAACAAGGCATAATACAAAAGAAAAAACGGCTGAATTCTTCCGGTTCGCGTCTCGGCACAAAGCTGGGCGTTACTGTCGTAAAGCTTTTGTTCATAGCTGTCATTGCTGTTATAGTTGCAGGCTCCTGCCTGGCATTAGGGACTGCAGAAGGCATTATTGCCAGTGCACCTGACGTATCAACAATTGATGTGTCACCTGAGGGTTATGCAACAAAAATTTATGACGATGGTGGTAATGAAATACAGACATTATCAACAAGCGGTTCCAACCGTATATATGTGGACGTTGAAGATATTCCTATCACATTGCAGCATGCTTTTATTGCAATTGAAGATGAGCGTTTCTATGAACATAACGGTATTGATATCAAAGGTATCTTTCGTGCCGGAACGGTTTTTCTTTCTACAGGACGCATGTCAGAAGGTGCAAGTACAATCACACAGCAGCTTCTTAAAAATAATGTTTTCAAAGCATATAATGAAACTACCGTTGAAAAAATCAAGAGAAAAATCCAGGAACAGTATCTCGCCGTAAAGCTTGAAACTGTCATGGACAAGCAGACTATAATAGGTAACTATCTTAATACAATCAACTTAGGAAATGGTTATTACGGCGTTCAGACTGCTGCACAGGGTTATTTTGGCAAAGATGTATCTGAGCTTTCTTTAAGCGAATGTGCTGTAATTGCTTCAATAACACAGAGTCCGTCTTCACTCAATCCTGTTAAGTACCCTGCTGAAAACCAGAAGCGCCAGTTAAAGGTTCTTAATAATATGCGTAACCAGGGATATATCTCACAGGCAGAATATGACGAGGCAGTTTCTGATGATGTGTATGCAAGAATACAGGACAAAAAGATTGAAGTTGCAAGTTCAACATATTCTTACTTTGTTGATGCTCTTATTGACCAGCTTATAAAGGATCTTATGGAGCAGAAAGGATATACTGAGACACAGGCAACCAACATGATTTACAAGAATGGTCTTCAGGTCTATTCTACACAGAATATGTCAATGCAGCAGATAGCTGATAACGTTATTAACGACCCTGACTATTATCCTGACAATACTGAGCTTTCTATTTCATATTCGCTTGCTGTAAAAGATACAAAAGGCAATGTCAATTACTACTCTCATTATGGTCTTTTGGATTATTACAAAAAAGACAAAGGTCAGAGTAATTTCACTCTCATCTTTAAAGACAAAGATGATGCACAGACTTATATTGATGAATACAAAAATTCTATACTTGCAAATGGAGGAGAAGTTGTTTCTGAGAGCGTTTCTTATATAGTACAGCCTCAGATGTCATTTACAATTATGGACCAGCATACAGGCCAGGTTAAGGTAATCGTTGGAGGCCGCGGTGAAAAGAGCGGCAACCGTACTCTTAACAGAGCCGTTGATACTATGCGTCAGCCGGGTTCATCAATAAAACCTCTCGCTGATTATGGTCCTGCACTTGATACAGGTGCTATTACTCTTGCAACAGCTATTGATGATGCACCTTACTATTATCCGGGTGAAAATTCAAAGCTTGTAAAGAATTATTTTGTGGGTGAATACAGAGGTCTTATGTCTGTAAGAACAGCTTTAAAACTCTCCGAAAACGTACCTGCTGTCAAGGTACTTGCTCAGATTACTCCTCAGGTTGGTTTTAACTACCTTCTGAAATTCGGTTTTTCAACACTTATTTCACCTAAGGAAGCTGTCAACGGCAACCATGATGTTGTCCCTTCACTCGCACTCGGCGGTCTGACATATGGTGTACACAATATTGAAATGTGTGCTGCATACGCAGCTATCGCAAATCAGGGAACTTATACGCAGCCTGTTTATTATACACAGGTCAAAGATAAAGACGGCAATGTTATCCTTGACAATACACAGCCTCTTACACATACTGTTTTGAAGAAATCAACTTCATGGCTTTTAACTAACGCACTTGAATCAGTTACTGCTGCCGGTACTGCTGAAGCTGCTGCTTTAAGCAATCAGCCTACAGCCGGAAAAACAGGTACTACACAGAATGTAACAGATAAATGGTTCTGCGGTTATACACCTTATTATACAGCTGCTATATGGCTCGGATATGATGATAACTCAAAGGAACTTTCAGGATATATTGACCACAGAAAAATGTGGCGTACAATAATGCCGGAAATTCACGATAATCTTCCTACCGGTTCTTTTGAAAAACCGGATGATATAGTAGAAACAGAGGTATGCTCACAGTCAGGAAAGCTTCCTGTAGCAGGCTTATGCGACCAGGATCCAAGAGGTTCACAGCTTGTGACAGAATATTTCTCTAAGGATAATAATCCGACCGATACATGTGATGTTCATATTAAAGTAACTATCTGTGATGACACAGGCGAAATCGCATCTGCAAACTGTCCTCACAAGACTACTAAGATTATGATTAAAAAAGCTGCGATTGTTAAGAATCCTTCAAATGAAGATGAGACAACTTATACTACATGGGATCAGGAATATGCAATTACAGAGGAACAGCTTTCAAAGGTATGTACTGCACACGGCGGTTCATCATCAGGAAGCACAAGCTCAGGCAATTCTTCAGGAACCACACATAGTACAACTGCTCCGTCTTCTACAAAGCCTACAACATCCAGCCATAGCAATACGTCAGGTACAACGAGACGATAACAGAAAGCGGATGGGAAATCACTTCCCATCCGCTTATTTTTTCTTCATATGAGGTTTAAATATCCATGACGAAATATATCCGAATATCAATGCCGATGATACACCTACGGCACATGCGGTAAACCCGCCTTTGAAAAGCCCAAGAAAACCAGATTCGTCAACTGCCTGTTTAATTCCTTTCCATAAAACATTACCAAATCCAAGAAGTGGCACTGATGCCCCAGCTCCCGCAAATTCAAGAATCGGTTCATATAAACCGACAGCCCCCAGAACTACGCCGGAGCATACAAGAAGAACCATTATCCTGCCCGGCATCAGCTTGGTTTTTTCCATAAGAATCTGTACTGCGGCACATATAAGACCGCCTATGACAAATGCCTTTACAAATACCATTCTGCCTCCCTATACACATTTAATAATTTCCACATACTGTATATTATTTTTATACATGTTCAACAATCACTCCGTGTGCAATTCCGGGAACACTCTGCCCTTCATTATAACTTACTGTTGACAGTAATGCCCCTGTCGGAATAAATAAAATTCTTTTCCATTTTCCATCTCTTACATTGTCAATTATATATGAGCTAAACACCACCGCACTGCAGCCGCATCCACTTCCGCCCGCATGTGTTCCCTGTTTTTGCGGGTCAAATATTTCAATTCCGCAGTCCATATGAATCTGTGAAATATCATAACCTTTTTCTTTTACAAGATTTATAAGTATTTCTCTTCCTACCGTTCCTAAATCTCCGGTTATGATTCTGTCATAATATTTTTCATCCGTCTCAAAATCCTTAAAATTTGCCACAATCAGGTCTGCAGCTGCCGGTGCCATGCAGGCACCCATATTCATTGAATCTTTGACACCATAATCTATGATTTTTCCCGTTGTAATACCTGTAATGGCTGCAGGCTGCCTCTCGTTTGTAATAACTGCCGCTCCGCTTCCCGTGACAGTCCAGGTGGAAGCCTTAGGACGCTGGTTTCCATATTCAAGAGGAAAACGGAACTGTTTTTCCGCACTTGCGAAATGGCTTGATGCCATACATATGAGTCTGTCGGCCGCACCCGCAGAGATTATAAGTGCCCCAAGTGATAACGCTTCTCCAAATGTCGAACATGCACCATATATTCCGAAATGCGGAATTTCATATTTACTTATTCCAAAAGACGTCGCTATAAGCTGCCCTAACAAATCTCCCGATAATATATATCTTATCTGTTCTTTTTTGTATGATGTTTTCATAAGAAGCTTGTCTACTACAGCTTCCTGCAAGGCACTTTCTGCCTGCTCCCAGTTATCTTTTCCTGACATTGGGTCTTTTATCACAACATCAAACATTCTGCCAAGCGGACCTTCACTCTCTTTTTCGCCCACTACCGATGCGGTTTGTTCAATGTATACAGGTATATCAAACTTAAAGCTCTGACTTCCTTTTTGCACACTATCACCTCCTACATCCATAATTTTGCAAGCAGATATAATAGCCCGACTATCCATGATGAAAATATTCCATAAAGAATAACCGGTCCGGCTATCGTAAATATTTTGCATCCGATGCCGAATACCTGTCCTTCTGCTTTATATTCGATCGCAGAGGAAGCTACGGAATTGGCAAAACCGGTGATCGGGACAAGGCTTCCGGCACCGCCGAATCTGCCGATTTTGGAATAAAGATTACATCCTGTGAGGATCACACTGAAAAGGATCAGGATAAGGGAACACCAGGAGCCGGCGGTATCTTTGTCCAGCCCAAGGTTATCTGCGTAATTTAAGATGACCTGTCCAACAACACAGATGACT
>OGGV01001043.1_pt1 | contig 14565 bp, 9 predicted proteins | sample 1571301 | NCBI WGS metagenome assembly OGGV01 (sample SAMEA2582072, study PRJEB24529) | metagenome | biome: Human gut stool | place: China | collected 2011
TGGTCGTCAACCGCGCCGAGGCTGTCAACGACGACGAGAGCCGCCAGCTCATCCACAAGCTGGTGCGCCAGGCCAGCCGCCGCTGCGACATCGCCTACGAGTTCAAGGACGGCAGCGTCGCCTATGACGACATCCCCGACCCGCTGCCCTTCGACGTGGACGCGCCGGTCATTGAGATCCCCGAGGAGTTCTTCGGTATATGGTACATGGACTGCATGGACGACCCGAAGAAATATGACGGCAAGACGGTCAAATATCTGGCTCAGGTCTGCCAGACCCCCCAGGCCGGCAAGGGCGCGTTTGTGCCCGGACGCTTTGCCATGACCTGCTGCGTGCAGGACATCCAGTTTGTGGGCATGCCCTGCAAGTACGACGATTACAAGTCGCTGGAGCAGCGCAGCTGGATCAACATTACGGCAAAGGTCAACGTCAAGTACCACCCCATCTACAAGGGCCAGACCCCCGATTCCACCGGCCCTGTCCTGACCGCCATCTCCGTCGAGCCGGGCGAAAAGCCCGCGCAGGACGTGGTGATGTTCAGCTGATATTGCAATAGAAAAGCACCTGCCTTCGATAAAAAGGCAGGTGCTTTTTGATTGACAGGCATTTTCCGAAACGTGCCGCGGAGCGGTCAAGACCGCTCCCTACGGGCTGACGTTCGCGGGTGCTTTGTAGGGAGGGGTCTCGACCCCTCCGTCGGGTAGACAGGGCGCTGATGTGGCGTCTGCTAACGGAAAACCTCCGGGCCGGGCATGCCCGGCCCCTACGGCGCAAAATAAGGGGAACAGGGAGTAACGATATATGTATACCATCAAAACATTGAACGCCATTTCGCCGGTGGGTCTGGCCAAGCTGCCCGCCAACCAGTTTGAGATCGACAACGAGGCCGCTGCACCGCAGGGCATTCTGGTGCGCAGCGCCGATATGCACGATACCCCGCTGCCCGACAGCCTGCTGGCCATTGCCCGTGCAGGTGCCGGTACGAACAACATTCCCGTGGAGGACTGCACGAACAAGGGCATCGTTGTGTTCAACACGCCGGGCGCCAACGCCAACGCCGTGGCCGAGCTCGTCGTCGGTGCGCTGGTCGCGGGCAGCCGCAATCTGGTGGACGCCGTGAACTGGGCGCAGACCCTCAAGGGCCGCGACACGATTGCCAAGGACGTGGAGAAGGGCAAAAAGGCCTTCGTCGGTCCCGAGCTGCGCGGTAAGACGCTGGGCGTCATCGGGTTGGGTGCCATCGGTGCGCGCGTGGCCAACGCCGCCGTCGCGCTGGGCATGGAGGTTTTGGGCTATGACCCGTATATTTCCATCGATGCTGCGTGGAGCCTGTCCCGCAGTGTGCAGCACTGTGTCACGCTGGGCGATATGCTGCCCCGCTGTGACTACCTGACCATCCATGTCCCCTACCTGCCTACGACCCGCCACACCATCAACGCCCAGACGCTGTCCCTGTGCAAGGACGGCGTGAAGATCCTGAACTACGCCCGCGGCGAGCTGGTGAACACCCCCGCCCTGCTGGAGGCGTTGGAGAACGGCCGGGTCTCCGGCTACATGACCGACTTCCCCGCCGAAGCACTGCTGGGCAGGCCGGGCGTCATCTGCACCCCGCATCTGGGCGCTTCCACCCCGGAAGCCGAAGACAACTGCGCCGTCATGGCCGCGCAGGAGATCAGCGATTACCTCAAGAACGGCAATATCACCCACTCGGTGAACCTGCCGGAGGTCGTCCAGCCCCGTGCAGGCGGCCGACGCATCTGCATCATCCACAAGAACGAGCCCGGCATGATCAGCCAGATCACAGCGCTGACCACCGAGGCCGGTCTGAACATTGAGAACATGGTCAACAAGAGCAAAAAGAACATGGCCTATACCATGCTGGATGCCACCGGTGCCGTGAACGCGGCCCTGGCCGACAAGCTGGCGGCGATCCCCGCTGTCATCCGGGTGCGCATCCTGTAATTTTCTGCCATTCTCCATTTCCTATATTCCTGATCGCTGCATCCGCAGCCCAAAAAGCCTGGGACCTTTTCTGCAAGGTCTCAGGCTTTTTGGGCTCTATTCTCCCGCAAAGAGGACGGTGCGGCCATCCTCCTGCGCCGTCTGCATCGCAAAGCGGACGGCATCCCGCCCGGTCATCGGGTCCACGATGCCCAACGTGATGCGCCGGTCCTGCTCCTCCCACCAGCGGCCCGGCACACCGGCCAGCTTCGTTTTCACGGTCTGGCAGCCGCCGGGCAGCAGATCCGGCAGAGAAAGCGCCAGCGGCTGGGCCTCCACGGTCGTGCCGTCCACCTCCTCCACATAGACGTTCACGGGCCAGTCCCAGTAAAACGGGGCTGTGCCATCGTTCGTAAAAGTCAGGGTCAGCACCGTGCCGCCCGTCACCCGCCGCAGCGACGCTTCCGTGACCCGCAGCCGGTAGCCGAGAGCGGCCAATACGGCATCATACCCCTCCCGGAAAGCGGTCTCCGCCGTCTTCGGCCCCAGAAAGCTCATGTGCGACTGCCGGATGAGGGAAACGGTCCGGCTCAGGTCGGTGGTGAGCAGCTGCTCCATCGAAAGTCGGCTGGTCAGCTCCCCGCCGATGGGGGCCGTCTGCCAGGCGTCCGGCATGGGGACCAGCCCCTCCGGGTCGCCCTCATACCAGCCGCCGCAGGCGATCCAGCCCAGCCACTCTTCGGTGTCTTCGGGCAAGCCGGTCATGTCGTTGTAAAGGCCGAGCCCGTGTTCGGCCGCGAACCGAAAGGGCCGCCGCATCAGCAGCGCAGCCTGCGGGAATGCCTCCCGGTAAAGCGCCGCATAGCGGTCCCGGACCGCCTCATCGGGCATGGAGGGAAGCCCCTCCCCAGACTTGACGTGCCACTCGCCCCAGTGGCCGAGGCTCCCCAGCTCCACATAGCTGACGAAACCGTCGGCCCCCAGCCGCTCCCCCACCGCCCGCAGCAGCCGCTCGTGGGCGGCAAAAAACACAGGGTCGGTATAGTCCGGCGCATAGCCCTTTCCGTAGGCGATGTCGTACCAGCGGCCGGTGCCGGTCTGTTCATAGAGCCAGTCCGGGATGTCGAGATGTGCTTCGTCCCCCGGCTCGTCGCAGGAGATGCGCAGCACCAGATGGACACCCCGCGCCCGCAGTTCCGCCAGATGGCAGGTCTGCTCAATGGCCTCCCAGGCGTAGGCCCCCTCTTCGGGTTCCAACTGCCGCCAGGTCAGGCCCAGATAGCGCAGGGTGGCACCCTCGGTGCCGCTGTCCAGCACACCGGGCGCATAGCCGATCTGCGCATTGGGGAAGGCGCTCTCGTCCGGCAGATAGGTCACGGTCCGCTTCCGCCCCGCCCAGACCAGGCACCCGGCCAGCAGCAGGCAGGCGGCCGCCGCAGCGGTGTGCCGCTTAGCCATGGTATTCTCCGTTGTACTGGATCATGGTCACGTCCTCCACGCCCTCGATCTCCTGCAGCCGATCGGTAACATCCCGGACATCGTCCCTGCAGCAGACCTCCACCGCCATCTCGACCGCCTCGCCCCGAAGCGTCTTCGATTTGACCGCGTACCGGTTCCGCCCCAGGGCACGGACGATTTCATCCCCCGGCTTTTCGCCCTGATAGTGCAGCACCGCCACATAGATGCGGCCTGCCGTCTGCCAGCGGGAGAGCAGGGCGAGGACCCCGATCATCACCGCAGACGCCGACGCGGCCAGCAGGTACATCCCCGCGCCGGTGGTGATGCCCGCCGTGATGGCCCAGAACAGATACAGCAGATCCAGTGGGTCCTTGACCGCCGTGCGGAACCGCACGATGGACAGTGCGCCCACCATGCCCAGTGAGATGACCACATTGGAGCTGATGGCCAGCGTGACCATGCAGGTGAGCACCGACATGCCCACCAGCGTCATTGCAAAACTGCGGGAAAAGAGGACCCCCGCATAGAACCGCTGGTAGACCCAGTAGATGAGCGCCCCCAGCAGCACAGCCGCCAGCAGAGCCGCCGCCATCTGCGGGACATTGTAGGGACTGAAATTTTCCAGCACCGATTTTTTGATGAAATCCTTCACACTCATAGCGTTGTTCCTTTCGCATTGGTTCAGCCCTGCCAGCCGGAACTGCCGTGGCAGTAGGCCGTTTTGTCGCAGCAGAGCACATATTTGGACACGGCCGTCCACTCCTGCGCTTTGGGCGGCAGCAGCTCCCGGAGGGTCTGGGGCAGAAATTCCGTAAACTTCACCTCCATCACCAGGGTGCCGGGGTCCAGCACCGGCAGGGTGGGCAGGTGCTGGTCGAACAGGTCCCAGCCGCCCACTGCCGCCCGGACGTCCCGGTCAAAGGTGATACGCACCGTTCCCTCCTTCTGCACCCACGGTTCCCGCTCATAGTCCACGACCGCGCGGGGCCGCAGCAGGTTGGAGACGCACTCGAAGTAAAACTCCCGGCAGAGCGGCTGCGGCGAAGCGAGCAGGAAGCCGTAGTCCCCGCTCAGAAGTTTCTCCAGCTCCGCACGAGTGAGGGCGGCCTCCTCTTTGCAGATCCAGCTGCCCACTTTTTTCTTCCGCTCCAGCCGGATGACGGCATCGCTGCCATTGTAGATGCGGATGCGGTATTTTTTGCGGGCCAGGATGCCCGCATCCTTTTCGGCATAGGCGGAGTTCCAGCAGTCGTCAAAATAAAGGCTCCGGATGAGATACCCGCCCGGCCCGGCGTGGGCGTCCCGCTGCAAAAGCGGCGCGAGCCGCAGCTCCAGCACCGCCTTTTCGCCGTACGAGATGCGGTACTTCAGCTCATGGCGGTAGCGTTCGCCGGTGCAGGTGCGCGGCTGCGTTTTTGCGTGGACCGGTGCGGGGAAGATGGTCTCACTCTTCATACAGGTCCTCCGTCACGCTGCCGTCGGCCTCCACAAAAAAGCTCTTCATGCCGTAGGCCTTGCCGGTCTCCATCACGTAGTAATCAAAGGCATCCTGCGTGTATCCGGAGGCGTTCGTCGCCCGCACCCGCAGGAAATAGTGCCCCGCCGGGAGGGCATAGACCACCGTTTCCGGCAGCCGGATGTCCGCCTCCGACCAGAACGTTGTCGTGAACTGGTAGTCCTTCGCCAGCTCGGCGGTGTAGACGATGTCCTCGGCGTTCAGGTCGAACGAGGCATCCCACAGCAGCCTCAGCTGTTCACCGGCTGGCTCCGGCATCCCGATGTAGAACGGCATCGGCTTGTGCAGGCTCTCACGGTAGGCGTCCCGGTTCTCGGTGATCTCCCGGTGCAGCCCTCTGGCCACGGTGTCGTACTCCGTCCGGCTCAGCGGCTCGTGGAGGATATCCGGCTGCTGCCAGACGAAGGGCTCCACCACGCTGCGGTACTGCGCCGTCATCTCCCCGATGCGTTCCGCGCTGCAAAAGCGGAACAGTTCCTCCACGGCGGCGTCCAGCTTTTCCCGGAAGCACCGGGTCTGCAGACAGCGGCGGAAGAGCACGTTGCCCCAGTAGTTGCTCACGCCCCGCTCCCAGCTCAGGCTGTCGGAATAGTTCCGGAACGCCCACTCGGTGCGGGAAAGCATGGCGTCGTTGTCCCAGTCGAGGATATACCACCGCGCGCTGTTCAGCGGGCTGTAGAGGTACATGTTCCGGCTCTGGGTGTCGGTGTTGCCCATCAGGAGCTGAAACGCCATCCAGTAGGCGATGTTCTCGGTGTCGAAGGTCGTCTCAAAGAGTTCCTCCATCGGCACGGTCTCGTCGTTGAGCGCTTCCAGCATTTCGATGAGCTTTGTGTGGTCGTCGCTGCCCTTGATCTCCAGATGCTGTTCAAAGGCGACCGGGTCATAGGCCGGGTCGGTCTTCCGGCGGATGGCGTCCTCATACCGAAAAAACTCGAAGAAGTTCACCTTGTACAGCTGGCCGTTCTGGTCCAGCCCATGGGCCTTCAGGGCTGTCGGGTTCAGCTGCTCCACCTGGGTATAAAGCCCATAGTCCACAAAGGCCCCACTGTCCGCCTGCGTCAGGTCCTTCACATACAGATGCACGAACTGGGTGCGCAGGCCCACCATCTGAGGGATGCCCCGGATGAGGTCATACGCCATCTTGTTGCGGAAGCGCAGGCCGTCGCCCTGATGCTTGTTCAGTGCAATGGTCCGCTGGCCCCGCCAGGTCCCCTTGTTCTTCTTCATCTTGATCTTATAGTTTTTCTGGGCGTTCCGGCTGGACGTCTGGCCGCGGATCTGGACCGTCGCGTTCGGCACCGTCTCGCCATAGCCCACCTCCGAGAGGAGCGGACCGTTCTCGTCTCCCACCTGCAGCAAGGCCGCCGTCTGGTAGCGGGGCACCTGCATGTACTCGTAGTCGTAGACCGAATAGGAATTGATCTCCGCCCAGGTATGGTCGGTGTTCTCGGCTTCGTTCCCACGGGTGACGGTCAGATACATGGTCACGACGCCGCTGTCGTCATAGACCGTATACAGCCCGTCATTGTCCCGCAGGTGGATGCTGTCATCGGGCTGTTTTTCCACCGGCGTTCCCGAAATCGTGGAAACCTCCTCCGACGCCGACGTTTCCTCCGCCGTGGGCAGAACGCTGCACCCCACGCAGAACCCCGCCAGTGCAGCCCCCAGGGCCAGCACCCTGCGGCGGGGGATCGTTTTTCCCTGTATCATGCTTCCTCCTTTTTCTGCAGGCTGTGCCGCTCCAGAAACAGCCCCAGCCGGGTGAATGCCCCGGCCTTTTCCTCGGCCACGACGGGCTGCTGGCCGAGGATGCGGTAGGGCAGGTTCCGGGTGAACCGGTCCAGCCGCAGCAGCGTCGTCAGGAACAGCACCGCTGCCCCGGCCAGGAACCCGAAGCCGTAATACGCCGGGTCAAATCGCAGGGACAGGGCCGTCAGCCCCGCAGCCGCCCCCGCAAAGCTCAGCGCCGCCCCCAGCGCCCCTTTGTAATCTGTGAAATAGAGCAGGATGAGCAGCACCGTGTTGCCCACCGCATACAGCCCGTACCCCACGCAGAGGGTGCGGAAGTATCCGTGCATCAGGTCGTTGAAGCCGAGCGGCAGATACCCCATGACCAGCGCTTCCAGCGAGATGACCCCTGCCGTGGTGAACAGCTGCTTGAGGGCCGTGTAGAAGAGTTCCCGGTTCAGCACCGCCAGCATCTCTTCCCCGGCGGCGGTGATGTCGCCCACCACGCCGCCGTCGTTGAACAGGCTGTAGTAGGTGTGGTAGCGGGGGTAGAACTGCACTTCCATCGACACCACGAAGTTCACTGTGGTGACCAGGATGCTCAGAAAGGCCAGCAAGGCCGGGACGTCGTAATACGGTGCCCCGTAGAACAGCCCCTTCACCTGCACACCGATGGGGCCCAGCCAGACCAGCACGAGGTGGGCAAACAGCCCGATGTCGGTGCACAGGCCCGTCAGGGCCAGCGGCAGAAAGCGGTCCACCCAGCGCAGAAAGAGCCAGGGGCTGCCCTGCCGGTCCGGAAAATAGCGGCAGAGCCGCCAGACGTCCAGCATCAGCATGACGCCGTACCCCAGCGCCACTGCAAAGAGAAAGCCTTCCAGCGCCGGAGCGCGCGCCAGCAGCACCAGCAGCGCCCCGGCCCCGAAGGCCGTGCCCACCGCCGCCGCAAAGGCGATGAGGACGCTGCGGTAGTCCTTGAGGGCGGTCAGGAGGCTCATGGCGTTCCAGTTCACGATCATCTCCGCAAAGAGGGCCAGGCAAAGCAACCCCTGCAAAAGCGTCGCACCGGACACCAGCAGAAACAGCCCATACAGCCCACATCCGCCCGCCAGCAACAGAGCGTTCGCGCCCCAGAATGAGGGCAGCACCAGCTGCTCCTGCTCTTCATAGAGCATGTCCGCCAGAAACCGGGTCACCGGCATGGCAAACAGGCTCGTCACGGTGAGCGAAGCCAGCAGGGTGTCCGTCACCATGCAGACCAGAAGGTCCTGCTCGGTCTTCGCCGCCCCGGCCCAGCCGCAGAGCACCAGGATGCCCAATTGCAGCAGCACACCCAGCAGCATCGGTCCGGTGCAGAGGATGCCCGCGCAGCCGTAGGCCCGCAGACCCGCCAGCAGCCCTTTGCGGCGGAACAGCTTTTTCAGTTCGAACCCAATTCCAGCCATAATTCCTCCGAATCCGTTTGATCCGGCAGGCCGTGCGCCTGCGCGGTCTCTGCATACAGGGCACGGTACTGCTCCAGCATCTGTTCATAGCGGTAATCCTGCGCCACCCGCTTCTGCCCGACCGCGCCCAGCTTCTCCCGCAGGGTGCGGCTCGCGCAGAGTTTTTCCATCGCGTCCGCGAGGCCCTGCCGGTACATGGGCGGCACACAGTACCCGGCCCGGCCCAGTGTGTCACCGGGGGCTCCTTCCAGCAGCTCCCGGCAGCAGCCCACATCGGTGGTCACACAGGGGCGGCGGGCCGCCAGCGATTCCAGCACCGAGAGCGGCTGCCCCTCCGAAATGCTGGTCAGGACGGTGAAGTCCAGCCGGTGCAGGTACGCGGCGCTGTCCACCCGCCCGGTGAACCGGACGTTCTCCAGCCCCAGCTGCCGGGCCAGTGCCGTGCACTCGGCCGCGTACTCCGCATCGTCCACCCCGCCCAGGATGTGGAGCCGGACGTTCTTCCGCCGGGCGCTCAGTTCCCAAAAGGCATAGAGCAGGGTCTTGATGTCCTTGATGGGAGCCAGCCGCACCAGCGCCCCGATGTCCACCCAGCCATCCTCCGCCTTGAGCGGGATGCCGCAGAAGGTCTCGTACGGGATGCCGTTCGGGATGACGACGCACTTTTCCGCCGGGCACCCCATCCCGATCTGGATGCTGCGGGCGCTCGTGAACAGGCTCGTCACCCGGAACGCCTGCCGGTAGATCTGCTCCGACAGCATGTAGAAGAATCGGATCCACCGCTCCTTGAAATCCGGCCGCACCCACTCGGCCCGGATGATCTCCTCCTCCCGCTCGCGGGTGTAGATGCCGTGTTCCGTCAGCAGCACCGGCCGGTGAAAGGTACTGCCGCCCCGGCAGGCCAGCAGCCCGCCGTAGCCGGTGCAGACGGCATGGTAGAGGTCTGCTTTGGGCACCTCCCCCGTGAGCAGATAGAGCACTGGCAGCAGCATGGACCGCACCGTGTGGAACGCATCCGCAAAGGCCGTGTAGGGGTACTCCTCCGCGCAGATCTTTGTGAACATCTGCATGAACGCCCGGCTCTGCAAAAAGGCCAGCGGGTGCGCCTTTTTTTCGCCGAACAGCCGGAACAGCACCGCCCAGTCCGGGCTGCCCAGCCGCACCAGCTCCTCCAGCGCGGCCTGCTCCTCTTCGGTGAACGGCTGCGGCTTTGCCTCCCCGCGCAGCCGCAGCGCGTCATCCAGAAATACTTCGTGCACTTCCACCACGTTGGGCGGCAGCTCATAGACGAAGCGGCCTCTGTCCTTCGCGTTCGCACCGATGACCCAGAGAACAAATTCGTGCTCCGGCATGGAGCGGATGCAGCTGTGCATCCAGGTGGATACCCCGCCATAGACATACGGGTAGGAACCTTCCAGCACCAGACAGATGCGCATGATTCACCCCTCCTTTCGTTCGATGGTCACGACCGTGTTTTCCGCCTTGAGCAGGTAGAGTTCCCCGGTCAGGCAGGTCAGCTGCCCGCCGGTCACGCGGCCGGGCACCCCCTCGTTCGCGCGGAACAGCAGCCACGCTTCGTCGGTGAAATTGCCCAGCGTCAGGGTCCAGGCGTCAGCGGCGCTCTGCAGCGTCACATTCACGCCCGAAAACCGCTGGATGGCCCCGGCGCACTCGCTGGCCGTCTGCATCCGCAGGCCGGGCGCTGCCGTCGAGAGCCAGGTCAGGTAGCGTTCCAGCCCGCCCTTGTAGACCTCCCAGCCTTCCGCTGCGCCGCGGTCCACGTCCAGCAGGTCATCCGGGTGCATGAAGTGGGTGCTGACGAAGTGGAAGTTCAGCTCGCTCAGCGCGGCCAGCTGCATATAAGGCTCGTTCACCATGCCGCCGGACACGATGCGCGGTTCTTCCACGATGCCGTCCGCTGCCACGCCAAATTCCTGCACATAGGGCAGGTCGGTGCCGTCTTCGAGGTAGGAGCTGGCGATGGTGCGCACCTGCGGCACCCGCTGGCCTAAGATCGCCCGCCCGGAGGCCGACAGGATGTTGGACGGCGGCACATACACCGAACCGGCGGCATAGGGCAGGACCGCCCGCTGGAACGCCGTCAGCTCGTCCATGGCTGCGACGATGGCGTCGGCGCTGGGCCATGGGTTGTAGTCGTACAGACCGGCGTAATCGGTCTGTGGCAGAACGAGGGGCTGGTGGTTGTAGCCGTGGAAGCCCACTTCCCCGCCCTGCCGCAGCAGCAGCCCGCCAAAATAGCGGAACGGCTGGGTATCACTCTGGCGGAGGGGCGGGTCGGTGGTGTCGTCCTCATAGTTCTCGATCATGACGCCCGTGTACCGGATTCCGAACCGCTCGGCCAGCTGGACGAGGTCCGGCCACCAGACCTTGGCGTAGAAATCCGCGATGCTCAGGCCGTAATCCTGCCGGATGTACTGGCCGTCGCCCTCCGGCACCGGCGAGGGAAAGTCGTCCAGAAAAAAGACGGCGCTGTTGAGCACCGGGTAGGCGCAGGCATCCCCCAGCAGGCTGTACGAGGCCGCATAAAAGCCTCGCATGACCTTGTCGTAGACGCCGATGTTGTCCACCACCACCCGGCCCTTGCCGAGTTCGGTGCTCCAAATCAGCGGGACGCCCTCGTCCCCGGTGACGGCATACACCGCCGCATCGTCCCGCAGCTGCACCGCCATGGAGGATTCGAACGGGTCGCTCAGCTCATACCGCTGCCCTCCGCCCAGCAGGAAGCCCTCGACCGGCACGATGCTCTCGGCCGTTTTGCAGTTCCACGCCGAGGCCAGCACCCCAAGTTTCTGGGCCACCACATCGAACGCCCCGCACTTTTCGGGTGTCATCGCAAAGAGGACATTGCCGCCCTGCTCCACCCAGTCCATCAGGTCGAGCAGGCGCAGGCCCAGCGGCTCGAAGTTCGGCACCAACACCACGATGGTCTCGTAGTTTTCAAAGGCCGGAAGTGCTTCCGGGGCAGTGTCGGCAAGGTCTGCGGCCTCGGCGGGGACCTTCATATCCTGCAGGATCTGTTCCAACTGTTCTTTTGCCTCTGCCACGCTCACCTGGCGGCTGTCGCAGAGCAGCAGGCAGACGGGGGCCTGCCCCGCCAGTGCTTCTTCCTTGGTCAGGGCATGGTCGAGCGCCCCGATCTGAACATGGGCCGCGGTGTACTGCACCCCGCTGCGCTCCGCAAACAAAGCCCCTGCCAGCAACAGGAACACCAGCCAGACCAGCAGCAGCCTGCCCCACCGGAACCGCCCCTTCCACAGCCGGTTCATGCGGCACCTCCTTTCCAGAACGCCAGTTCCTGCCGCCCCGCAGCGCTCAGGTAGACCTGGGTGCGCTCCATCTCCTGCAGGATGCTCCGCACTTCGGCACCGCTTTTCCGGGCGGCGGCGCTGCGCAGCCGCAGCAGCCAGGGCGTTTCCCGCACCGGCCAGCGGCGGACCAGCTCTTCGAGCGTCTGCTCCGCAGCCTTGTACTCCTGCAATTGCAGCTGCACCTCTGCCAACCGGCAGCCGAGGCTGTAGCCCTCCTCTCTGGGGCTGTCGGCCAGCTGCAGCTTGAGCAGCCGCTCCAGCTGTCGGCGCTGCAGTTCGGCTGCGCGGCCCTGCGCCAGCCCCAGCTTCAGCGAGCGTTCCAGCGCGTTGGCGTAAGCCGCCAGCACCTCCCGGTCGTTCGGGTCGTCGGCAAAGCGGCGGGCGTCCTGCTGCAAGGCAAGGTCCGCCTGCTTGGAGATCTGTGCCATGGCCGTGGCCGCGTAGTGCACCACCTCGCTGTCGTCGTTCATGCGGGCCTGCTGCAGCAGGTCGTAATACTGCACCGGGTCCTCCGTGAGCACCGACAGGATCAGCTTCCGCCGCTGCTCGGCAGTGTCCAGGATCAGTGCCTCTTCCAGCGGCACCGTTGCCGCCGTGCCGGCCCGGTCTTCGACCCGGATGCTGCGGTGGAGCTCATCGTCTACCCGCAGTTTTTCCACAAGGTCTGCGTGCAGTCCGTTCCGTCTCATACCCGCACCTCCTGCTTTGCTGCGGGCTTCGTTCCGGCCCGCACCATGGCCGTTTCGGCCAGCCCGCAGAGGATGCGGAACATGTTCTGGTAATAGAGCGACAGCTGCTCCCCTGCCGCATCGTGCAGCAGGATCAGCGCCCGCAGCTCCCCGTTTTCCCGCACGGCCGCGCCGAACATGGGCAGGCCGGGCGTCAGTTCCCGGTTCACCCACAGCCCGTCCTGCTCGATGCCACGCAGCACCGGGCCAAGGCCCGTGCCTTCCAACAATTGCGGGCAGCGGGCGGCAAAGTCCGCGCTGCAGGCGGCCCCCCGGGCCAGATGCCGCCGGGCGTCCACGCGGTAGACCGCCGCGCTGTGATTTTCGAGCACATCTTCCAGCACCTCCACGATCTTCCGGGGCAGCTCCTGCGCCAGGGCCGCGTCCAGCGCTTTGGTCACGGCATACACCTTGCCGAAGCTGTCTCTCCGGCCCAGGATCTGCCGCCGGAACGAGCGCTTGTCCTCCAATGTATCCTGATACAGCTGCCGCACGAACCGCAGCCGCTCTTCCAGCAGTTTCTGCTCCTCCTCGGCAAAGCGGAGGTCCTCGGCGCTGCGCAGCTGCACATAGCCGCACACCGCCCCCACCACGAAATACACGAGGAAGGCCAGCCAGTTGGACGGCTCGTAGAAGAGCAGCAGCGGCGACGCGCCCTCTGCCCAATAGCCCGCCGCCAGCGAGAGCGACGCCAGAAACGCCGCCGCCACGCCTGCGTTCAGGCCGTAGACATCGGCGATGAGCACAATGAACGCCAGCCGGAAATCCACCACCCGGAACTGAGCCTGGGTGCTGGTCATCCGCACCAGCAGTTCGGATACGCCCCAGGCCCCCAGCAGTTCCAGCACCGGGACCAGCAGCCGGTGCCGCGCGGCAAAGCCGCTGAGCCGTTCCGGCCATTTTTTGCGGCGGGGCTGCTTTTCCTGCCGGAAGAATCGGGGCAGGTCGTCCAGCAGGTCGTACCGGGGGAACCACCCATACGCCCGGCGCAGCTGGCCGTCGTCGGGCGGGTACTCCCGGACAAGGTCGCTGCCGTAGGTCACGGTCAGGCCGGGGCAGAGGGCTTTCCACGCCTCGCCCAGCTGCTCATAGTTCCAGTGGAAGACCACCGGGGCGGTCAGGCTCTCCCACTCCGGCGTCCAGTTGTCGAACACCCGCAGCACCAGCTCGGACAGGTCTTCCATGCACAGAGCCGCCACCGGGGCAAGGGCCTGCTCTTCAAAATGCAGTTCCCCGCTCTTCGGGCGGGTCAGCAGCTGCGCGATGCCCACCGGCGCACCGGTGCAGTCGGTGCCGTAGAGATAGGGCAGGTGCAGCACCTTGATCTGCACCCTGCTCGTCTCGGCGTAATGGCGGCAGAGAGCCTCCGCCGCCTGCGCCAGCACCGATTTGCCGATGAACGGCGTCAGCACGGCTTCCGGCCCAGCCAGATAAAGCAGCTGGCTGGGCCGCTCCCGGTTGGCCTGCAAAACACGGCGCAGACGGTCCAGTTCGCCCTCCTGCTCGCTGTGCGGGGTCAGATACTCCGAGAAATAGACGATGCGGTCAAACTCGTAGCTGTCCACCAGCTGGCCGATGCGCTCCTTGCTGTCCAGCGTGATGGTCCGGATGCGCGGCGGGTGCGGCTGGCCCCGTGCGCAGGTAATGAGGACATGGTCCTCTGGGAACGCCATCTCCACCCAGGCAGGGGTCACGAAACAGGTGTTCCCGGTCAATAGAATCTCCACAGCAGTTCCTCACTCATCCTCAACGTTCTACCGGCCCACCCCCTCTCCGGCAGGGGCGTTCCGCTAGGGAAATTATAAGCGGTATCCGCCGCAAGGTCAAGAAAAAAGATGCGACAATACGTTTGTTTTTGCTCGCTGTTCCGATTTACTTCGGATGCTTGCCCGCGCATTCTGCAGCATCCGACAGCCTTTTGGGCGCAGCATTTTCACACAAGTCGGAGGCGCACGTCTTCTTTCGGGTCGCTCCGCTGCGCCGCATTTCGCCAAAATTCGCATGGGTTTGCGGAATTCTTAACGAACTTTATGTTGCATTTGCTGCAACTTTGCGGTAAAATGAAGAAATGACAGCCTTGGAAATATCAGGAAACTGTGAGGACGATAGTATGATAAAAAAAATCTCCCGCCGCTCGTTTTTACAAGCCACCGGTGTGCTGGCAGCTACGGCAGCGCTGACCGCCTGCGGCGGCAAGGCTGAAGCCGACAAGAGCAGCAGCCAGAACGGCAAAATTCAAATCACCTTTTATCTGTGGGATCGCTCTATGATGAAAGCGCTTACTCCGTGGCTGGAAGAAAAATTTCCGGAGTATGCGTTCACCTTCATTCAGGGCTTCAACACCATGGACTACTACCGCGACCTGCTGAACCGTGCGGAGCAGCTGCCGGATATCATCACCTGCCGCCGCTTCTCCC
>OGGV01001045.1_pt1 | contig 14561 bp, 11 predicted proteins | sample 1571301 | NCBI WGS metagenome assembly OGGV01 (sample SAMEA2582072, study PRJEB24529) | metagenome | biome: Human gut stool | place: China | collected 2011
TAGTCGGAACTGACTGCTGTGAAGGTGAAGATGAATTTATAAGGACCGACCGTAAGTATAATGACCTTGTGGTTAACCATGATTATATTATACTTAAGTCATTCCAGAATACTATAGTTACACCACACGTAGCATTTTTTACAGATCAGGCTGTATCAGATATGGTTGAGTCGTCTATAAAAAGTGTTGTATGTTTTGAAAAGGGTGAGAATACACCACTTGAGGTGCAGGCATAATAATAATCGAAGTAAGTGTAATATATACAAAATGCTGTGAATACGGGGTTATATGTGGGGGATATGAATTCCCCCTGACATATAATGGAGTTATATCAGGACTGAAGTTTCTTGAAATACTCCTCAAGCTGGTGCTCAAATATGCGTTGATTGTCTGAACGGAATGAACCAAGTGGCTGATAGTATATACTTCTGAAATGAGGACAGTCATCTATATGCAGAAGGCAGATATTTTCTGGAAGACTGCTGCTTGTCCATGTTACAGAGGCAACAAATGATACACCTAACCCCAGACTTATAAGCTTTCCCTGTAATATATAGTCATTGCAGGAATAGGCTATTTCAGGTGTTCTTTTGCACTGGTTAAATATTGAGTTGAACACACCAGTGTATGATGGAGAATTAGCAAGGTCAATAAATTTTTCATTCATCATCTGTTCAATAGATATATGACCTGTATGTGCAAGTGGATGTGAGGAGGAAACAGCAAGGCATATTTCTTCGGTCATAAGAAGATGCGCATCATCAGGAATATTAAAAGCAGATGACACTGAATCTATGAGCAAATCACAGCCTTTTGTTTCGGAAGATATTGAAAAACTCACATGAGGGTGTTCATGGATAAAATCCTTTAGTACATTACTTACCAGTACAGCACTTGAACGAAGACACAGGCGGATTTCGCCAGTCTCCCCAAGACTTTCGTTTATTGCCCGTGAGGCATCATCTGACAGGGATAGTATTTTGTCTGCATAATGAAGAAGTATTTCGCCTTGACGGGTACATTCAAGCCCCTTTTTATTTCGTATAAAAAGCTGTGAGCCAAATTCCTCTTCAAGTTTGTGTAATTTGTTATATTAATAGGTTCTACAGGTGTTATTGAAGAGATGGCACTAGGACGTGCAACTAAAGGTGGCCCAATAAAAGCATTTGGTGATTGCGTGCAGATGCGTACAGGAAAGAGAAAGGCAGGAGAGGCAATAGGTCTTATTCCAGTTTTAGGTTCACTTGCAATGGCTATGGGATATACTGTAATAGTTGGATGGATATTTAAGTATACATTTCTTGCCCTGACTGGAAAATTATCAGCAATGGGACAGGATATGTCAGCAATAGGCGGTCTGTTTGGAAGTACCGCAAGTGCATTTGGCAATAATTTATGGCTTATTGCAGCTATGATTGTAACAGCAGTTATTATGGCACTTGGTGTAGCTGGTGGTATTGAGAAAGCTAATAAGTTTATGATGCCACTGCTTTTTATAATGTTTGTGGGACTTGGAATATATATATTTACACTTCCGGGTTCAGGTGCAGGTTACAAATATATATTCACACTTAATCCTAAGGGACTTTTAAATGGGAAACTTTGGATATATGCGTTTGGACAGGCATTTTTCTCACTTTCTATAGCTGGTAATGGAACTGCTATATATGGTTCTTATTTAAGCGATAAGGAAAATATTATATCATCAGCAAAAAATGTTGCCCTGTTTGATACTATTGCAGCATTATTAGCAGCATTTGTTATTATTCCTGGTATGGCAGCAGGCGGTGCAGAATTATCAGCAGGTGGTCCTGGACTTATGTTTATTTATCTTTTAAATGTGTTCAATGGTATGCCGGGTGGAAAGATTGTTGGAATGATATTCTATGTATGTGTTCTCTTTGCAGGAATGAGTTCGCTTGTCAATCTTTATGAAGCTCCGGTTGCTACATTACAGGAAAAATTAAAGCTTAACAGAGTGGTATCAGTAGGAATTATTTCAGGTGCAGGATGTATAGTAGCACTTGTAATACAGGGTATAGTATCAGGCTGGATGGATGCTGTGTCTATCTATATCTGTCCTCTTGGAGCAATGCTTGCAGCTATTATGTTCTTCTGGATAGCAGGAAAGAAGTTTGCAGAAGAGTCTGTTAATAATGGTGCGGATAAGCCGGTAGGAAAGTGGTTTGTTATTCTTGGAAAATATGTGCTTGTGCCACTGTCATTTATAGCACTTGTTGCGGGAGCAATACTTGGTGGAATAGGATGATGCTGGTTAGTGCTCGAACATTTGCATTTTATCCACGATAATAGTATTATATAGCCATTCATCAAAAAAGCTGTAATATCAGCATATATTGCGGCGGAATGGAGATTATTGTGGATAGTTTTATATACAGTATTAATGCGACAGTGCCGGTATTCCTCGTTATGGTGCTTGGCGGCTTGATTAAAAAAATTGGCATTATAGATGAACATTTTGCCAATGTAGCCAACAGATACGTTTTTAAAGTGGCACTTCCGGTACTTTTATTCAGGGACCTTTCAAAGTCAGACTTTAAGAGCCAGTTCGAGCCGAAGTTTGTCCTGTATTGCAGTATAGTAACAATACTTATGTTTTCGCTTGTTTGGATATTTACGGAAATACTTATGAAGGATGACACGCAGAAGGGTGCATTTATTCAGGGAAGCTGTAGAAGCAGTGCGGCGATACTTGGAATGGCGTTTGTACAGAATATGTATTCTGATACAGGCATGGCACCTCTTATGATTGTTGCTGCGGTTCCGCTGTTTAACATATTTGCAGTCGTTGTACTTACATTTAAGGCACATCCTAAAGAAGTTGTTGTAAATGAGATAGATACATATGAAACAGTGCAGAATATAAATAATAATGAAGAAGTGGTAACTGATAATATAACAATAAAAAAGACAGTCAGCCACAAGACAGATAATATCAAAAAGGCATGTATCAATATTGTTAAGAACCCGATTATAATAGGAATTGTATTAGGCTTCATATCATCAATGCTTAATATGAAGTATCCAGTTATTATTAATAAGACAATAGAAAGCATAGCGCAGACAGCAACACCAATAGCGCTTATATGTATAGGTGCAGGTTTTGAGGGAAGAAAGGCTATAAAGAAGATAAAGCCTACACTTGTGGCAACATTTATAAAGCTTATAGGTCTTGCAGCGGTGTTTATTCCAATCGGTGTCGCACTTGGCTTTAGAAATCAGGAGCTTGTAGCAGCGCTTATTATGCTGGCTTCACCAACAACAGTAACAAGCTATGTTATGGCGAAGAGTATGGATAATGATGAAGTGTTATCATCAAGTATCATCGTGCTCACAACTGTATTATCAAGCATAACCCTTACTGGATGGATATTTATCTTAAGAACGTTCGGGCTTATCTAATAAGCATGAATTAAAAGAAACCAGTTGAAAATACTCCATCTATATGTTATACTTCTAATAGTTATGAACAAAAAGGAGGTATTGTTGTGAAGCATATTAAGACTATCAGCAATCGCGTATTAAAGGATACAATGAAGCACGGTGGATGTGGCGAATGTCAGACATCTTGCCAGTCAGCTTGTAAGACATCTTGCACAGTTGGTAACCAGAGCTGTGAGAATAAGAACAACTAATTAACTCGGTGTGGTTTTTCAGTATTGATTATTGATACATACATCATTAAAAGTTAATATGTTAAGAGAAGTAAGAGAGTGTGAATACATTTCGACACTCTCTTATTTTCCTTATGTACAAAGAGTATAATACAGGTGGGTTATGAAGAGTAAGGCTGCCTGTAATATGATAGAAATAAGTTATCATTTAAGATTAGAATTGAGGATTATTTATTTATGATACATCAGTATAAAAACAATGGATACAATATAGTTTTGGACGTAAACAGTGGTTCAGTACACGTTGTAGATGATATGGTTTATGATATTATCGCACTTTATGAGAACAATAGTGAAGATAAGATTATTGAAGAATTAAAGGATAAGTATCCTGTGGAAGATATTAAGGAAGCCTGTTCAGAGATAGCTGAACTTAAGGAAGCCGGACAGCTTTTCACAGAAGATATATATGAGCCTTATATCGATTCCTTTAAGGACAGACCTACAGTAGTAAAGGCACTCTGTCTTCATATAGCACACGACTGTAACCTTGCATGCAAGTACTGTTTTGCAGAAGAGGGCGAATATCATGGAAGAAGAGCACTTATGAGCTTTGAGGTAGGTAAGAAGGCACTTGATTTCCTTGTAGCTAACTCAGGTTCAAGAAGAAACCTTGAAGTCGACTTCTTTGGTGGTGAGCCAACTATGAACTTTGAAGTTGTAAAGCAGCTTGTAGAGTATGGAAGAAGCCTTGAGGAAGAACATAATAAGAAGTTCAGATTTACACTTACAACAAATGGTATCCTTCTTAATGATGAGATACTTGACTTTGCCAATAAAGAGATGGGCAATATAGTACTTAGTATTGATGGACGTAAGGAAATTAATGACCTTATGCGTCCAACAAGAAACAATCACGGAAGCTCATACGATATTATTATGCCTAAGTTCAAGAAGGTTGCAGAGAGCCGTAACCAGATGAACTATTATGTAAGAGGTACATTTACACATAATAATCTTGACTTTTCAGAAGATGTTCTTCATCTGGCAGATGAGGGCTTTGAGCAGATATCAGTTGAGCCTGTTGTAGCACAGCCAACAGATTCATATGCCATAAGAGAAGAAGATCTTCCAATAATATTTGAGCAGTATGATAAGCTTGCAAAGGAGATTATAAAGAGAAAGAAGGCAGGAAACGGTTTTAACTTCTTCCACTTTATGATAGACTTAAGCGGTGGTCCTTGTGTGGCTAAGAGATTATCAGGATGTGGTTCAGGATGTGAGTACTTAGCAGTTACTCCTTGGGGTGATTTCTATCCATGTCATCAGTTTGTAGGTAACGAAGATTTCCTTATGGGTAATGTTGATGAAGGAATTACCCGTAACGATATAAGAGATAGTTTTAAGAATTGTAATGTATATTCAAAGGAAAAATGTAAGAACTGTTTTGCCAAGTTCTACTGTAGTGGTGGGTGTGCCGCTAACTCTTACAATTTCCATGGCAATATCAATGATGCATATGATGTTGGCTGCGAAATGCAGAAGAAGAGAATTGAATGTGCAATTATGATAAGAGCTGCGATGGCAGAAGATTAAAAGAAATGTATTGAAGGGAGTATTAAAGGTAACATGAAGTACAGTTTAACTAAGAAGATTAGCTATAGCATAATCATTCTTATGCTGCTTGTGGGTCTTACACTTACAACAATATTTGGAATGAATGGCAAGGGCTATGGCAGTGCTAAGGACATCAATCTTGGTCTTGACCTTGCAGGTGGTGTCAGCATAACATATGAGATTCAGGAAGATAATCCAACTTCTCAGGATATAGAGGATACTATCTATAAGCTTGAGAAACGTATTGAAGGAAGAAGTACTGAATCCCAGGTATACAAGGAAGGTGATAAGAGAATTACAGTTGAAATTCCTGGTGTAACAGATGCCAACGAGATTCTTACAGAATTAGGAACACCTGGTTCACTTGAATTCCTTGATTATACAGGATATACAGCATGGTCACAGGGACAGGATTACACACCACTCCTTACCGGTTCAGACGTTAAAGCAGCACAGGCATATTCAGATACATCATCTAATGAGAGCACACCTTATGGTGTATCACTTACATTTACAGATGAGGGTTCAGAAAAGTTTGCAGATGCTACATCTAAGAATATAGGAAGCAGAATTTATATCATATATGATGGCGCTGTTGTAAGCTATCCAACAGTTAATACAGCTATCACAGGTGGAAGCGCTTCTATCACAGGTATGGAAACATATGAAGCAGCAGACAATCTTGCTACATATATAAGAATTGGTTCTATTCCACTTACACTTAATGAAGTAAGCTCTAATATTGTAGGTGCGCAGTTAGGACAGGATGCTATCCATTCAAGTCTTATCGCTGCCGGTATTGGTTTCGTACTTTTATGTATATTTATGATTGCAATATACAGAGTACCTGGTGTAGTTGCTACACTTTCACTTATAATATACACAACTCTTGTTCTTTTCCTTGTAAGTGTATATGACCTTACATTAACACTTCCTGGTATCGCAGGTATTATCCTTGGTATCGGTATGGCGGTTGATGCCAATGTTATTATATATACACGTATCAGAGAAGAGATTGCTGCCGGAAAGAGCGTTGAAAGTTCAATCCTTGCAGGTTACAACAAGGCTACATCAGCTATCGTTGATGGTAACGTAACAACACTTATCGCAGCCATAGTTCTTTATATATTTGGTACAGGTCCTGTTAAGGGCTTCGCTACAACTCTTGCAGTTGGTAATATCGTATCAATATTTACAGCCCTTGTAATAACAAAGGTTATTATGAAGCTTCTTTATAACTTTGGACTTACAAAGGAAAGCATGTATGGTAAGACAGTTCATAGAAGAACATATAATATCCTGTCTATAAGAAAATGGACTATTACAGTATCAGTTGTTCTTATCGTTGTAGGTTTTGTAGCTATGGGAGTACAGAGTGCAACAGGTAACAGGGCACTTAATTTCAGCCTTGAGTTCGTTGGTGGTTCAACAACAAGCTTTACATTTGATAAGGAATACTCACAGTCAGAGATTGAAAATGGAATTATCCCTGTTATTAAGGATGCAGCCGGAATAACAGAGGTCCAGCAGCAGAAGGTTCAGAATTCTACAAAGGTAACTTTCAAGACAAAGGACCTTTCACTTGAACAGAGAGAAGCTGTAGAAGCCGCTGTTACAGAGAAGTATCCACTTCAGGACGGTTCTATAGTAGAATCTGATACTATCAGTTCATCAGTCAGCAGCACTATGAAGAAGAATGCCATTCTTTCAGTAGTACTTGCAACAATCGCTATGCTTATATATATCTTTGCAAGATTCAGGGATATTAAGTTTGCGCTTGCAGCTGTTATGGCTCTTTTACAGGATGTATTAGTAGTTATTACATTCTATGCAGTATTCAGAGTACCTGTAGGTAACACATTTATCGCTTGTATGCTTACAATCGTAGGTTACTCAATCAATGGTACTATCATTATCTTTGATAGAATAAGAGAAATGTTAAAGAGTGCTAACTCTAAGACTAACATAACAGAGCTTGTGAACTCAGCCGTAACAAGCACAATAACAAGAAATATCAATACAACTATAACAACTCTTATAATGCTTGTAATGCTTTATATACTTGGTGTTACATCAGTAAAAGAGTTCTCACTTCCACTTATTGTAGGTATTATCTGCGGATTTTACTCTTCAGTATTCCTTACAAGTTCATTCTGGTACATACTTGGTGGAAAGAAGAGAGGCGTTATAGATGAAGCTATAAGCAAGAAGGAAAAGGCAGCCAAGATAGGTCCAGACGGCGCTCAGGTATAAGCGTTTAATTACCTTTAAAGCCTTATAAAAGCATCCGTATCAGTGTATACAGAATTATTAAGTTATGTTCTGTATTATGATACGGGTGCTTTTTAGCTGCATACAGGATTATTAATACGGGATTAATCAGGAAAGACCCATTTATTGGACTGACATTACAATATAGTTAGGAGTAGTTATGAGAAGCGACTGGAGAGTATACGCAAAGAGGGCAGACTTCAAGGGTATAGCAGGAAAGTACGGCATAGACCAGGTTATAGCAAGAATTATAAGAAACCGTGATATATGTGGTGATGCCGCTATTGATATGTACCTGAATGGTGACATTAATGATATGCATAATCCGGAAAGTATGAAGGATGCTGTCCTGTCCGTGGATATAATAACACAGAAGATTAAGGATAAATGTAAAATAAGGATAATAGGCGATTACGATATAGATGGTATATGTTCTATATATATATTATATAAAGGGCTTATGGCTGCGGGCGCAGATGTGGACTATGTTGTTCCACACAGAATTAATGATGGTTATGGTATTAATGAACATCTTATCGATAATGCAATCAATGAAGGAATTGACACTATAATAACCTGTGATAACGGAATAGCCGCATATAATCAGGTGAAGTATGCCAAGGAAAATGGTCTGACAGTTATAGTTACCGACCACCACGATGTTCCATTTGACGAGGTGAACGGAGTAAAAGAGTACAGGGTTCCGCCCGCCGATGCTGTTGTTAATCCAAAGCAGGAGGACTGTCAGTATCCTTTCAAGCTGTTGTGCGGCGCAGGGGTGGCATATAAGCTTATAAGCCTTATATATGAACGCCTGAGGCTTGATACAAAGGATATGGAAGAATACAGGGAGTTTATGGCGATAGCTACGGTTGGTGATATAGTCGACCTTATAGATGAAAACAGGGTTGTCGTAAAGTATGGCTTAAAGCATATAGCACACACTGTTAATACAGGACTTAAGGCGCTTGTTGAGGAGTGCGGAGTTGATATTAATAATATCAGTTCATATCATATAGGTTTTGTGATAGGTCCGTGCCTTAATGCGAGTGGACGACTTGATACGGCAAGAAAGGCTATAGAGCTTATGCTGTGTAAGAATACGGAAGAGGCGCATAATATGGCAAGAGAGCTTATCACACTCAACACCGAACGTAAGCAGATGACAGAGGATGAAACAGCCAAAGCCATAGAACTTGTTGAGAAGAATGATATGTTAAAGGACAGGGTGCTTGTCATATATCTTCCTGACTGCCACGAGAGTATCGCAGGTATTATTGCAGGAAGAATTAAAGAAAGATATTACAGACCTACATTTGTAATAACGAACGCAGAAGAGGGTGCCAAAGGCTCAGGACGTTCGATAGAAGGCTATAATATGTATGAGGAGATTAATAAATGTAAAAATGTTCTCACTAAATATGGTGGACATCCTATGGCTGCTGGGTTATCATTAGAAACGGCTGACATTGACGTATTCAGAAAGATGTTAAACGACAATGCCACGCTTGATGACAGTGACCTTATTCCAAAGACATGGATAGATGTTCCAATGCCTGTAGGCTATGCAAGTATGGGACTTGTCGGACAGTTAAAGCTGTTAGAACCATTTGGCAAGGGAAATGAAAAACCGGTATTTGCAGACAGGGACCTTTATGTAAAGACTGCCAGTATCATCGGAAAGAACCGTAATGTATTAAAGATGCAGTTAGAAACTAAAGAAGGCTATATTGTGCAGGCGGTACAGTTTGGGATAAGTGATAAAGACCCGGTTCCAAAGGCTGGAAGCAGGATACTTATCGTGTATTATCCGGATATCAATGTATACAATGGAGTATCGTCACTTCAGATAATAATAAAGGAATGGAAGGAATAACGATATGAAAAAGAAAGTAAGTAAGTTAGCGGCAGTTATGCTTATATTAGTTATGGCTGCAGTTGTATTTACTGGCTGCGGACAGAACAGCACACAGAATACTACAGAGGAGAGCACTACAACATCAAAGGCTTATGAAAGCCAGGATATAAAGGTTGCAGCGCTCAAAGGACCTACAGCTATTGGTATGGTTAAGCTTATGAATGATAATGAAGACAAGAAGACAGCCAATAACTATACATTTCAGATAGAAGCGGCAGCAGATGCATTTACAGCAGACCTTATAAAAGGGGATGTACAGATAGCAGCTATGCCTTGTAATGCAGCAGCAACTCTTTATAACAAAAGTTATGGAAAAGTATCTGTAGTTGGTATTAACACACTTGGAGTATTATATATACTTGATAATAAGGGAGAAATCAAGTCGGTAGCAGACCTTAAGGGAAAGACTATATATACAACAGGTAAGGGAACAACACCTGAATACACATTAAGATATCTTCTTTCATCTAATGGAATTGACCCTGATAAGGATGTGACTATAGAATTCAAGTCAGAGGCAACAGAGGTAGCGACTATTATGGCTTTGGCAAAGGAAGAAACTATCGCTATGCTTCCACAGCCATTTGCAACAACAGTTCTTATGAATAATCAGGATGTTAAGATAGCTCTTGATGTGACAGCAGAATGGGAAAAGACAGCTAACGATGGCAGCAGCGTTGTAACAGGTGTTATTGTTGTAAACACTGAGTATTACAATAATAATAAAGAGGCTGTTAATAAGTTCCTTGAGGAATATAAGACTTCGGTTGACTATGTAAATGCAAATGTAGACTCAGCAGCAGAGCTTGTAGAGAAGTATGATATAACTAAGGCGGCAGTAGCAAAGCAGGCTATTCCAAAGTGTAACATAACATTGATCACAGGCGATGAGGCAAAGACAAATATAAGCAAGTATCTTACAGTATTATATGATGCTAATCCGGCAGCAGTTGGCGGTAAGATGCCAGGGGCGGACTTTTATAAATAAGTGCGTAAGCGATGAGCTGTGACAGATAGAAGTCTGATAAAATGCTGTGCCTGAACAAAGCATTTTGTCAGGGTTTGGTCTGATAGGGTGAACACCCGATAGTCCAGAAGAGCAGTAGCTTTTCCAGATATGCACAGCTGAGTAAATATTATATTAAAAAATAAAAAAGCAGATATTCAGGGGACTGACAATGATTTTGATATGTCCGCTTCTAGGTAGACATGTGAAACAATAAAAACTTGTCTATGTAGAAAAGAGCATATCATTAAATATTGCAGCATCTTGGAATATCTGCTTTTATTATAAGTATTTTTATCTGTCTGAATATATCTTGTGTAATATTGGCTTGCTATTAATATATGTAAGCTGCTTTTATTATGCACATTTTATATACATAATCTCTATATACGCATTATGTTGTTCATATGCAATACTGAATATGAGGCATATACCTTAGTGCGACCTCCGGTTAATATACTCTGTCCTGTACTTAGAGTAAACAATCTTCTGACTGTTATACAGGCTGTAGTAGCCCGACAGCATATAGCTTATGGCTATGCATATTATGACAAACTTTATAGATGATATACCAAACATTTCAACAGATATGATAAATGATGTGAGAGGGCAGTTAGTTACGCCACAGAATACACTTACCATACCACACGCGGCACACAGACCGACAGGAAGCCCGAATAAAGGTGCAAGAAAGCTTCCAAGAGCTGCACCGACAAAAAGTGTAGGGACTATCTCGCCGCCTTTAAAGCCACCGCCAAGAGTTGCGGCTGTAAAAAGCATTTTAAGTATGAATACATACCAAGCGCAGCTTGATAAAAAGCTGGAGGCTATGATAGGTGCACCAGCGCCAAGATAATCAGTTGTTCCGGTGATGTATCTTAATGCAATTACTAATATACCTGCAATAACTATCCTCACATAAGGATTTTCGATATATGTGGAATACAGCTTTGCAGATGTGTGAAGTATGTAGCAGAAGGCTATGCTTGTCAGCGCAAATAATATGGACATAATAATAAAGCGCACCGCTGTTGACAGGTTAAAGCTGCATAATTCACCGATTACAAAGGTTGTCGGTGTGATACCGAAAAGTCCGGCAATTCCCTGTGCAATAAGCGCTGATATAATGCAGGGAACAAGAGCGGCATAGTACATAACTCCGACACTTATGACCTCCATAGAGAATATGGCAGCCGATATTGGTGTTCCGAATAAAGCTGAGAAGCAGGCGCTCATTCCGCACATAATCATAATACGTGTGTCCTTGTCATCAAAGTGGAACAGCTTTGCAAAAAAGTTGCCGAGTGAACCGCCAACCTGCAGTGCAGCACCCTCACGTCCGGCAGAACCGCCGCACAGGTGTGTAAGCAGTGTTGAGATAATAATAAGCGGTGCAACATTTACAGGAACCTCGGCATCTGACTGTATGGCAGTTATGACAAGGTTAGTACCGGTATTATTCGACTCATTCATAAGTCTATACATAAAAACAATTATAAGACCGGCTGCAGGCAGTAAAAAAAGCGTAAAACTGTAGGTTGTTCTTATATTAGTCACGTATTGCAGGGCCTTATAAAAAAGCGCGCCCACAAGCCCGATGAAAGCGCCGGACAAGGTAGAGCATAACAGCCACTTAATAAGTGTTATAGCTGCCATACGTGCCCTCTGGAGCGTTTCAAGAGCTATATCAGGGTGTATATCTAATATGTCTATTAGTTTTTTCATTAGTCAAACCTCTTTTTGCTCATATTGCTGTTATGATACTGTGTGTCAGTTGTTACATCCTTTATAAAAAATTCGGGTGCAACATAGCTGTCAGCTTCCTCAACAGAGTCAAACTCAACCTCAGCTAATACAGTTCCGGCAAATACACCCTCAAATATATCAAGCTCAATGGTGTGTCCCGTATTGTCAGGTATTTCATATCTTTTCTTGGTGATTACATTACCATCAGCTTTCTGGATAAGATGTTCATAAGCCTCCCTGTTAAGTGGAAGATTATATTCTTCACGTACCATCATACCTTTTCCCTTATAAGTCAGGTAATATTCATCATTGTCACGCCTTACCCTTACCACAGGATTAGTTGACAGATAACCCTGTTCTATCTGGCGGCAGTGATATTCGCTTAGATTATCTGGAATGTGTGAAACCAGATACTTTCTTTCTATTTCCATAGTTAATCCTTTCTGCGCTTTAATAAAAAAGGCTGCCACCTAAGTGACAGCCGTAATGTTATCAGAAAAATCACTTTTTCTAAAATTACTTATTAACAGTATCCTTTAAAGCCTTACCAGCCTTGAACTTTGGAGCCTTAGAAGCAGGAATCTTAATTTCCTTACCTGTCTGAGGATTCTTACCTGTTCTGGCAGCTCTTTCAGCTACTTCAAATGTACCAAAACCAACTAACTGGATCTTATCACCATTCTGTAATGTTTCAGCAACTGTTTCAGTGAAAGCCTTTAAAGCCTTCTCAGCATCCTTCTTAGAAAGTTCAGCCTTCTCTGCGATTGCAGCAACTAACTCTGTCTTATTCATAATAAACTACATCCTCCTTAAATGAAATAAGTAATAATAAGTATAGATTATTTATACTCCATATGTGTACTTTTGTCAATAAAAACCGCTTAAGAATTGCCTTTTTTCGGCATTTTTCGTGTATTTACACTATAATAACAGGTGGTTTGAAAGCTCTGATGCGCATATTATGGTGTTTTATGATAATTCGGTAAGTTCACCCCATTTGTCATATAACTCATCAAGTTCAGTGCTTAGAGCCTCTTTTTCAGTGTGTATTTCCATAAGCTTTGCAGTGTCGCTGCTTATGGAGGGGTCTGCATACATATTATCAAGTTCCTCTATGCGTTCCTCAACTTTGGCGATACGCTCCTCTGTACGCTTGAGTTCGTTTTTAATTTTTTTAAGCTGTGCCTGCTTAACCTTTTCCTCCTGCCAGCTTGTACGGGAATCGGCAGCCTTCTTTGCGTGCTCACCTTCTACTGTGCTGCTTTCAGGCTTTGCACTAAGTATATCCCGTTTTTCAAGATAATAATCATAATTACCTATATAATTAACAACAGATTTGTTAGAAAGTTCAATTATCCTTGTTGCGGCAGCATTGATAAAATAACGGTCATGTGATACGAAGAGCACAGTACCAGTGTAATTATTCAGCGCATTTTCAAGAATTTCCTTTGAAACAATATCAAGATGGTTGGTAGGCTCATCGAGTATAAGGAAGTTCGCGTTAGAGAGCATAAGCTTCGCAAGGGATACACGTCCACGCTCGCCACCGCTTAAGTCACGTATATACTTAAATACATCTTCGTTTGTAAATAAAAATGCGGCTAAAGTATTACGAATCTGGGTATTATTAAGGTCAGGATAAGAGTCTCTTATCTCATCAAATATGGTTTTGTCAGGGTCAAGAACGTGGTGTTCCTGATCGTAGTAGCCGATATTGACCTTGGCACCAAGATATATAGAACCGGAGTCCGGCTCTATTATTCCGTTTATGAGCTTAAGTATGGTAGTCTTGCCAGTTCCGTTATTACCGATAAGGGCAACGCGTTCACCACGCTTTATGTCAATGTCAATATTGTCAAAGAGTGTTACGCCGTCAAAGCTTTTGGAAAGTTCCCTGATAGTCAGAACATCATTACCGCTGACTACGTTAGGTTCAAGCTTTATATTCATTTTGTCGTTTAATTCCTGAGGTTTATCGACAAGTTCTATCTTATCAAGCATTTTTTCACGGCTTTCAGCCCTTTTAATCGATTTTTCACGGTTAAACTGCTTAAGCTTTGTTATAACCTCCTCCTGATGCTTTATCTCTCTTTGCTGGTTTAGGTATTCCTTAAGCCTCATATTTCTCAATATGGCTTTCTTAGAAGCGTAATCAGTATAATTGCCTGAAAATACAGTACAATGCCCCATGTCCAGCTCAATGATCTTTGTTACCACACGGTCCAGGAAATACCGGTCATGGGCAACGATGATCACAGCACCGCTGTAGTTTCTCAGATAAGTTTCTAACCATGCGATGGACTCCATATCCAGGTGGTTGGTCGGCTCGTCAAGGAGCAGGATGTCCGGTTTGGTAAGGAGCAGTTTG
>OGGV01001055.1_pt1 | contig 14453 bp, 13 predicted proteins | sample 1571301 | NCBI WGS metagenome assembly OGGV01 (sample SAMEA2582072, study PRJEB24529) | metagenome | biome: Human gut stool | place: China | collected 2011
AATGAGCCGGACGATTAAGGAGATATACAATGAAGCCGTGCAGGAACGCAACCGGAGGCTGGAGCTGGCAGAGTTTGCCAGCGACTCCAAACTGTCCGTCATGAACGGCATCCTGTGGGTAGTGGCGGCAGCCATATACAGTTTCGAGACCCTGCTGGATGTCTTCGCGGTGGATATTTCCGAAGCCATCAACGGGCGTATCAACGGTACGCCTGCCTATTATGCCAACGCCCTGCTGCAGTACCAGCAGGGAGACGAACTGACGGTGCGGGAAGACGGGCTGGCGTTCGGCTATCCGAATGTCGACGAAACCAAACGCATCATCACACAGGTATCGTATGTGGAGAGTACCGATGACCGGAACCTGGACAGCAAGCTGATCCTGAAAGTAGCTACCGGCACGAAAGGCAACCTTTCCGCCATACCGCCTGAAGACCTGGTACCCATCAATGCCTATATCGGCAAGTTGAAGTTTGCCGGAACACGGGTGGAGGTCATCTCCACCAAGGGCGATGTGCTGATACCGCGCCTGACGGTCTTCCATGACGGGGCCGTACCTGAATCCGAGGTATATGACGCCATCGAGGAGCAGCTGAACGCCTATATGATGGAAATCGACTTCGATGCCGCCGTCTATGTCTCCCGTCTGACGGATGCCGTACGTCGTGCGGAACATGTGACCGATGTCCATATTGACGAGAATGCGGTACCCGAACAGGGAATCTTCATAGCCAGCCACGATACCGACGGCCATATCCGGCCCCCGCAGCGTGTCGCCCGCATGACCCATACCGCATCGGGATACCTGAAAGAATCATCCGGCAAGGACGAGGAGGCCGGCCTGCCCAACTTCCGTGAGGCCATCATCCTGAAAATAGAAAACCATGAGGTATAAGTTATCCATAGACCGCACCGTAAACCGCCTTGTCCCGCACTATCTGTCGGGACGGAAATTCATCCTGTTCGTGCAGAGCTGCCTCTACCCGCTGCAACGCACCAACGAGTGGTTCCGCAGTTTCACGAGGGAACGGCACATCGAGGCGCGCATGACCTCACAGGTCATCTATTTCGAGTGGTTCCTGAACTACCGGTTCGGTAAATACATCAAGGACGGCAAGGACCGCATCTTCATCAAGGACAGCACGAGTGTCGGTGTGGACCTGTACCACGAAGGGGCGGAATACCAGCGTCCTTTCACCGTATGGTACAACGGGGAACAGGTTACAACGGACAATGAGGCGGAACGCCCCCGTCCGTTCTACCTGCTGGCGGAAGAGAAGCTGATCAACAAGGTCAGCTTCATGGTCTGCGTCCCGCCCGTCACCATACCTCCGCGGGAACTGGTCTATATGCTTTCCTATGTGGTGAACACCTATAAGACAGCAGGCAAGACCTACCTGATCAAGATCGACGAAGACGAATACACCCCCAATAAGAATACAGGACAATGAAAGAATATATTGCGGAAACCGGCGGACGGTATACCTACTCGGACGATATCCTGAACTTGCAGGAACTGGCTCTCAGCATGAGTGCCGTTTTTGACGGCTGCTCGGACTTCATCATCTCCGGATGCGAGATCGAGGGTCCCCGCGTCTCCCCGGGTTATGTCTGGCTCGGCGGAAAGGTACGCCGTTTCGACGGCTGCGCCGATGCTGTCTATCCCTATTATATATACGAAATCAACCGGCATGAATCGGTGGTCTACGCCAATGAGGTCAACAAGCGCGGGCGTACCTGTTATCTCTGTGCCGGAGCCAAGGCTGTCCCGGATACGGTCGATCCGGTTACTGACAAACTGCCGGCGGCCATCGAGGTGACGGAGAGCTATGCACCCCGGTTCATCGACAAGTTCTTCGGCCGCTATGCTGTCCTGCTCGATACACCTTTTGCCCGGCAGACCGTCAAGAAGGATCTGGTGCTGGCCGGAACGTTCACCGGGCAGAAAGAAATCAGCTCCAAGACCGCCGTCTCCGTCAGCGGCGGGAACGGCTACATGCTCAAAGGCATCGTCAAGGCGGACGGCCATGCCGCCATCGGTGCCTACCTGCACGGTCTGCTTGTCAACGAGATTGTCATCCGGACGGACGGCACGTTCAGTTTCATGAAACAAGGCAAGGAACTGGCCAGGGTTACGGAAGACGGCATATCCTGCGGTACTTCGCTGAATGAAAACGCCCGGATCGGGGCTGTCCGCATCAAGGGATACGACATCTATAACACCTCGGATGTGACGGATGAGGGTTGTATCCGTATCAATTACCACGGCACGGAGGGCGGCGGAACAAAATACCGTGACTTTGCCGTGCATGACGGAAAAGCCTGCACCACACCTGTTTTGAAAGTCATCGGGCGTACCGCCACCCTGCAGGTCGGCGGACTGCTCTCCCTGCAAAGCACCGGACGGGGTATCGATATTCAGAATACCGCCTATACGAAAGACAATGCCAGGCTGACAAACCTGATTACCTGGCGCGACAGTGCCGCCGCGCTGCTCGCCACCGTCGGCTTCGACACCGCTGACAGTTTCCGTTTTGCGCTGAGGAATGCTCTGGGCGACATCGTGCTTGCCCCTTTGGGAGCGGTGGATGTGCTCGGTACGCTTAAAATCAACGGAAAATCCGTGTCCGACACCTATGTGACCGTCAGGGCCTTTACGGAGGCGATGGGAAAGAAAGTGGATGTGGTAGAAGGCAAACAGCTCTCTACCGAAGACTTCACGACCGAATACAGGAAGAAACTGGCGGCTATCACTACCGGAGAACTGACGGAGGGCGGCGAAGGTTATGTCACATCGGGAACCGTCGCGGCGGCTTTGAAAATGAAACTCTCCGCCGACGGGAACCTTTCCGATGTCATGGACAAGGCTGCCGCCCGGAAGAATATCGATGTCTATTCCAAAGCGGAAGCCGGGGAGGTATTTCTGGAAATCTCCGAAGGATTGAAGGAGCTGGTGCGCCTGACGGCGGACGAGATCAGCGGGCTGACGGCAGAGGAAGCCGCCGAACTGAAAGCAAAGCGGCAGGCGGCCGTCAGGGATACCCTCGATGCCGAAAAGAAAGGTACCGGGGAGCTGAAACTGGCCAAGACCTCGAACCTGTCCGACCTTCCGGACAAGGGCAAGGCACGCAAGAACCTCGAAGTCTATTCCACGGCCGAGATAGACCGGATGATGGACGGCAAGCTCGGGACTGACTCCGCTTACGAGGGCATTGTCTTCACACCCGAACTCAGGGACAAACTGCTGGAAATCAAGACCGGTTCGTTCGCCTACATAGATGAAGGCGGCATTTCGCACGCGCAGGTCGAGGGATACGTGATGACCTCGCAGGTTGTCAGGGAACTCAAGAAAAAGGCGGAGCGGCTGATGGGCGGCTACAACGCTTCCGAAAAGGATACCATCGCCACCAACCTGAACCTGTATACCAAGGCCGGGGCGGACGCCCGCTTCGCCGCGCTTGAAAACCTGTTCCAGGATTACATCGACTTTTTGACCGGGCAAGGAAAATCCCCCATGGAAGCCCGGCAGCTCCTGCGGAACAAGTTGGACGTGCTGTCCAAAGACGAAATCGTCAAGGACTACCTGCGCAAGGACGGCAAACTTTCCGACCTGTCCTTGCCGACAGCGGAGGCGAAACGGCAGGCCTGCCGCGCTATCGGAGCCGCCTATGCGGAAGAATACCAGCCCCTGCTGGCGGATACGGGATGGATGCACATGGAGAACAGCGGCTCGGGAACAGATACCCAGGGGCTGTTTATCCGCCAGATCGGGAATATCGTGTCCATACAGGGGTATATCAATACCGCACGCAGGGACGGCAGCAACTGGGGCGGCATCGTTGCCGTCATCCCGAACAAGATACAGCCCCCGAGATACAGCGTGCGCTGCAGCGCCGCTGACTGGAACGATGACCACAAGTACAACCGGGGCTCCTCGTTCACCATCTACGGCGGTTCGCGCAGGATACAGCTTTACGAGCGCGGTATGTACAATGTCAATGTAGAACTCAACTTCACCTATTTTGTATAGTCATGAAACATAAACTCAATGTAAACGGCGATATTGAAAGCCGCCGGAGGATTGCGGAGCGCAGGAACGTTCCCGTCCGTGAAACCGTACAGCAAACCATTCAACCGCAACATCATGAAACAGAAGAAAATCAGGCGGCAGCCGCAGAAGAAACCGTCTCCCCGGCAGCAGAAGCCCCGAAAGCGAGAAGACGGAAGACCGCAGGGGACGCTTAAGCGCTTTCCTTTCGACGAGACACGGATAGGCTTCATGCTCCGGTATGAGATGCCGGTAGTCTATCATCTGCTCCGCAGGTTATGCGCCACGCAGCAGCCCTTCGAGCCGGACTGGCAGGTCATACGGTCGGTGGCGGAGGCATCGAAAGACCCTTCCTGCGGCAAGGCGAAGTTCCGCCGCTACCTGGACGAGTACCGCCGGGACGGGGTCTATTGCCGGCGCGGGAAACGGCTCACGCCGGAGCGCAAAGCCTACTATGAAGGCATATGCCGCCGCAAGAGAGAAGAGTATATCCGCCGGAACCGCAGGAGGCTGCTTGCCGAAGCGCGGAACGCGCCGGGCGGCGACAGACTGCTCGGAGAGATTAAAAGCATTCTTAAAATGAAACGGTAATGCGCTGAAGGACAATGCCGGTGAGAAACATTCATGTACATGTATGGCTGTTCCGGGTAATTTGCCTAATTTTGTATTCCACGGTCGCTGCAAGACCTTTCCATATTGTCAAATGAGTATCCTCTTTCGGGATACGGTCAGCGAGACATCCTCTCCCAATTTTATCAGTTGAACGCGGACGGTGCAACCGAACCCGTCCGTCCTGTTACCAGTTTCTTTGCGATGCGGGTATACCGTGTCGCATTCTTCGGGCATTTTTAAATCCATAAAACAAAGCGTTTATGCAAGAAGAAGAAAAGAACAACGGCATGGAAGGCATGTCTGTCGAGGAAATGTTCCTCGGCGTTCAGGAATCTTATCAGGAGGCACAGTTGCGTGCCCAGGAGGAGAACAGGGCGTTCGCCCGTACGGAGTTCTTCCGCATGGACAAGTTCGGGACTTACCGTCTCCGTATCCTGCCCATCGCTCCCAATCCGGACGGCTCGCCGACACGTCCGGGCTATGAGTATCCCGTCCACCAGCTGCTTCTGGAGCTGGAGAAACCCGCTACGGGGAACAAGCCCCAGAAGATGTATGTCACTGTCACCCGCGCTACCGATGCCGGATATAGCGTTGATCCCATCGAGACTTACCGCCGCATGGCCGTTGAAGCCGCAAAAGAGGACGGGGACGACAAACTGGCGGAAAAGATTGCCGGGGGCTCGTTCGGAGGCGGTCTGAAATACAGTTACGGCCACTGTCTCTATGTATTCGACCTGGGTGAACGAGCCAAAGGCGTGCAGATGATGACCCTTTCCCATGCCCAGTTCAAGGATCTGGATGAGAGGAAGTTCAAGCTGTGGAGCAAGAAACTGGCCAAGAATCCGTCTTACCCGTGCCCGATTTCCTCGGTGTATGACGCCTATCCGGTGGAGATTGAAAAGCGCAAGAACGGAGCCAAGACCGAGTATGTCATTTCCATTGACAACGAATCGGAACCGGTACCGTTGACCAAGGAGGAGCTGACCGCCCTGATGGGTGCGCCGCGTATCCCGGAAATCATCTACCGCTACACCCGTTATCATCTGGGAGCCACCGTCGAGTTCCTCAAACAGTGCGACGGTATCTACGGCATGTCGCTCATGGAGACGGATGAAATGAAGACGGTCATCGACACGCTGGACGGTGAACTGCCCAAGGAGGATATATCCGCGTTCTCGTTCGACCGCCGTACGAAAGATAACAGAGAAAACGGGCGTGAAGGCGGAGGCATCTCGCTGGACGACCTTTTCGAACGTTATGACGAGCTTCAGCGGCAGGAACTCGGTGAGAAGACCGAGGAAGGCCAGGAGCTGCGTGCGATGATCCGCGGCTACATCGAGCAGGAAGGGCTCTCCGTGCGTGTCACACGCTCCACGAGCAACCGGGAACTACTCGACCTGATCGAAAGCGAGATGGAGGGTCCGAAGCCCAGTGACGAACCGGAGGATGTCCCCGGGGAGGAAGAAGAGCAGCCGGAGGAAACGGAAGAGCGTGCCGGGCGTCCCCGCCACCGCAGATAAGCCTTTCACAAGTTCTTGAATTCTAATCCGACGGGAGGCATCCGGGCCTCCCGTCCTAATCACAATCACTTAGTATGAAAGAGAACAAACCCTGCCTTTTGTTATTGAATGACATCCACATCTCGAAAGACAACATCCCTGCATTCCAGGCCAACTGGCAGGAGGCCATGGGAATTTGCAGGGAACGGGATATCCGGGAAGTGGTTGTCGGAGGAGACCTGTTCTTTTCCCGTGCCGCCCAGACACTCGATGTCCTGCTGGCCGTCAGGGATATGCTTGTATCCGCCGCGGACCATGACATTCATGTCACGCTGGCGGAAGGGAACCACGACAAGGTGAACCAGGAATCCCTGCGCGGATATTGTCATGTCTTCGACCGGCATCCGAATGTGACTGTCGTGGATGAGTACCTGACCCTGTGCCGCCCGGAATGGAAGTTCGCGCTCCATGTAATGAGCTATTTTCCGGAAGACGGCTCTTTTGCCGAAAGGCTCGGACGATTGGCTGCGGAAGCGCTTTCCGGAGAACCGGAGCACTTCCTCTACATCCATGAGGGTATCAACGGGGCATTGGCACAGCCTTCGGAAAAGGAACTGCCTGCCAGGATATTCTCTCCTTTCGACAAGGTCTTTGTCGGCCATTACCACAACCGTACCGTCATTCCGGGGACGGGAATCGAATATATCGGTTCCTCGCGCCAGCATAACTTCGGGGAGGACGAGGAGAAAGGATACACGGTGCTGTATACGGACGGCACGTACGAGTTTGTCAAGAACCGCGTGAACATGCGGTACCGTGTCATGGATATGCCGGCGGAACGTGCCGGGTTGCACCTGATGGACGAGCTGCGTGAAATGGAGGCCGATGGTCGCTACAAGGTCAAGGTGCGTGTCCATGCACCTGCCGCCGCGATGAAATCGGTGGACAAAGCCGCCTTGCTGGAAGCCGGAGCGGCGAAGGTAGAACTGGTTGCCGATGACGAGCAGCTGCCGGAGGCGGTATCCTCTTCGCTCTTCGAGAAATTCGACAGCCGCCGCATCCGGGAAACCTACGAGGACTTCTGCCGGGAGAAACAGATCGAGGATGTGTCGATGGGATTGGAGTATTTATCTAGAATAGAAAACAGATCATGTGGAAATTAAAGACGATAGAAGCCGAAAATCTCTGCGCCTTCCGTTCGCTGTCCTACATGCTGCGGCAAGGCGTGACGACATTGATTTTCGGCGATAACCGGGACAATGAGTCCCAGCAGTCGAACGGGGCCGGCAAGTCTGCCCTGTTGGAATGCATTGCCGTGGGTATCACGGGCAGCCCGCTTAGAAAGATACGCTCGGAGGAGATTATCAACGATGCAGCGGAAGAATGCCGTATCGCTTTGCGTTTCATCAACGATTCCGCCGCCGAGGAACTGCTCGTCAACCGCCGTATCCCGCGCAAGGGGGCTTCCTCTGTCAGCTGTACGCTTTACCGTGGCGGCAAGCAGGTGGTAACCGATGAAGCGATACAGCCTTCGGTGGATGCCTATAACCGGTATATTCTTGACAAACTGGGTATCACACGCGACGAGCTGCTCAACAATTTCATCCTTTCCAAATACCGGTATGAGGATTTCCTCTCGTCATCGGACAAGGAGAAGAAAGAGGTCATCAACCGCTTTTCCAACGGTATCCTGGTGGATGAAGCCATCGCCAAAGTGGAGGAAGACATCGTGCCGCTCTCTGAAAAGAAACGGCAGGTGGAACTGGAACTGGCCGGGTTGGACGGGCGTATCGGGATGTTACAGGAGCAGATACGCAAGGAGGAGGAAGCCGGAGCCGAGCGGGGGCGTACCCGTGTGGAACGTATCATGGGACTGGAAACGGCCATAGCGGCCAAGAGGGAGCAGATCCGTACCGGGCACGAGAACGTGGACAGGCTTGAGGAACAGCTTGCCGGAGTGCAGCGGGCGGACGAGGCTTTGCAGGAACTGGAAGCCGGAGATACCGCATTGGAAGCATGTCTGGAAAAGATAGCGGAAATGATGTCCCTCTTTCCCGATGCCCGGCAGACGGACTGGGACAAGGTCATTGCCGAAAAGAAAGGACGGTTACAGACCGCCACAGAGCGGCTGAAGGATTGCGATGCCGTCTTGAAGCAGGCGGAACAGGAACTGAAAAACAGGACTGACGGCTGGGAACAGTTCAAGAAGGAGTATGCCGCATTCTGTGAGGCATACAGGGATCAGTCCGATACGACTGCGGAGAGACTGCGGGAAATCGACATCCGTCTGCGCGACCTGTCCGGCAGCATCGAGGAACTGCGTCATAAACGGCGTATCGTTTCTGCCGGTATTGACGGCCTCTCGAACAAACTGGCCGGCTCCATCACCTGTCCTTTCTGCGGGCATGAGTTTCTGGTGGCAGAACCACAGTTCGACATCGAGGCCGGCATGAAGGAACTGAAGCTCCGTCAACGGCAGCTCACGGAAATCAACGGCCGTATCGATGAGAAGCAGGAGGAGACGGATGCCGTGGAGTTGCAGCAGAACCGGCTGAACCATGAGCGCCGGATATTGGAAGGCAGACGCACCGGATGGGAGGAGCAGCTGGCCGGGCACGAACGGGCCATCAGGAATGCCACCCGCCACGTGGAAGAGGTGGAAAGCGGGCATAAACGCATCGCTTCCGAAATTACCGCCCTGCAAAGTGAAATCGAAGGTGTCCGCCGCAAGGTATTCGACGAGGTGTTCGGATTCATAGACGAGCGCAATGCCGCACTGAACCGCGGCATACGGGTAGGCAAGGAAGATATACAGGCTGCGGCCTGCGCCATCGACACTTTGCAGGCCACGATCCGGGAGCTGGATGAGGCGGCTTCACCCGACCTCATACAATCGCTCAAGGACACTCTCCGTGAAACGCGCGGGAAGTCCAGCGAGGCGGCAGGGCGCAAGACGGCCGTCGATGCCCGGGTCCGTGCCCTGGAGATACAGCGGGAACGGTTCGTGCAGTTCAAGACCTATCTGGCCAACACGAAAATCGAGGCGCTCAGCCGTATCACCAACGAGTTCCTGCAAGACATCGGCAGCGACATCCGTATCCGCTTCGACGGGTATACCGTCCTCAAGAGTGGTAAGGTAAGGGAGAAAATCTCCATCTCACTGCTGCGCGACGGCATGGACTGCGGCTCGTTCGGCAAGTTTTCGGCAGGCGAAGCCGCCCGTGTGAATTTGGCGACCATCCTTGCCATGCAGAAACTCGTGAACAGCAACTGCGACGGGGACAAGGGACTGGATCTGCTCGTGCTGGACGAGATACTCGAGGCGGTCGATGAAGCGGGGCTGGCCTCCATGTTCGAGGCGCTGAACTCGCTCGGCGGTACCGTGCTGGTAGTCTCGCACGGGAATGTGGCTGAAGGCTATCCGCATAAACTGGTAATCGTGAAAGAGAATGGCGAATCGAGACTCGGAGAATAGCGTACTGACCCGGGAGCAGGTACTGGCGCTGGACATCGCCACGCATACCGGATACTTCTCCCTGCATGAGGCCGGGACATGGAACTTCACCGAAAGCAAACGGCGCAACGGCAACAAGATGCACGGCGCTTTCAGGACTACGCTGCTCTCGCTGCTCCGTCGTTACGGCATCCGCCGCGTCGTGGCCGAGGATGTGAGCGTGAACCGCCATTTCTACGACATGCGGCGGCTCTCGGAACTCAGGGGTATCCTGCTCGAAGTGTGCGATGAACTGGATATCCCGGAACCGGAGTTCGTCAACCCGGCTGTCCTCAAGAAATGGGCGACGGGAGACGGACACGCCACCAAGACGCAGATGGTCGCGGCCTGCAAGGACAGATACGGTATTGTCCCGGTGGATGACAATGCGGCGGATGCCTGCCACCTCTTCTACTATTACATCCGCAGGCACAGGCTGTGACAAGCCGACAACGGTTTGGATTTTTTCCGGGCGGCGGTAATGCTGCCGCCCGTTTTTTCAATTGACGCTCACGGTAGCTGACAGATTAGGACATGAGATTCATTATCAACCTTTTCAGTCAGTGGAAACGTGGAAAAGAAAGATGTGTTTATTGCGGTTCTCCAGCCTGAAGACGAATCCGCGAGACAGAGGGCGGAACTTCTCAGAAAATATGTGATGCCGCACAAGAATCTGATATACAGCATTTGTATCAAATATACCTATAACCAGGAGGACATCGAGGACAACTACCTCGAGGCGTTGGCCAACTTCTTCAAGTATATGGACAGTTATGACCCGGCCCGTCCGGTAAAGACCTGGATCTATGCCGTGACCAAACGGCTTGTGGCGGACCTGAACAACCGCAACAGGAACCGCATGCCCCCGGACGACAATATCGACATTTCGGAAATATCCTCTTCGCTGTCGGATGAGGACGAACCGTCGGGAAACAGCATGGGGATGGACAACTACCGCGAGTTCTATAACGATGACATCCTCTGGGCACTGGACCGGCTCAAACCGATTTACCGGGAAGCCCTGCTCTTGCAGCAGGCTGGTTACAAACTCGGGGAAATCATGGAAATCACCTATAACAACGGTACTTTGCAGACCAGGAACGTAGAAACGGTAAAAAGCCGCATCTTCCTAGCCAAGACGCAGCTGCGCAAACTATTGACACGCGATGGAGAGAAAAGAATGGATTGACGGATGCCGGAGGCTCTTTACACGGCTGGTCCGCACCACGGTGTGGGCGGATTTTGTGTTCCCTACCGGCGGCAAGTCGGACAGGCAGCTCGGGATGTGTTTCGACGGCTTGTGCCGGGAGGTCGTCTCCGTCAGTGCGGAACGCCTGTCCGACTTCTGTATCTGCCAGACATATGCCATTTCCGGATATGATACCGCGTATCGCAGGAAATGGAACGTCTCCCATTCATTCGGAAAGAAAGCCATCGGCCGCTATCTCCGCTCGGGAAAGGAACGCCGCTACCGGGAGGACCGGTGGCTGAAGAGTTTCGGGCTGTCACGGCATGATTTGGCGCGGGCAGTGGAAGACCGCCGCAGCCATCCGTTCGGGCGTTTTATTTATCCGGAATACGAGGAGACGACCAAGCGGCGACTGCTCTCCACCGAAGCGGGATATCTCGTCTGTGCGCTCTCCACGCTGATGTGGACGCCTTTCTCCCCGTCATGCTCAAAATGTGCGAAAGCGGAGCCATGCCGCAGAAGGACACAGGCGCGCTATCCGGAACTGTACCGTATCCGCTGTGAGGCGTGGCGGAAAAAGGAGGCGAAGCCATGAGTGCCGTCAATCCGCTCAGTGCCGAGTTCCTGTATGAACTCTATGCCACGGCGCTCAGACAGGAACCGTTGTGTGCTGTCCTAGCCCGGCATATGCGTAAGGAATACCTGCCGGACCGTTCGTTCCAGCAGGTACAGGAGGCGATAGCCGTACACTTCAAGACATACAAGACACCGCCGTCGTATGCCGTGCTGGCACAGACCTTCCATGAGGATTACGACGCCATCGAGCTGATAGACACTTTCCGGGAGTATGACGAGGGACAGAGTGCCGAGGTGATGACCGACATGCTGGAGTCCTACATCAAGGGGGTCCGGTTGCAGTCGGTCTATGCGGAGGTCGGGAAACTGTATAACGAGAACAAACAGGACAAGGCGGAGAAGACTCTTCGGGAATATGCCGAGTGGCTGGCAGGGTTCACGCTGAAGAGTTCCTCGTTCGTCGATGTGGCCGCGACTTTCAAGGAGCGTTTCGAGAGGAACCGCCGGCGCGAGGAGGAAGAGGAACGCTCGGCCGCCCCTCGTGTGTCCCGCTTCTACATCCCGTATCTGGATGCGCTCAATGCCGGACGTAACCTGCGAGGTCAGCTGACCTGTTTCCTGGCCAGCACAGGCGTGGGAAAGTCGCACATCGCCAAATGGATCGGTGTCAGGGCGGACATCGATGACGGGCTGCATGTGCTGCATTTCCAGCTGGAAGGTTCGGAAGAAGAGGCGTTGAACGCCTATTCCGGCGGACTGATTTCCAGGAACGCCTACTATTACGAGCGGGGAAAGATTTCGGATACGGAGATGAGACATCTGGAAAAACTGGTCGCCTCGTATGCCGGAAGCATCACGGTGCGCAGTTACCCGCGTTTCAATGCCCAGGTCTCGACACTCGACATCAAGAACGGCATTTCGGAATACAGGAAGCTCAAAGGATATAATCCGGACATCGTGATTGTGGATTCGATGGACTTGCTGACGGATGCCAACCGCCGTTCATGGGGAGCCGACCATGAACGGGCGAAGCGTATCGCGGTGGCTAATGACCTGAAGGACCTGGCGGCGGACGAAAAGGTATGGATGGTGGTGACTTACCAGTCTACCATCGAAGACCGGGAGTGGCTGAATGACGAGCGGAACGTGCTGACCGAGTACAACTGTTCGGAGGCCAAAGGTCTGGCCCGCCCGTGCACGCACCTTGTTTCGCTCAACCAGTCATCGGCTGAAAGAAAGGAGAACGTTATGCGCCTGCACGTGGCCAAAAGCCGGTTCTTCAAGAAAGGAGACACTATCAGGATTGCCACCGACTACGACAATGAGGTGTTCTATGACGGGCAGAGGACACTGAATCTGAACAGGGAATAAAAAGCCATCGATCCGGATGCGGCGTGTCGGTGGCTTTTTGACTTGTAACGACTGGAATGTTGAGAATATATGGCAGCTTACATGCGTAAAACCAATTCCGGACAGATACGATTTTTATTGTATGCCCTTTGTATTCCGCCATATCGTCCGTTCCCCATGTTATCAACAGCAGGTTTTCACATTTCAATTCCTCTGCCGCCTCCAAGACTTTCAGTTTCCGCTCACGGGTCTTGGCGTTCGAGATATCATACGACCTTTGTTCGAGGAAAGTTCGAATGACCTCGCAAATACAAATCCGTTATTTGTAGTAATTGGAAAACGATACTTTTCATTCAGTATGTTTATTGTACTGCACAAAAAATACGCTTTTTTTATGTAGAGAGTGATCATTTTAGAAAAGTACATCTCTACACCTGATAATCAGCCAATGCTGATTATCAATCTCCTTATTTATATATTGTTTTATCGATTAGACAAAAGCAGTCATTTTTTGTCCAGCCGGGAAGACAATTTCTCTTTTCCTTTGGGTGGAAAGACCTTCCATGATTCTGCCGGTCTATTTTTATTGGGCTAATCCGGATTCTTTTTCCAAACATTTCAAACCAACCTGTAGCGGTCACGACTATACCTTAATATGGAACTGTCGGTACAGGAATATCAATATCTGGTTTCGGAGATAACCCGCGAGACGGGTGCCAAACGGGACGGGAGCGGTAAGAACCTTATCGTTCCGCGCTGCCCGTTCTGCGGAAAGTCGGGCGGTAAGTTCGGTATCTACATCGGCAAGGCGACTGCCCACCGCCGGCCTTTCATGGCCCACTGCTTCTCCTGCGGGGCATCCACCCGTACATTGGAGCAACTTCTGGCGGCTATCGGTCGCATGGACCTGATGGTTTTGCAGACAGCTGACATTGCCGCACCGTTGAACCTGCACCTGCTGGAGAAGGACGAGGCGGAAGAAATAGACGACGAACTGGTTCTTGTCTCCAATAGTAGTTCCGGCTGGTCGCCTACCCAGTCAATATACATCTTTTCACCAGGGATTCGTTCCACAGGCATAGATGTTTTTGAAGTACCATAAGTATCTACCATAAAATCACGATACAGCTTATAAAACTGAGCAAGCTGGTAACCGTTAGGATGCTCTTTTTTATAATCAATCCATAGAAAACTCAAGTCAGCATGTTTTCCCATTTGGATCATCTGCTCATGTATTTTTTCAAAATCAGGCAGTGGAATATCCTTATGTCGAAGGTTTTCTTTTGGATAGATGAGATCAACCACCTTTGAGGCTGGCATTTGTCGAAGATCATCCAGTGATAATCCTGAATCATTGTAACGGTTCATGATTAATGCAATCCCGCTTCGTCCAATCCGGTAACGTTTTTGTACGGCGTCATAACTGACTTTACTGAGTCGAAGTTCTATGACTCCAAGAATAGTATTGTAGTCGTGCATAATAGTTCCTCCTTTGCACTGTGATGAATAATAGTTACATCACAATAATAAAGGAAAAACGTACCGCTTTGAGCAGAAAACGCATACCGCTAAATCAGAATGAGTGTACCGCCGATTTCAGAATAGGCGTACCGTTCGAGTAGAATTTGCAGATAGCATTCCTGTCTGCAAAACCGGCAGCCGTTGTCCCCTTGTCAGTCGCAAATA